>Ga0302347_1002252_pt1 | contig 20215 bp, 19 predicted proteins | sample PhyWR1_FD_202178 | JGI IMG/M metagenome (GOLD analysis project Ga0302347, IMG submission 202178) | Leaf surface microbial communities from wheat plants in UC Gill Tract Community Farm, Albany, California, United States - DLSL W.R1 (v2)... | ecosystem: Host-associated > Plants > Phyllosphere >...
TCCGGTCTTGCTCCCGGGAGGACCGCGCTGTAGGCCCCATCCTGGGGCCCAGCGCTTGACAGGCATCCATGCCTGTCACCTCCCTCCGCAAGACCTGCGTTCGGCCTTCTGAAGTCGCGAAGATCAAGATCAAGATCAAGATCAAGATCAAGATCAAGATCAAGATCAAGATCAAGATCAAGATCAAGATCAAGATCAAGATCCACAGCAACAGCGGTGACGACGATGACAACTATGTCGGAAGTAGTTTGTAAGCGTGTCCATATCGAATAACTAAGAATTGAATATCGCCCCTAGGTACCCTTATCCCCCATGTGGGAGCGGTTTCGTGCCGCGATGGGCCGCACAGCGGCCCCTGGCGTTATCGGATCGATCTCAGAAAAGACCAATTTGCAGCGACCCCTTTGAGAAGACGCTCCCACCCCACACCCACTCAGCCAGCAAACACCATGCTCGCTTGAACTTCCCTCTCCCATCCCACCTCGAAATATTCAGACATAACTACAGCGAGGCGGCCATGTCGCTCATCTACCCTCAAGCGCGATACAAGCCCTATGAAGATGCAGCAGGCGGTTGGGGGTCGGCGCGCTCTGTCATGACCATACTCTGGCGGGAACAGGCCATTACAACAGCACCCATGGCGCTGGTCAGGCAAAACAAACCCAAAGGCTTCGCCTGCGTCAGCTGTGCTTGGGCCAAGCCAGGCAACCCACACGCGCTGGAGTTCTGCGAGAACGGCGCCAAGGCCACCGCCTGGGAACTTACCCGCCACCGCACCGGCCCGGATTTTTTTGCCACCCATACCCTCTCAGCGCTGCGCACATGGACCGATTACGCCTTGGAGCAGCAAGGCCGGCTGACCCACCCCATGCGCTACGACCCGGCTAGCGACCGTTACCAAGTTACCACCTGGGCAGAGGCGTACCAGCAGATCGGCCAACAGTTGCAAGCCCTGAGCCCGGACGAAACGGTGTTCTATGCCTCGGGCAGGGCATCGCTGGAAGCCTCGTTCATGTACCAGCTGTTCGCCCGCGCCTACGGCACGAACAACCTCCCCGACAGCTCGAACATGTGTCATGAGAGCACGTCGGTCGGACTGCAGGAGAGTATTGGTGTACCCGTTGGCACCGTCACGCTGGAAGATTTTGAACACACCGACTGCATTTTCTTCTTCGGCCAGAACGTAGGCAGCAACAGCCCGCGAATGCTTCACCCGCTGCAGGAAGCGCGCAAGCGCAATGTGCCCATCATCACCTTCAATCCACTGCGCGAGCGAGGGCTTGAGCGCTTCGTCAACCCTCAATCCCCCAGTGAAATGCTGGGGCCTGAATCGACTGTGATCAGTACCCAGTATCATCAGGTCAAGGTAGGGGGCGACCTGGCAGCAGTGATGGGGATCATCAAGGCCCTGCTTGCGATGGAACAACAGGCAAGTGACGAGGGCAAGCCGGCTGTGCTCGACCATGCGTTCATCCAGGCACACACCGATGGGTTGAACGCGCTGCGAGAAGAAGTTCAGCACCATGAGTGGGCGACCCTGGAGCGTCAGTCCGGCCTCGGGCGTGCTGCGATGGAAGCTGCAGCTACCGTCTATGCCCGTAGCAGCAAGGTCATGATCATCTACGGGATGGGCATGACCCAGCACCGACGCGGTGTCGACAACGTGCAGATGCTGGTCAACCTGCTGCTATTGCGCGGCAACATCGGCAAGCCCGGCGCAGGCATCTGTCCCGTGCGCGGGCACTCCAATGTGCAAGGCCAGCGCACGGTCGGTATCACGGAGGACCCGGCCAAGGTTCCGGGTGAAAAACTGCAAGCACTGTTTGGCGTGCAGGTTCCACCGAACAAGGGCATGGCCACGGTGGACTGCTGCCAAGCGCTCGTCGAGGGCAAGGTCAAGGCTTTCATCGGCCTGGGTGGCAACTTCCTGCGGGCGATTCCCGACACCCAGTGCATGGAGGCGGCCTGGCAGACGCTGACGCTGAACGTCCAGTTGGCGACCAAGCTCAATCGCACGCATCTGTTCCCGGGGCGACATGGCTGGTTGTTGCCCTGTCTTGGGCACATCGAGGCTGATCGTCAGGAGGGGGTAGAGCAGGTCTATACCACCGAGGACAGTACCGGCTGCATCCGCGCCTGGCAGGGCCGCAATGAGCCAGCCAGTGAACACCTGCGCTCCGAAGTGGCGATTATTGCCGGGTTGGCCGAAGCGACCCTGGATCAGCGAACGACTGTCGACTGGGATGCTTGGCGCCACGACTATGCATTGATCCGCGAAGCGATCAGCCAGGTCTACCCCGAGATATTTCACAACATGGAAACACGCATGTGGGAGCACGGCGGTTTCCATAGGCCCCTGCCGGCGGCTAAACGGGAGTGGCAGACCCCGTCTGGCAAAGCCCAGTTCGTGGCGCCCCAGCGGCTTGATGAGGACGACGACTTGCAGCCCGCTGTCTCGGCGCATGATGTGCTGCAATTGATGACGCTGCGCAGCAATGACCAGTTCAACACCACTGTCTATGGCTACGACGACCGTTTTCGTGGGGTAAAAGGCACCCGTAGCGTCGTGTTCCTCAATCGCAGCGATGTGGTTCGGTTGGGTTTGGCTGCAGGCGACTGGGTGCTGCTACGCACTGCTGTCGAGCCCCAGGTCGTGCGAGAAGTCGGTCCTTTGCAGATCATCGCCTATGACATTCCCGAAGGCTGTGCGGGCGCCTATTACCCTGAGTGCAATCCGCTGATCCCGCTGTGGCACCACGCTGAACGCAGCAAGGTGCCTGCCGCCAAGTGCGTGCCGGTGACGCTGCACAAGGTCGAGCCCCGTGCAAGCGACCTCAGCAAGGCAGTGCCTGCGCACGATCAGATCAATTGAGCGTGAGGGGTGCTGGACCATGCAGAATCGTGAAGGCTGTGTGCTGGTAACCATCCCATTGTTCGTCTCGAGACGACAGGAGCGTAGTAATGAATAAGCTGCCCGATGCCCCCGCCTTGGTAGTGCCATTACCTTTTGAGCCTGGGTTTGAACAGATTCCCGAAGATGAAGCACAGACCAGCCAGGCGTTGCAGGATACGCTGCGCGAAATCATGGAGACCACCTTCAAGGACAATGGCCATGCCAACCGCAGCGTTCATGCAAAAGCACATGGATTGTTGCGCGGCACACTGAAAGTGGCGCCAGGGTTGCCGGCGCAGCTCGCTCAGGGGGCGTTCGCCACACCGGGTGAGTTCGATGCTTACCTGCGGTTTTCCACCAACCCGGGTGACATCCTCGATGACAAGGTTTCCACCCCACGGGGGCTGGCGCTCAAGATCGTTGGCGTGCAAGGCCCGCGGTTGCCAGGCAGTGAAGGGCAAGTCACGCAGGACTTTGTCATGCAAAATGCCAAAGCCTTCACCGCGCCAGACCCCAAGGCGTTTCTCAAGACGTTGAAGTTGCTTGCCAAAACCACTGACAAAGCGCCGGGTACGAAAAAGGTAGTGTCGGCCGTGCTGCGCGGTGCAGAAAAAGTGGTCGAAGCGTTTGGCGGTGAGAGCGGCACGCTCAAAAGCCTTGGTGGGCACCCTCAAACCCACATTCTTGGCGAAAGCTTCAGCACCGTCGTACCTGTACTCTATGGCCCTTACTACGCAAAGCTTGCGGTAGTGCCCGTGTCGGCGGCCTTGACTGCGCTGACCGATCAGGTTGTTGACCTCAAAGACGATCCAGACGGGCTACGTCACGCCATGGAAGCGTTTTTTGCAAGCGAGGGCGGCGTCTGGGAGCTTCAGGTCCAGTTGGCCACCGACCTTGATCAAATGCCGATCGAAGATGCATCCAGTCAGTGGCCCGAGACGCTCAGCCCCTATGTGACCGTGGCCACGTTGGTGGTCAAGCCTCAAGCGGCATGGAGTGAAGAGAATGTGCGCCGTATCGACGACGGCATGGCGTTCAGCCCCTGGCAAGGTCTGGCGGCGCACAGGCCCTTGGGTGGCGTGATGCGGGTGCGCAAGCCGGCCTATGAAATGTCGGCCAATTTTCGTGGGCAGCACAATGGGTGCCCAATCCATGAGCCCGGTCCTAAAGGGCCGAGCCTGTAAGTCGAGGAGAGTACGCCATGCAACCAGAAACCGCGGGCACTGAAGAGAAAGGCCCAAGCGATGTGCCTTATATCAACGATCCGTTAAAACCGACTTCCCCTGCGCTCAATGACGCGGATGCCACGGAGGCGGCGGAGGCTGAGATGGACATCGAGGACGACGGCGAATCGCTCTAGGTTCGCTGGCGCCGTCGCCCGAGCAGCGGCGGCGCCAGGTATGAAGTCTGAGTCTACCGGTCGTTTGAATAAACCTTCGACGTGGTAAAGCCATCACCGCCTGATTTTTAGTGTTGTGGTTTGACTTGGCGCCGGCTTCGCCGGCTCCATGGCACGCTTGTGAGCCATGGACGCCAACCGAGCGCCAAGCGGATTCTACTTGGCAGCCAGCGTTCCTGCGGCCTGCGCCTGTTCAAGCTGGCGCTTGCGGCCAATGACCAGCACCATGACCCCAGCCAGCGTGCACAACGCCGCCAGTGGCATCAGTGCCAGTGCGTAGCTGCCGGTGGCGTCATGGATGGCGCCGTACACGTTGACCATCAAGCCACCCCCGATCAGGTTGGCCATGGCGCCAACCGCAGCCAGCCCAGCTGCTGCAGTGGAGGAGGACAACCAGCCCGACACCAATGCCCAGAACGGGCCTTTCATGGAGTAGGCCCCCACCAGCACCATGGTCAGCATCACCACCGTGGCCGGCAGTGACGAGGTGAACAGGGTCATCAGCAGGCCGGCCGCAATCAGCAACATGGTCATTGCGGTGTGCCAGCGACGTTCACCGGTGCGGTCGGAACTGCGGCCCCAGATGACCATCAGGATCGAGGCAACGCCATAAGGAATCGCGTTCACCAGCCCGATCTCCATGGAGCTCAGGCCGAAGGTCTTGAGCAGTTGTGGCGCCCAGACGCTCATGTTGCTGCCAGCCGCCGAGGCGCCCGAGTAAATCAGCGCGAGCACCCAGATGTCCTTGTGGCGCAGCAGTTTCCACAGCGAGATATGACCGATGGTGGTTTTCTGTGCTCGTTCCTCGGCCAACCGCCCGGTGAGCCAGCCGCGTTGATCGTCATTCAGCCATTTGGCCTGCTCAGGCCGATCGGTTAGTACGAACAGACAGGCGATCCCCAGCAGCACCGCCGGGATGCCTTCGAGGATGAACAGCCAATGCCACCCACGCATGCCCAACCAGCCGTCCAGGCTCAACAGCAGCCCTGAAATCGGCGAGCCGATGAAGTTGGCGGCGGGAATGGCGACCATGAATAGCGCCACCATGCGCGCGCGATACGCCGACGGCAGCCAGTAGGTGAGGTACAGCAACACCCCTGGGAAGAACCCGGCCTCGGCAGCGCCCAGCAGAAAGCGCATTACATACAGTGAGTTGGCCCCTTGCACGAAGGCGGTACCGGCGGAGATCAGCCCCCAGGTGATCATGATGCGCGCGATCCAGATGCGCGCACCGTAACGCTGCATGGCGAGGTTGCTGGGTACTTCCACCAGGAAGTAGGCGAAGAAGAACAAGCTGCTGGCGAAACCGAAGACCTTGGCTGACAACTCCAGGTCCTGGTTCATCTGCAACGATGCCATGCCGATGTTGCCGCGATCGATGATCGCGATCAGGTAGCAGATGATCAGAAAGGGCAGTAGACGCCAGGCAACACGGCGCATGGTGGCGCGTTCGAGCTCGCTGGGCGGGGTTGAGGCTGCTTTCATGGTGCTCTCCAATTGTTTTTTTTCTGGAGTTACGCAGGGGTCTGTGCGGCCGGACAAGCCGGCGCAAGGGCAATCAGTTATCGATCAGGTGACGGTTCACCACACAGCGCGGGTCCAGCGCCTTGCCGTCCCAGGCATCGAGGATTTGCTGCAGGGCAACCAGGCCTACGCGGTCCCGGGCTTCGCTGGTGTTGGCCCCGATGTGAGGTGTGGCGACCAGGGTTGGCAGGCCCCACAGCGGGCTGTCGGCCGGAGGCGGTTCGGGGTGGAAAGTGTCCAGGCCGGCACCCCCGATGCGCCGCTCGCTCAACGCAAGCACCAAGGCATCGGTATCGACCAGCTCGCCACGTGCGGTGTTGATCAAGATGGCACCTGAACGCATGCGCTCAAGCTGCTGGGCGCCGATGAGGTTGCGATTGGTGTCTGTGAGGGGGCAATGCAGGCTGATGATATCGCTATCGGCCAGCAAACGATCGAAATCCTCTTCGCGCTCGAGGTGATCACGCACGGGTAACTGCTGCAAGTAAGGGTCGTAAACCTTGACCTTCATGCGCAGCGGCGCCACCAGGTCCATCAGGATCGCGCCGATCGAGCCAAGGCCGACCAGGCCCAGTGTCTTGCCCGCCAACTCCATGCCGTTGGCAGTGGCCTTGTCCCAGTGGCCTTCGCGCATGCGCGCATCGAGCAAGGCGGTTTGGCGCGCAACGCTGAACATCAACGCAAAGGCGTGCTCAGCCACTGACTGGGCGTTGGCCCCAACGGCGACGGAGACAGGAATACCCCGGTCGGCGGCGGCCTGGATGTCGATGGTGTTGTAGCCGACCCCATGCTTGGCGACCACCTTCAACGCGTTGGATGCGTCGATCATGGCGCGGGTCAGGCTGCCTTGTCGCACGATGATGGCATCGGGTTGCTCTGCGCGGATGATCGCTTCGAGCTCATGCTCGGGCAGATAGGGCGTGGTGGGGATGACGCGGATGGCGTGTTGATCGGCCAGGCGCATCGCGTCGTCGGCCAGCGCCGGACCTGTCAGCAGAAGGGTACGGGACATCGTCGATACCTTGTTTTTGTTGAAGACGGTAGGACTGCACTGAGTGCTTTCACCAATAACCTAGCATAATGAAATGGCGTTGCAACAATAGATTTTTAGTCAGTCACATTGCCGAATAACTGAGATTTCAAACCCTTGAAATCTGTTTAATGAAATGCCATTCTGAAATGGCGTTCTGCTTCGACGTTGAGCGCGCCCAATAAATCCAAGAAGAGGTAGGTCACATGAGCATTGGTTTCCAGGTGCTTGAGCGCACGCGAAAAATCGGTGATGAGTGGGTATCGCGCTACCGCGAGGTGCCGGTCGCCAACGTCAGCGACTCGATGAATCGCATGACGGCGGGTGGTGCGCGTTTGCGCCCCATGCACCGGGAAGGTGTGCTGTGCGGCGCGGCTCTGACGGTCAAGGCCCGTCCTGGTGACAACCTGATGCTGCACTACGCCATCGACAGCGCCGAGCCAGGTGATGTGATCGTGGTCGATGCCGGCGGCGACCTGACCAATGCTCTGATCGGCGAGATGATGGTGGCGTACGCCGTGAAGCGCGGTGTAGCGGGCATCGTCATCCATGGTGCAATCCGCGATGCTGGCAGCATCAAGGCCGGTGACTTCCCCCTGTTCGCTGCCGGTGTTTCCCATCGCGGCCCTTACAAGGACGGGCCGGGCGAGATCAACGTGCCCATCGCCATCGATGGCATGGTGATCGAACCCGGGGACCTGATCATCGGTGACGATGACGGCTTGCTGTGCGTACCCTATGCCCATGTCGCAGAGGTCTACCAACGCGCCACGGCCAAGCACGCTGCCGAAACGGCGCAAATGCAACATATCGCTCAAGGTACCAATGACCGCACCTGGGTCCTGGAGTCCTTGAAAAAGAAAGGCTGCCTGCTGCCAGGCTGAGGATCGACCCGCACGTGGTCCGAGCAAGATCCTTCAATGGCGGCTGCTTCTCACCTGAGGACTCGCTCACTTGTCTGACCTGACGCCGCCCCCTCGTACCCGTTGGCCTTCTGCTGTACGCGCATTGGGCCACCATCATTTCCAGGTTTACTTTGCCGGCCAAGGCGTTTCGACCTTGGGCAAGTGGGTTCAGCAAGTCGCGCTGTCCTGGTTGGCCTATCACCTGACCGGGTCAGCTGTATTGCTGGGCCTGATCACCTTTCTTTCTCTCGCCCCGCAGTTGATCGTCGGTCCGTTCGCAGGCGCCTGGATCGATCGCCACGACAAGCGTCGACTGCTGATCGTGGTCCAGTCGATGCTGGTGGCGCAATCGGCCGCGCTTGCGCTAGTGACCTGGGCTGGTTGGGTAGATAGCCCCTTCATTGCCGCAATGGCACTGCTGCTGGGCTTGCTCAATGCCGTCGAAACACCCCTGCGTCAGGCCCTGATCGGCTCTTTCGTTGAAGATCCAGCTGACCTGCCCAACGCGCTGGTCCTCAACGCGATGCTTATCAACGCCGCCCGCTTCGTGGGCCCGCCACTGGCCGGCGGGCTGATAGCCGTGGCGGGGGAGGCGGCTTGCTTCGCCTTGACCGCCGTCGCCTTCACCGCGCTGCTGGCAGGGTTGCTGAAGGTGCAAGCCACAGCCAGCCCTCGGGCGACAGGTTCCACTGCCCAGGTCTTTCGTGAGGGCCTCGCTTATCTATGGCGGGAACAGGGCGTCAGGCAACTGCTGTTCAATGTCATCATGGTCAACCTCCTGGCGTCCTGCTATGCAGCGCTTCTGCCGATCCTGGCCAAGCGCGTGTACGCCGGTGACGCACGGGTGCTGGGCTGGCTCTGGGGCGCGGCAGGCGCTGGCGCGTTCGTGGCCACGTTAGTGCTGGCGGTGGGCGGAGCCTTGCCTCGCCTTCGGCAGTTCATCGAAGTGGGCGCAGGGCTTTGCGCCCTGGCACTGCTGGGTGTGTGCTGGGCAGGGCAGTGGCAGCTGGCATTGCTGGCGCTTCTGGTGCTGGGGTTCGGCATCACGCTGAGCAACGTGAGCACCAACATGCAGTTGCAGAGCCAAGCGCCGGGCCATCTGCGCGGACGTGTCATTGCGTTCTACATCGCCATGCGCTTCGGTTTCGAGGCGTTGGGTGGCATGGCCGCCGGGCTGCTGGCTGCTCGTGTGGGCGCCCCGGCCACCTTGGGTGCAGCCGGGGCAGTGTTGCTGTTGGGTGTCGCGGGGACTTGTGCATGGCGCAACCGTCGGGCTGCATGAGCGCGCCGGTCCGACCTGCTGGTGGCAGGCCAGCCCGGATGGGAAGACAGTCATAACCCGAGCATGTTGTAGTGCACGTAGTACATGATCCACAGCGACAACCCCACCAACAGCGTGATGATCACCACCGTGAACACCAGCGCGATCAAGTTCCAACGCTGCTCTCGCGCTGTGGTCAGGTGCAGGAAAAACACCATGTGCACCACGATCTGGACCAGGGCGCACACCAGCACGGTCATGAAGGTCAGGTGACGCGGCAGGCTGGGGTACATGGCCAGCCCGAAGGGCAGCAGGGTGAGCAGGGCTGCCAGCACGAACCCTGTGTTATACGAACGGTGGCTGCTCTGGCTAGCGCCGGCACTGCTAGGTACATGGCTTTGACGACTCATCAGATCACCCCGAACAGATAAACGACGGTAAACACACAGACCCACACGATGTCCAGGAAATGCCAGAACAGGCTCAGGCAGCTCAAGCGCGTAGCATTGACACAGGTCAGGCCGCGCTGGTGAACCTGCATCATCAACAGGGCCATCCAGATCAGCCCCACCAGCACGTGCAGGCCGTGAGTGCCCACCAACGTGAAGAACGCCGTCAGAAACGCACTGCGTTGGGGGCCTGCGCCCTCGCTGATCAGATGATGGAATTCATTGATCTCCATGGCGATGAAGCCCAGGCCGAGCAGGAACGTGACGCCCAGCCAGCGCAGCACCCAGCGCTTGTCCTGGCGGTGGTTGGCGAGCATCGCATAGCCGTAGGTGATGCTGCTCAAGAGCAACAGGAACGTCTCCACCAGCACATAAGGCAATTCGAAGATGTCCGCCGCGCTGGGCCCACCTGCCACAGACTGTCCCAGCACCGCATAGGTAGCAAACAGGGTGGCGAACAGAATGCAGTCGGTCATCAGGTAGACCCAGAAGCCGAACAGGCTCAGGGAGCCTGCGTCTTCGTGGCCATGCTCTTGCTCGCGGGCCGTTTCGTTGTGCACGACATGGGACATGATTCAGGCCTCCGCCAACCGTTGGCGACGCTCGGTTTCCATCCGTTCGACCGCTTCGGCCGGGATGCAGTAGTCGGTATTGGGGTCGTAACTGCGCACGATCAGGGTGGCGATGACTGCCAGTGAACTGGCGATGACCAACCACCAGATGTGCCAGATCAACGCAAAGCCCAGCACCGTGGACAGAACGCCTAGCACCAGGCCCAGGCTGGTGTTGCGAGGCATGTGGATCTTGCGAAAATCCATCTCGGCCAGGGTTTTCACGCCTTTCTCCTTCATGCCCCAGTACGCGTCGATGCCGCCCACGACAGGTTGCTCGGCGAAGTTGTAGAACGGGGGCGGCGAAGCGGTCGCCCATTCCAGCGTGCGCCCGTCCCAGGGGTCGCCCGTGGTGTCGCGGTTCTCATGACGTTTGCGGATACTCACCACCAGTTGCATGACCTGACAGGCCACGCCACACAGGATGATCAATACACCGACCATTTCCAGCAGCAGGAAAGGCCGCCACTCGGGTACGTCGAAGTGATTCAGGCGCCGGGTCATGCCCATGAACCCCAGGAAATAGGACGGCATGAAGGCAAAGTAAAATCCAGCCAACCAGCACCAGAAGGCAGCACGCCCCAGTGGGTCATGGAGTTTGAAGCCGAAGGCCTTGGGGAACCAGTACGTCAGGCCGCAGAGGTAGCCGAAGACCGCGCCGCCGATGATCACGTTGTGGAAATGGGCAATCAGGAACAGGCTGTTATGCAACAGGAAGTCCGCACCGGGCACCGCCAGCAGGACCCCGGTCATGCCCCCGATGCTGAAGGTGACGATGAAGCCAACCGTCCACAGCATCGGCGTCTCGAAACGCACCCGACCCCGGTACATGGTGAACAGCCAGGTGAAGATCTTCACCCCGGTGGGGACGGCGATGATCATGGTCATGATGCCGAAGAACGCGTTCACGTTGGGTCCTGCGCCCATGGTGAAGAAATGGTGCACCCAGACGATGAAGGACAGCACCGTAATGACGATGGTCGCCCACACCAGGGAGTAGTAGCCGAACAGCTTCTTGCGCGAGAACGTCGAGGCCACCTCCGAGAAGATACCGAACGCTGGGAGTATGAGGATGTACACCTCGGGGTGGCCCCAAGCCCAGATGAGGTTCACGTACATCATGGGGTTGCCGCCCAGTTCATTGGTGAAGAAGTGCATGCCCAAATAGCGGTCCAGCGTGAGCATGAACAAGGTGGCGGTGAGGATGGGAAAGGCAGCCAGGATCAGGATCGAGGTGCACAACACTGTCCAGGTGAACACCGGCATGCGAAACAGCGTCATGCCGGTGGTACGCATCTTCAGAATGGTGACGAAGAAGTTCAGCCCGGTGAGCAGGGTGCCAACCCCGGAAATCTGCAACGCCCAGATGTAGTAGTCCACTCCCACCCCGGGGCTGTATCCGATACCGGACAACGGGGGGTAGGCCACCCAGCCGGTGCGTGCGAACTCGCCAATGCCCAGGGAAAGGTTCACCAGCACGGCGCCGGAAACGAACAGCCAGAAGCTGACGGCATTCAAAAATGGATAGGCCACGTCGCGGGCGCCGATCTGCAAAGGTACCACCACGTTCATCAGCCCGACCACGAACGGCATGGCCATGAAGAAGATCATGATCACCCCATGGGCGGTGAAGATCTGGTCGTAGTGCTCAGGCGGCAGGTAGCCAGGCGAGCCGTCCGAGGCCATGGCCTGCTGGGTGCGCATCATCAACGCGTCGGCGAACCCGCGCAGCAGCATCACCAGGGCGACGACGATGTACATCACGCCGATGCGCTTGTGGTCCACGCTAGTGAACCACTCCTGCCACAGGTATTTCCATTTGCCCATGTAGGTGATGGCCCCTACGACCGCCAGGCCCAGCAGCCCGACGACGGCCAGCGTGTACATGATGATCGGCTCGTGGAGGGGGATGGCGTCCCAGGTCAGTTTTCCGAACATGCGCTTACTCCTTGCTGCCTTGGGGGCTCTGGACCTGGGAATCGCTGAGGCGGCGTTCGACCTCCCGGGAGCGGTTGACGCCCTGGTACTTGTCGATCAACGACTGGAACAGGTGCGGGTCGACCTTGCCGTAATGTTCTACCGGGTGGGCAATACTGGGCTTGGCCAGCTGCGTGTAGGCAGCCCCATCGAGCTGGCGCCCGGCGGCGCGGGTGCGTTCGACCCAGTCATCGAACCCCGGCGGGTCGAGGGCCAGCGCCTTGAAGTGCATGTCGGAGAACCCCGGGCCGTTGTAGTTGGCGGCGATCCCGGTGTAGTCGCCTGCGTGGTTGGCGATCAGGTGCAGCCGTGTCTGCATCCCGGCCATGGCGTAGATCTGGCCGCCCAGGGCCGGAATGAAGAACGAAGTGATGGCGCCGTCGGAAGTCACCCTAAAGTCAACGGGCGTGTCTACAGGCATCGCCATTTCGTTGACCGAAGCAATGCCGAGTTCGGGATAGACGAACAGCCACTTCCAGTCCATGGCGATGACCTGGACCTTGAGCGCAGGGGTGTCGGATGCCAGCGGCCGGTACGGGTCCAGCGCATGGGTCGAACGCCAGGTGACAACCCCTAGCACGATGATGATGGCCAGCGGCACGCCCCATACCACCGCTTCGATCAGCCGCGAGTGGCTCCAGTCGGGGGTATAGCGGGCCTTTTCGTTCGAGGCCCGATAGCGCACCGAAAACACCAGCGCCATGATCATCACCGGTACCACTACGATCAGCATGAGCAAGGTGGCGAGGATGATCAGGTTGCGCTGCTCGAGCCCCACCTGCCCCTTGGGGTTGAATAACACCATGTCGCAGCCCGAGAGCTGGAGTGCTACGGTGCCCAGCGCCATCATCCAGAGCAGTCGCCTTGCCGTTTTCGGTTCCCTGGCCATGTGAGCATCCCGTATGTGTTGTCAGATGTTTCGGCTATCACATCTGAGAGGAACCCAATGCTCCCAAGGTTGTTTGCAATGCGCGATTGGTCGACGAATGGCAGCCCAGGTCAGGGAACTTATGCCCATGGGTGGCTGGCAGTTGGCGCGCCACCTGGGCAGGGCACTGAACCTTGCGCGCAGGGGGGCAGTCACAGCGCCATTGACCAGACGATTGGAGCGCCATGATGGCCAGCGACGCAACCGCCTCACTCAAACGCGTGATCACCCTGCCGTTGTTGGTGTTCTTCATCCTCGGGGACGTATTGGGCGCCGGGGTATACGCACTGGCAGGCGCCATCGCCGACCGGGCCGGTGGCGCCATCTGGGCGCCTCTGGCCCTGGCGCTGTTCTTCGCCCTGTTGACTGCGGCGTCCTACGCCGAGCTTGTCAGCAAATACCCCCGGGCTGGCGGTGCAGCGGTGTTCGCACGGCGGGCGTTCGGCTCGCCGTTGCTGGCTTTTTTGGTGGGGTTCGCCATGTTGGCGGCAGGCATCACCAGTGCCGCAGGGTTGGCGCTGGCGTTTGCTGGGGAATATCTGCGCGTGTTTATCGACTGGCCTTCGGCGGTGCTGGCGCCCCTGTTTCTAGTATTGATGGCAATGCTCAACGCCCGGGGTATCAAGGAGTCGCTCAGTGCCAACCTGGTCATGACCCTGATCGAACTCAGCGGCTTGGTGCTGGTGATCGTCGCTGTGGCGGTGTTGAGCGGCCAAGGGCAGGCCGAGCCTACCCGTTTGCTGGATTTCGGCGAACAGGGCCCGGCTACTGCGGTACTGGGCGGCGCTTTGCTGGCATTTTATTCGTACGTGGGGTTCGAGACGTCCGCCAACCTGGCCGAGGAAATCAAGGACGTACGCCGGACGTACCCACGCGCGCTGTTCGGGGCCTTGCTGGTGGCCGGCCTGGTTTACCTGGCAGTCGGCGCCGGCGCCGCGTTGGTCATGCCAGTGCAGGCACTGATCGACGCCAAGACGCCCTTGATGGACATCGTGCACAACGCTGACCTGGGGCTGCCCCACGGTGTATTCGCCATCATCGCTTTGGTGGCGGTGGCCAACGGCGCCATGTTGACCATGATCATGGCCAGCCGCCTTGCCTGGGGCATGGCCCGCGATGGCATGCTGCCGCGCGTTCTGGGCCAAGTGCTACCCAACCGCGGCACACCCGGTTATGCGATAGCCGCGACCACGCTGCTGGCCATCCTGCTGACCTTTACTGGCTCGCTGGAAGTGCTGGCCGAAACCGTCGTGCTGTTGCTGTTGTTCGTATTTTTGAGCACGAACGTGGCGGTGTTGGTGCTCAAGAAGGAAAAGGTCGATGCCGAGCATTTCTCGGTTCATCCGGTGGTCCCTGTGTTGGGTATCCTGTCGTGCCTGCTGGTGCTGAGTCAGCAACCTTTCGAGAACTGGCTGAGGGCAGGGGCATTGCTGGGCTTGGGGGCGGTGTTGCACTGGCTGGCGGGCAAGGGCATTGGTCGGACCATTAGCGAGGGCGATGCGGGACAGTGACGGGGGCAAGCGATCATGTGCGAGCTTTGAATGTCCCATACTTCACTAGCCAACCGCGCCCCTGCGCAGACTTGCGCTGCTACTCATCAGGAACCGTTCAATGGCCAAAGAGATTGAAAACCCTTGCGTGTCGAGCTGCAAGCTCAAGCATGAAGTGTGCACCGGCTGCGGGCGCAGCAGGGAGGAGATACGCGGCTGGCGAAACATGAAGCGTTCCGAGAAGAAGGCGACGGTCGAGAAAGCGGCTGCGCGCTTGAAGAAGATCAAAAAGAAGGGCAAGGGGTGAATGGTGTGCAGGGTTTGTTGACAGCCCGGAACGGTTGGTAGGCGCAATTTATCGGCGTGCGGCCTAAGCATGGGCATCAATCACCTTGGTCCTTGCCGCATGGCTCTAGGATGTCCAGCTGGCGTTCTAACTGACACGAGCGGCCAACATCCCCTCGACCTGGGGAGCGACATCGAGGTCGAACATGGAAATGAAGCTGTCCATCAACGGTGATTCGTTGTGGGTGCTCCAGCTCATGTACAGGCCGATGGCCGGGTTGGGGGAGGCGGTCACGGGGTAAATACGGCGGAACACGACCCTGTCGCGCATGATCGAGTTGGCAATCGACTCAGGCACCAAAGCAACGCCGAAACCGCAGGCCACCAAGCCTATCAAGGTATGGATCTGCGCGGCCTCCTGCACCACCTTGGGGTAAAAACCGGCGGCTTCACACAAGGCGGTCAGCTGGCTGTGATAGCCGGTGCCCAGCGCTTCGGGGGTGAAGACGAAGTCTTCCCCGGCGAAGTCCCTCAAGTCGATCTGACCTTCCTTTGCCTTCGGGTGATGGGCGGGCAGGGCCATTACGATCTCTTCGTCCAGTAACAGGCGTGACTCGACGTTTTCCGTCGAGATCGGCAATGCCGTTACTGTGAGTTTGCCAGCAATGCCCTCGGACACCTGGCGTGCGTGTTCGATGCCCAGCTCAAGCGCCTTCAACGTGCTGTAGGCCGCACTCAGGAATGCACCGCCGGCGGGGGTCAGTTTGACCCCGCGCTTATTGCGCGTGAACAGACTGAACCCCAGTTTGTCTTCCAGCCGATGGATGGCTTGGCTCAACGGGGGCTGGGCCATGTGCAGGCGAATAGCGGCCTTGTGAAAGTGCAGCTCTTCAGCCACGGCGATGAATTGGCGCAGCAGGCGGGTTTCGATCATTTCTTCTGTTCCTTCATCTGAATTGATCTGAGGACGGGGGTGCGGCAAGGTTACCGGTTCACAGGCCCCCGACTAAATACTAAACAAAAAGTAGAGCTAAGTTAATCATTGGATCCAATACCCGCAAGCGGTCTCGAACAGGTCCGAGTTCGGTGGCGTGGCTTACGAAAGGGCCTCAGAAGAGTAATCATCAAGAAATTATTCGGATTTACCAGCAACTTGATAGGCACCAGGTATCAACCTGCGCTGCCGTTAGTATTAAACAACGTGAACATTCATTGTTAAGGTAGGGCGGTACTCAAGCGGAAACAGACCATGAACTTTACAGGAAAGACCGCCCTTGTAACGGGTGCTGGCCGAGGACTCGGTTTCAGTTATGCGCACGCTTTGGCGACACTGGGCGCCAATGTGGTAATTAGTGATATCGGCGCAGATAAGCTGGGCGCCGGGGGCGATGGCTCCATTGCCATGGAGGCTGCGAAAGCGCACCGGGGCAAAGGTTTCAACGTGTTGGGGCATCATGGGGACTTGTCCGGTGAGCAGGGTTGCGAGCAACTGGTGGCAATGGCCATCGAGGCATTTGGTCGACTCGATATCGTGATTCATAACGCCGGTTGGGTCGGTTATCAAGCGATTGAAGACGCTGATGCGACATTCATTGGCCGCGCCGTGGATATCAATATCTATACCCCCGTGTGGTTATGCAAACATGCATGGAAACACCTCAAACAGTCTGCTGCCGCACGGGTCGTGCTGACCTCATCCGACCGCGCGATGTACCAGCAATATGCCCAACCGGGCCTGGTGGCGTATGCCGCCGGCAAGATGGCACAACTGGGCATCATGAATGCGCTAAGCATGGAAGGCACCGAAGCCGGCATTCTCGTCAATGCTGTATCTCCAGTGGCCAAGACCCGTATGTGGGGCGTGACGGGTGAACCGGAGAATCTCAAGCCTGAATGGGTGACGCCCGGCGTGGTGTTCCTGGCGTCGCCGCAGTGCCAGGACACAGGTTATGTCCTGCGTGCCAGCAATGGCCAATTTACGGCCACGCGGTTTGTGGAAAACCCAAATGTCGATTACCCGGTCGATCTGGCCCGCGTGAAGGCCACTAGCGCCGAACTAGTTGCCCAGCGGTGGGACCACATTAAGGAGCGATGAATAGGCCTCCTCAGGAAAACCTCAAACGCTTCTTACCGTGCCAGGCCGATCTGGAGGAAAGCCCGGTCTGGGATGAAGCTCATCAGTGCCTGCGCTTCGTCGACATCAGTGGCGGCCAGATCAATGCGCTGGACCTGCATGGGCAACTGACGCGACTGTATGAATCGCCTGCGCGCATTGGCGCCCTGGCTTTGACTGAAAAGGGCAACCTGATTGTCTCCCAGCATGCTGGCGTTGCCATCCTAGGCTTTGTGTGAAAAGTCTTGAGACAAAGGTCAGGCAAAGCGAAAACAGCCGAAGGACGGCCGAAGTCGCGCTCGACTTTACGGGTTGCAAATGAGCCTTCCGACCGTGCGGCCGCTCCAGACTGTTTTCAACGTAGCCTCACCGAGTATCAAGGCGCTTGATACAAAGCCTAGTGTCCACAATCAGAGCCACCGCCGGTGTCGGGTTGAGCAGATGGGCCGCCTATGTGCGTCGCCATTCAGGTTAGGCGTAATCAAATACTACCTGAACGTACCCATTATTGGATTTCTGCTCAAAGATGTCGAAGTACTCGATACGTGCGAAGTACCTGTACGTTCCTTTGTAATCGTTCTCCCTGAGCAGCAGGTCATTGGTGATAGCCTTGCGGCCACTGGGTCCGTTGATTTCATGGAGATAGACGTCCTGTCCGTATACTTCATCACGTGAAATGGAGAGCAAGGTCCTGATGGGAGGAGGCGAACTGTCTTTGATGGTCCACGCCCATTCAATTGTTTGCGCACGCACATGGTAGGTCACGGTGAATGACTCAATGATCGGCGGCGTGATGGTGGTGGGCCGGTTTTGCTGCGCTGGCCTCAATGTGATTTCTTGATCTCGTTCGGGCGTTTGCCCAACTTGGACTTTGACGTCTTGTCCGGAGTGACCATTGACCAAGGAGGCTCGCCATGGTGCTTTGCCGGCCCCGACGGTGTATTTGTGGGGTGACTGCCACTCGCCACCCTCGACCATGATGAAGTAGTTGCCAAAATGCCCGTAGTAGTGCTGTGCATTGCCTCCATAGCGCTCTACGAAGCCGGCGGGATTACCCTCAAGCATCAGCGCGCGCCCTGCAATCCGTGCAGACATCCAATGCGTCCATGTCTTGGCCGTGAACGAATACATGAACATCGACGTGTAGGTGTACTTGTCATCACCTTTGCGTGTCCAGCGGCGTATGACCATGGCATAGCGCTCACCGGGTTTCCATGCATTCTGATTACTGGTGTGCAAACCAGTTCCTTCATTGCCGAAGTGATCCCAGTATATACCAGGTCTACCGCTGATAAGTGTTGCCTCGGGTAAGGTGTCCTCGGGCAAATCATCGGAATCCCAGATGGAGCAGATGTTGTTTCCGTAAACATCGTTACCCGGCACTAGGCTCATCTGTATTCCAGCATAACTGGGGTTCTTTCCATAGTTTGGATTCATCAGGCTCCAGTAGATGTAGCGCTGGGCCCCGGCCTGCGGCACATGTATCTCGGCATAGAACAGTTCAACCCCTTTGCGCGGGTTGAAGTGGGCGGTGATGTAAGGTCCCCACGCTGGTACGTCGTTGGCAGGCTCAGGCAGGTCAGCGTGTTCATCTCGCAATATTGCGGTCATGGACTGTGCTTGACGGGTATCCATTGAGTATTCCTCGTTATGTAAACGTCGCGATAGTGCGATGAAAGTCATGCTATTCGGATCCCTTGTGCCCGCAACTGGCAGTTTTGACAGGTCTTCATCTTGCAACACGGTACAACCGCGACCTCCTGAGCTAGGTCGACCGGAGCCAGCAGGGCAGTAAGAAGAAGCCGCTGTTATGAGGGGCGCGACGTCTATGCTGCATAACCTAATGCATCAGGGAAGTCTCCGGTCTATTGGTGGTACTCAATGCCGGTTGGTGCCCAGACCTTAGGCCCTGGGTGAAAAGCCTTGATACTCGGTGATGCTGCGTCGAAAACAGCCTAGTGCGCCAGCCCGGTCGGATTGCTCATTTACAACCCGTTAAGTCGAGCCCGACTCCAACCGTTCCTCGGCTGTTTCGCCTTGCCTGAGCTTCGTCTCAAGACTGTTCACACGGAGCCTAGGCTCTCTGCGAAATCACGAGAAACCTAATCGTTGCCCCTTCAGCGCTGAGATTTTGTAGAGTCACACGCCATCAAAGGAAGGGAACCCTGTGCTGGCAAGGCGCTACGAACTCGCGGACGAAGCCTGGGATGTGGTCTCCGATCTCTTCATCGAAACCCATGGCCGGGGCCGGCCGCGATTGAGCGACCCACTGATGCTCGATGGCGTCCTCTGGGTACTCTGCTCAGGGGCTGCATGGCGAGATATGCCTGAGCGCTTCGGTCCATGGTCAATGGTGTATCAACGGTTTCGGGACTGGCGAAACCAAGGGACTTTCGAGCAGATGCTCAAACGTCTGCACCTGGGATTGAATGAGCTGGGCTTGATCGATCTGCAAACCTGGAGGATCGAGTCAACCGCAGTACGCGCAACCGAGCCTCATCTGGCGCCGGGAAATAAGGGGGCTGACGAACCTGCCGATCACGCTCTAGGCCGCAGTCGTGGCGGCCTGACAACCACAATCCACATGCTCTGCGACGCCAACCGGATACCGTTGCGCTTCCTTCTCTCTGGTGGTCAAGCCAGTGACTTCAGCTCCGCACAACCACTGTTGGACAAGGTCAGCATTCCGTCGAGCAAACGTGGCCGCCCGCGCAAGCGCTGCAAATGTCTGCTTACCGAAAAAGGTCACGACGCCCAAGCGCTATGCCGCTACTGCGACCCGCAGGGTCGCTTCATTACCGGTTTGATGGATGGAGGTCACAGCGGCAATACGGCCAGGCGCTGTCGATACGACGCCGGCCTGACGCCTCGGCGATACTGGACAGCATCAGCCTACTAACGGGCTCGCGTGGGCAAGTGCGGGCGACGAGTTGTTCTTCGTCGGCTCGGTGGCCCGCACGCTTCATCGCGCGCCGTATCCGGCGGATGGCAACCATCTGCAACAGGTGTCGGTGTTCGCCCGGTTACCGGATCAACTGGGCCGACCGGACGGCCTGGCGTTGGATATCGAGCAGCGGGGCGGATTTGTATCGTATTTTTTTCAACAGGCGTGTAAGACGCCTACCGTATTAATCGCGTGCAGGGCAGCGTGTATTTCAGACCGATCAAGGAGGGTCAAGAGTGGGCTATAACTGCAAATGGCCGTGTGCATTCTTGCGGGTCCTAGTGGGGTACGACTTTTTGGGCGTTGGTTCGTCACCCGAGCTCCCACCCAGCCTTAAGGCCGAGTACTTAGAGCGTAAGGGCGCCGGCGCGAACTACCAGCTATCTAGCCACAGCGTGACGCTCGC
>Ga0302347_1002253_pt1 | contig 20208 bp, 21 predicted proteins | sample PhyWR1_FD_202178 | JGI IMG/M metagenome (GOLD analysis project Ga0302347, IMG submission 202178) | Leaf surface microbial communities from wheat plants in UC Gill Tract Community Farm, Albany, California, United States - DLSL W.R1 (v2)... | ecosystem: Host-associated > Plants > Phyllosphere >...
CTAGAAATAAAAAGAGAATATGAAGACAGCAAATAAAAATCTAACAACTCTTGATGAGTTCAAAGAGAAAAATTACGGTAAGCGTGGGACAAAAGAACGTGACGAACTTGAAGATGGTTACGAAAATTTTAAAATAGGAGCGCTCATCCACGATACACGTTTGGAATTGGGAATGACACAAGAAGAATTAGCGGAAAAAGTTGGAACGACCAAATCCTATATTTCCAAAATTGAAAATAATCTAAAAGAAGCCCGAATCTCGACACTTCAAAAAATCGTTGAACTTGGTTTTGGTGGACGGTTGGAACTGAGTATTAAGATTTGATAATTTAAATTCTGAGGATTTGGTTATAATTAGTTTTATTAGCAAAATTTCTTTTAATACGGATTTCCGTAATTATAATTGAATATCTCTTTATATGTTTGTGAAAATTATTATATGAAAAAACTTATTTTATTATTAATCCTTATTTCTGGATTTGTATTTGGGCAGAAAGAGAAAAAAATTAAAGGAGAATATTCCATAAAACTTGTGTCGGTAGATGCTAAAATTAAAAATGGAATTATTGATTCGGAAATTAACTCTTACAAAGATTCACTAATTTCTATTACTTGGAATTATTTAGAATCTCAAATTTCATTCAAATTAAAAAATGAAACAAATGAAACAATAAAAGTTAATTGGAACGATGCGGTAATAATAGATATTGAGGGTAAAACTAAAAAAATATTTCACAAAGACATTAAATACATTGATAGAGAAAAAGAACAATCTCCTACAAGTATTTATAAAGGTGCAATTCTTTCAGATTTATTAAGCCCTATTGAAAATGTTTATTTTGCATCAGGAAAATATGGAGGTTGGCGAACTACGCCAATCATAAGGTTTAAAAAGAATTTTTGGAATGAAGACGTTTATGATGCTGAATTAATTGGTAAAAAAATTAGAACGGCACTACCTTTAATTATAGATGACAAAACAATAGAATATCTTTTTGAATTTGAAGTGGTTTTTAAAGAAAATAAAAAATAAATGGAATACTTTTAAAATTTGGCTAATTTTAATTTAATGGATACGAGCAAGATGCTCGCACCAGCGTGGGGAAACACTAAAATAAAATTTACTAATTAAAAACAATAACTATGAACATTGAATCTTTATTAAACAAAGCAAATCTTTTTGAACATTTAGTGATTGACTCAGGATTTAAAAGAGATATGACAGATTACTTCTCTTCAACTCAACAGTCTCAAAATCAAAATTTGGTTTATATGAAAGATTTATCTGAGAAGATAAAAAAGTACTTAATAAATTTTGAGAATAATTCACTGGATAATGAATTAAGTTATTTACTTAAAGATACAACTCCTTTTACTTCGGAAGATATTATTTCTGAACTTAATGAAATTGATTTTAATACTGAAATTGAGGCGAGTGAATATTATCAAAAATTTCATCAAATACTAAATAAACTCATAAATCATATTTCTGCAAATGAAAGTGAAATCATTTCGTTACAAGAATTACTGAAAAAATACTCAAATGTTGATGATGAAGAATTTGTAGATGAAGGTAATGCATTGATTTCAATAATCTTCAAGGATTTACAAACAACCGGAACTATTAAAGAATTTACTAAAAGTCTTAATAAATGGAATAGAGCATTAATTCTATATTATACTTTACTAAAATCAGATTCACCAGAGGAAATAGAACTAGTAGAAATTCAAAATGGTTCTATTGATGTAATTTGTAATGTTGACTTAAACATTTCCTTAGATTTGACAAAAGTAATTATTACTGGTTTAAAAGTTTATGGTGCCTATCTTTTATATAAGTCTAAAACCGCAAAAGAGATTATAGCATCTTATATGGGAAATAAAAAACTGATAGCCTCAGAAAAAGAAAGAGAAAAATTAATGTTTTCAAATATTTACGATGTAATAAAAGATAAAATTTCTGAACAACATAAAGAAAATTTAAAGATTGATAAAAAAATCAATAAAGAAGGAGTCGATAAAAAAATAGAAGAGGTAACAAAAGTTATTACAGAACATATAATAAAAGGTAACGAGGTTAAGCTCTTAACTTATGACACTAACAAAAAAGACTCTGATAAAGATGAAAGTACAGAAGATTTAGCTGATAAATTGAGAGAAAATACATCTGTAGTTAAAGAAAGATATAACTTGCTTGAAAATGCAGATAAGCAACTTCTCATCGAGACTTATACTATTAAAGATGAAGATGAATAAATCATAAAAAAACCGCCCCAGAAATCTCTGAGGCGGTTTTTGGTTATAATCAAATTGATTATTTAGTAAGAACCTTTCGCTATAAAATGCGCAGCAATCTTTTCTGTCAGCGCAAGTGGATTTGGCGTATTCACGTATTTTGTGAAACGTCTCAGTCCGGCCAGCATCATTCTTTGCTCGTCGCCTTCTGAGAAAGAAACGATGCCTTCTTTGGCGTTGGTGGTGATGATGTCAACGGCTTTGTAAAGATTCAGTCTTGCCATTGCAGCTTCTACAGAATCGGTGTCGAAATGTTTCTCCGCTCTCAGGATGGCAGATTCTGCCATATAGATTTGGTTCAGGATTTCGGAAGCGTTCAGAAGAAGATGCTGTTGTTTCTCGATGTCCATCATATATTTTTGAAGGGCAGAACCGGAAACCATCAGGAATACTTTCTTCAGATTTTTGATAACTTCTTTTTCCTCAGACATATATTCTGAATAGTCCGGAATGTCGAAAGACGGAATTCCCATCAATTCTTTTCCTACATTCTTGGCAGGCGTCAAAAGGTCGATTTTCCCTTGCATTGTACGTTTGATGAGCATTCCAACGGCCAAAAGTCTGTTGATTTCGTTGGTTCCTTCGTAGATTCTGGAAATCCTTGAATCTCTCCAGGCAGATTCCATTGGTGTATCTTCTGAGAAGCCCATTCCACCGAAGATTTGAATCCCTTCATCCGCAGAATGTTGTGCCAAATCTGAAACAAAAACTTTCAGAATAGAACATTCTACAGCGAATTCTTCCACACCTTTCAATTCCGCTTCTTCGTGGTTCATTCCGCAGGCCACCAATTCCTCGATTTTGTTTTCGACATCTTTTGCGCCACGGTAAGAACCAGCCTCACTCACGAAAGCGCCAGTTGCCATCTCCGCCAACTTCTTACGAATCGCTCCGAAAGTGTTGATAGAAACGCCAAACTGTTTTCTCTCCGTAGAATAGGTCAATGAATGGTTCAGGATTCTTCTTTGTGCATCCAGACACGCTGCCGCCAATTTGATTCGGCCAACGTTCAGGGCATTAAGAGCGATTTTGAAACCGTTGTTTCTTTCGCCCAAAAGATTCTCAACCGGAACTTTCATATCATTGAAGAAAACCTGACGTGTAGAAGACGCACGGATTCCCAATTTGTGTTCTTCCTCTCCGAAAGTCAGACTCTCAGGATTTTCCAATTCGGAACGGTTGATGACGAATCCGGTGATGTTTTTATCATCGTCAATCTTGGCGAACAAAGTGAAAGTGTCTGCAAAACCTGCATTCGAAATCCACATTTTTTGTCCGTTGATGATGTAATATTTTCCGTCTTCGGAAAGTTTGGCTCTTGTTTTTCCACTGTTGGCGTCGGAACCAGCATCAGGTTCAGTCAAACAATAAGCACCGAATTTGTTTCCAGCCGCTAAGTCCGGAAGGTATTTGTTTTTTAAGTATTCGCTTCCATAAAGTAAGATAGGCAAAGTTCCAATTCCTGTATGAGCGCCGTAAGCGGTCGCCAATGAACCAGTGGTTCCGGAGATGTAGTCGCAAGCCAGCATTGTGGTCACGAATCCCATTCCCAATCCGCCGTAAGCTTCCGGAACAGCGATTCCCAGGAATCCCATTTCCCCGATTTTACGCATCACTTCTTCCGTGTAAGCGTAATCTTTTTTCTCGAAGCGCTCTTTGTTCGGAACCACTTCTTTATCTATGAATTCTTTCGCAGAATCGCGAAGCATTTTTTGTTCTTCGGAAAGCTCTTCGATGCTGAAGATTTCCTGAGCAGTGATGTCCTTTACAAGGAATTCGCCGCCGTTTAATGTTTGGATTTCAGTTGACATTATGTATGATTTTAAATTTTAGATTATAAATTTTAGATGTAAGATTCGCTGTTATAAATTTTCAGATGAAGTTTTGATGATTTTCGTTAGAATATTAATAATGCTTTCGATTTCTTTTAAATAAGAATCAACTTCAATCTGAACAAGATTTGAAGATTGATAAAGCTTTAACCAATATTTTGTTTCTCTCGCTTCCTTATTTTCAATGGAAAGTTTTGAGATAAAATCTTTTTTGGATTGTGCAGCAATTGCTTCTTCTACATTTGCACCAATCGAAGTTCCGCAACGAAGAATCTGTTTTGAAAGAATATATTCATTCTGAGATTTACAAATAGTATAAAATTTAATTATGCTTAATGCAAAGTCAAATGTTTTATGTTGAATCAAATTATCTTCTTTGAAGCTCATTCATCTAAAATTTATAATTTAAAATCTATAATTATTAAAGTAATTCGAATACACTCGCTGCTCCCTGACCAGTTCCCACGCACATTGTCACAACACCATATTTGCTGTTTCTGCGTTTCATTTCGTCAAGAAGTTGAACGGTCAATTTTGTTCCCGTACAACCAAGTGGGTGTCCAAGTGCAATTGCGCCTCCGTTTACGTTGACGATTTCTGGATTGATGTTCAGTTCTCTTAAAATTGCAACAGATTGAGAAGCGAAGGCTTCATTCAGTTCAAACAAATCAATGTCGGATTGTTTAAGACCTGCCTGTTCCAACGCTTTTGGAATGGCGAACATTGGTCCGATTCCCATAATTCTTGGCGGAACACCGACAGTCGAATAGGAGAGAAGTCTCGCAATCGGCGTCAGGTTTAATTCTTTTACCATTCTTTCAGACATTACCATTGTGAAAGCAGCGCCGTCAGAAGTCTGAGATGAATTACCTGCCGTCACAGAACCATTCGCCGCGAAAACCGGACGAAGTTTCGCCAAAGCTTCCACCGAAGTATCAGCTCTTGGACCTTCATCTTGTTTGAAAGCGTATTCTTTGGTCTGGATTTTTTCCTTTTCGTCAAGGAAATTATATGCTACATCAATTGGAACAATCTGGCTTTCAAATTTTCCTTCCTTGATGGCTTTCATCGCTTTCTGGTGCGAGCTGTAAGCAAACTGGTCCTGCTCCTCACGACTCACTTTGAATTCGTTGGCAACCGCTTCCGCTGTCAGTCCCATTCCCCAATAATAATCGGGATGTTTCTTCGCCAAATCTGTATCTGGAATTGGTTTGTAACCGCCCATCGGAATATAAGACATACTTTCTGCTCCACCAGCGATGATGCATTCTGCCATTCCAGCTTTGATTTTCGCCGCCGCAATCGCAATCGCTTCTGAGCCTGATGCGCAATATCTGTTCACTGTCACGCCCGGAACTTTGTCGGTGTCCAATCCCATTAATGAAATCAGTCTTGCGACGTTAAGACCTTGCTCTGCTTCCGGCATTGCACAACCGACAATCAAATCGTCGATGCGGGCCGGGTCAAGATTGGGAACATCTTTCATCAGATGTTGTATCACAGTTGCCGCCATATCATCCGGGCGGGTAAAACGCAAAGAACCTTTCGGCGCTTTACCAACTGCTGTTCTGTATCCTGTTACTATATATGCTTCCATTTAGTTGTAAAATGTATTATGTACAAAGTATAAAGTACTGAGTACGTATTATTTTGAATAATTCTGTTTAAGCTTAATAATCATATTTTGAATATGTCGAATATCTTGTATTAGTAATTAAAATCATTTTCAATAATAAAATCCAAACCTTTTGCGATAATAATCTGGGTTTCAAATTCAAATGAGGAACCTAATGCGATGTTCAAGAATTGACAAAATTGCGGATTAGAATCTCTTCCTGCTCCTTCTGCAATATTTGATGGTATAGAATAAAGGCTTCTTCTGGATTGAGATGTTAATCCAAACAATTCATCTTTGGGAAAATTTTTCGAAATCAAATAATACTTCTTACAAAGCAAAATTGATTTTTTCCAAACTTCCAATTCTCTGAAATTATGCATTGTTATACTTTTTACTTTATACAATCGACATTGTACAATTAATTCCTAAGCGGTTTCCCCGTCGTTAACATTGTCTGGATTCTTTCAAGCGTTTTTCTTTCACCACAAAGTGAAAGGAAAGCTTCTCTTTCCAAATCCAAAAGATATTGCTCGGAAACTTCAGTTGGTTCAGAGAGATTTCCGCCGGTCATTACGTAACCGATTTTGTTGGCAATCAATCTGTCGTGCTCTGAGGCATAACCGCCGGCAACCATTTGGTCTGTTCCAACGTAGAACATTCCCATTGCTTCGTTTCCAAGAACTTTAACTTTTTCAGGAACCGGTGGCGTATATCCTAATTCATCTAAAACAATGGCCTGACGTTTTGCTTCTGCAATCTGACGGTCTTTGTTGACGACGATGATATCTTTGTCGGTCAAAATTCCCATTTGCTTAGCTTCGTGAGCAGAAGTTGCGACTTTTGCCGTTGCAATATTCATAAAGTAATTTCGCAAGTGATTAGTTTTAACATCGTCTGGAAGTGCGCCTTTCAAAGCTCTCAAAGCGAACTCTTTCGTTCCGCCACCACCTGGAATCAAACCAACACCGACTTCTACCAAACCGATGTAGGTTTCTGCCGCTGCAACAATTTTATCCGAATGCATCGAGAATTCGCAACCGCCGCCAAGCGTCATTCCGAAAGGTGCCGCAATAACCGGAATTGATGAATATCTCAGTTTCATTGATGTTTGTTGGAACAAGTGAATGGCCATATTCAACTCATACCAATCTTGCTCAACGGCCATCATCATTACCATCGCAAGGTTTGCGCCGACAGAGAAATTATCAGACTGATTTCCGATAACCAAACCTCTGTAGTCTTTCTCGGCAATGTCGATGGATTTATTAAGACCTTCCAAAACGCCTCCTCCAAGTGAATTCATTTTTGAACGGAATTCAAAGTTCAAGATGCCGTCGCCAAGGTCGATTAAAGCAGATTCGGAATTTGACCAGATGGTTTTTTCTTTTCTGATATTATCAAGAATGATGAAAGCATCCAAACCTGGGATTGGTTCGTAAGTTTTCGTGTTTTGATTGTAGAATAACTGCTTTCCGTTTTCTAGTTTATAAAATGATTCGTTTCCGGAAGCCAGCATTTCCTTAACCCAATCAGCGACTTTGTAACCTTCGCTTTCAACCAAATCGATTCCTTTCTGAATTCCTAAGAAATCCCAGTTTTCGAATGGTCCATATTTCCACGCATAACCGGTTTTCATCGCATCATCGATAGAGTAGAATACATCGGTGATTTCCGGAACTCGCTGTGAAACATAAGCGAAAAGTGAAGCGTAATGTTTTCTGATCAATTCGCCGGCTTTGGTTTGGTCTTTCAACAAAATTGGCAAACGATTTTTCAAACTTCCGGCTTCTTTTGCTGCTTTTACAATTGGAAGTTTCGGCTGCTGAGTCGGTTCGTAACCTAAAGTTTTATAATTCAGAACAAAACGGTTGACATTTCCGCCAGCGTCTTTTTCTTTATAATAAAATCCCTTTTTAGCTTTATCACCAAGGAATTTATTTTCAATTAAATGATTCAAAGTCTTCGAATCTTTCAAAGCCTGAACCATTTCGTCGTCTTTCAAATTGGCTTGAAGGCCTTTAGTTACATTGAAAGCGGTGTCCAATCCAACCAGATCTCCCAATTTGAAAGTTCCGGTTTTTGGACGGTTCAGCAAATCGCCTGTCAAGGAATCAGCTTCTTCAATGGTCAAACCGATTTCCTCGGTCAGTTCCATAATTTTCGCCATCGAGTAAACTCCGATTCTGTTTCCGATAAATCCTGGTGTATCTTTACAAAGAACCGTAGTTTTCCCCAAGAATTTTTCGCCGTAAGACATAAAAAATTCAACCACAGATTTGTCTGTTTTAGGACCTGGGATCACTTCGAATAATTTCAAATATCTTGGCGGATTGAAGAAATGTGTTCCACAGAAATGTTTCTGGAAATCTTCCGACCTTCCTTCTGACATCAGATGAATCGGAATTCCTGACGTGTTGGAAGTAATCAAAGTTCCCGGTTTGCGAAGTTTATCCACTTTCTCGAACATCGATTGCTTGATGTCCAATCTTTCAACAATCACTTCAATCACCCAATCGGAATTTTTGATTTTCTCCAAATCGTCTTCGAAGTTTCCAACCGTAATTCTGGAGGCGAAAGATTTGTCGTAGATTGGTGAAGGATTACTTTTCAGAGCGGTGTCAAGATGACCTTGCGCCACACTGTTTCTGAATTTTTTACTTTCTGGATTTAAGCCCGCCACTTTGTCTTTTTTGGACAATTCTTTTGGAGGCATATCCAACATCAAAACCTGGATCCCGTTACCAGCCAGATGGCAGGCAATGCCGGAACCCATCACGCCGGAGCCGAGGACTGTAACGTGTCTTATTTTTCTGTTCATTTATTGAGATTTATTATTGTTTTTATTATTAAGTTCGTTGGCGATTTTCAAAATATCGTTCATCACTTCTTTGAAGACCTCAAACTTTTCCGGCTGAATTCTTTCCACGATTTTCTTATTGAAATTAAGTACAACTTCTTTGGATAAGTTTCTGGAATTGATACCTTTATCTGTTAATTTGATAATAACTTCACGCTTATCTGTTGTGGTTTTTTCTTTATAGATATAACCATTGTCTTCCAGAAGCTTTATAATCCTCGTTAAAGAGGTAGGTTCAATCGCCATTTTGGGACCAAGATTTGTACTTCTTGTTCCTTCTTTTGGGTCGATTTTAAGTAATGTAAGTGCTTGAACAGCAGTAGAATTATACAACGAAGCTTGGTCCGAATACATTTTCGAGACCGCTAACCAAGCCGACTTGAGCATCAAGTCAACACTTTCGACTTTTTCTGAATTTTTCTTTTCCATAACTGGCATATTGAAGTGCTTTATACAAATATAAAAAAAATACTATGCATGCATAGTATTTATGGTTTTAAATATTTAAGTTATTGATTTATAGTATTTTAATTACTATGCAAATCTTAATATATAAAATTTGGTATTTTTTATTTAACTCGGAATATCAATATTAATAAGGTTTTGCAGAGATTGTTTAATTTCTGATAGAGTATGATAATTGTCATAAAAACACTCCGTTTTTAGTTCCCATTTGTCATTTTTAAACGTCAATTTAAATTTTTTCAAATCTGAGGCGAAGTTTTTTTGGAGGAAAGAAAACATCATTTCTTTTTCCAATTTTGGAGCATCAATTTCTGGCGGATGAAAATTTTCATTAAAGTCTAAAATCTTTGATGTAATCAATTCGGGATTATTGAGAATGATTTCTTCAGAGATTCCGCTGATGAGTTTTTTGTCTTTCAACCACCAGATTTTATCAGAAAATTCCTTTGCCAATCGCCAGTCGTGGGAAGAGAAGAGAATTAATTTATTTTCATATTTCGCAAGATTTCTGATTAATGAAAGAATCATCAATTTGTTTTCCTCATCCAAATGCGTTGTTGGTTCATCTAAAATAATGAAAGGCGAATTCTGTGCTAAAGCTCTTCCGATAAAGACTTTTTGAAGATTTCCGTCGGAGAGTTCGGTGAGTTTTTTATTTCGAAATTGCGCTAAGTTTAATTTGTCAATGATGTTATCGATTTCACTTTTATCCTTTTCATTTAATTTAAAATAATAAGGATAATGAATGTATTTTCCCAATAAAATCAAATCTGTAACGGTATAATTATCAGTAATTTCAGCTTTCGAAAAAACGATGGCGATTTGTGACGCAATTTCGTTCGGATTTAATTTCTGAATTGATTTTCCTTTGATGGAAATTTCGCCGTTTAAAAGTTTATTTTGTCCGAGAATGGATTTGATCAATGTCGTTTTTCCAATCCCGTTATTTCCCATTAAAAGGCAGACTTCACCTAATTCTAAGGAAGTACTGATGTCAGAAATTAATGGTTCTGAATAACCGATCGATGTGTTTTTTATTTCTAAGAAAATGTTCATTTTTAATAGTCATTGCCATTCCGTAGGAATCTAAACGAGACTGTCGAGATTCCTACGGAATGACAAAATTACGCCATATTCTTTTTTATTATCTATTCTTTTTAACCAACATCAACAATATCACAGGAATCCCAAAAAACGTCGTGATAATATTAATCGGAAACTGACTGATTTCTGAAATAATAGAGAAGACCTGCATTATAAAAATTCCTAAAACGATATTCAAAATCCACTGATGCCAAAGCTGAGCAGGATTCCAAAGCATTCTGCAAAAGTGCGGAACTACGACGCCAATAAATAAAATCGGACCCAAAAAAGCTGTCACAGAAGCCGATAGGATAGAAGAGGCAACAATAATACTGATTTTCAATTTCGATTGGCTGACTCCAAAACTCTGCGCATAAGCTGAACCTAAAGAATTTCCAATCAAAGGTTTTATGGATTTGAAAGTGAAAAACAATCCGATAATTACTAAAATTGATAAGATTGAGATCTGAGAAAAATTAGCCTGATTATTTGCACCGAAAGTCCATAAAATATAGTTCTTCAAGCTTTGACTTTCCACATAAAATTGAAGAAATGAAACAACCGCTCCAGCCAAAGCTGAAATCAAAAATCCAAAAATAATAATGAAACTTTTATCCCGAAACCGATTGGAAAATAATAGCAAAAGCATCATCAAAACAACACTTCCGAGAATTGAAGACAAAGTGATAAAACTATTCTGAAGAAAATCTGGAATCAAAATATTCTGCGAAAAGAAAATATAAAACGCCACAAACAAACTGGAAACCGACGTGATTCCCAAAACATCCGGACCAGCCAAAGGATTTTTGAAATATTCCTGCAAAAGAAACCCACTCGTTGGAATTGCCATTCCAGCTAAAATCATCGCTAAAGCACGGTTGATTCGGAAACCAGCAATTTGGAAATTTTCTTTTTCAGAATTTAAAAAGTCATAAAAGTTGAGTTTTGCATAACCAACATTCAAATTGATAAGGAACGAAATGATGATTCCGCAAATGATAAAAAAGCAAATAATTCCGAACTTATTTTTCAAAATTTATCATTTAATTGATTTTTAGTCATTGTTTATTTTGCAGATAAAAACTGAGAAAGTTTCTGATTCAGAGCTTCTTCTGTCATAGAACCAACTGTTTCATCAATTTTATCACCTTTTTTAATCAATGTAAAAGGAATCGCGCCACCGTCCCAAGTTTTGAAATTTTGTTTGAAAAAATCAGGTTTCAAAAGACTTCCATCTAGCAATGTTACATTTTTTCTGATGTTATATTCATCCGCAAAATCGCTGACTTCGGTTGCCCAATCGGTTTTGTTGTCCAGACTCACAAAGGTGAATTTCACAGGTTGGCCTTGTAATTCTTCCATTTTTTTGTGGAAAAAAGGAATCTCATGCATACACGGTCCGCACCAAGTAGCAAAAAAATTGGTCACATACAAAGTATCAGAATTTTTATTTTGAATGTAAGCTGACATTTTTTCAGGAGAAAATTCCACCAATTCTGCAACGTCGGCCTCGGATTTCGTAGGTTCAACTTTTATAGAATCTTCTTTTGCCTGAGTTTCTGCGACTTTCTCATCATTCTTTTTGCAAGCTAAAAAGCTGATTGACAGAAATGAATATAATATAATCTTTTTCATTGAATTTTAATTTAAATGAATTTACGAGCTTGTCTTGAATTTAGATTTTTTCTTTTGTCAATTTTCTTTAAATTTGATTCTTGACAATGGAGAATCAATTAACAGTAGCCAACCAACCTCAGTTTCACAGGCTAAAAATAGCTAAAAAACAACAACTGACCAAACAAGCTTTTGCGATGGAACTTGAGATTCCCGAGGCATTGAAATCCCGATTTCAGTTTCGTGCAGGGCAATATGTGACCTTGAAATACCATTTCAAGGAAAAGGAAATTCAGAACGATTATTCCTTTACTTCTGCGCCTTCTGAAGAAAATTTGGCTTTGGCAATCAAAATCAATGGCGAAAACAGTTCTACACAATTTCTTTTTGACAATTACAATGTTGGCGACGAAATCTCTGTGAGCGAACCTTTAGGAAGATTTTTCCTTGATTCAAAACCGAATGAGAAGAGAACCATCATCGCTTTCGCTTCCGGAATTGGAATCACGCCAATCCTTAGTCACATCAAAAATATTTTGATTGAAGAGAAAACTACGCGGATTTATCTTTTCTATGGCAACAAAAGTTATGAAGATATTATCTTAAAAGATGACTTGGAAACACTTCAAATAGAATCTGGCGGAAGATTGGAATGTTTCTATTTCATTTCGCAAGAACCTGTGAAAGACAAGTTGTTTCAAGGCAGAATTGATGAAAAAAAGGTGTCGCTTATCATCAATCAAATCCTTCATCTGGACGAGGATGACGAGGAATCTACAATCTGGGACAGCACAGACAAAGTTTTGATCTGTGGTCCGGGAGCAATGATAAAATCCGTTGCAAATGCTTGTTACAATCACGGAATTCCGAAAAAGAATATTCATTTTGAATTATTCGAAGCATATAATGAAGACATCTATCCAACCGAAAAAGAATTTCCTTTAATAGAAAATGTGGAAGTTAAAATCAAATTCAACCACATCGAAAAAGATGGCATTATCCTTAAAAATAACGAGCGAAAAATCCTTCAGCAATTGTTGGATTTGGGTTACAAACTGCCTTATTCCTGCAAATCCGGAATCTGTGGAAGTTGTCTTTGTTATCTAAAATCAGGGGAAGTGGATATGACAGAGGACGAATATTTGACAGACAACGAAAAACATCAGGGAAAAATCTTACCTTGTACAGCTATTGCGATGAGCAAGGAGATTTATTTAGATTTTGATATGATTTAATTATGGTTAGGGCGCTTACCAACTTTTTCAAAATAGCTTTCCGACTTTTGGAATTCGGAATTTTGCTGATGATATTGGCGAATTTCTGGGTGTATGCGCTTACCAGCGGACGAACTTATACCAAAATTAGCAAAGTTCCACCGAGAGATTGCGCCTTGGTCTTGGGAACGTCGCCAAAAATGCGTTCTGGCGTTGCAAATCCTTATTTTACAGCGAGAATGGACGCGGTTGGAACGCTTTATCACCACGGAAAAATCAAAAAAATCATTGTCAGCGGAGAGAAAAGTAAAAACTACGACGAAACCGAAGCTATGAAGAATTTCTTGGTTTATAATGAAGGTGTTCCTGAAGATATTATTATTAAAGACCCGAAAGGTTTCAACACGCACAAGAGTATTTTGAATTGTAAAAATACTTATAATCAGAAAAATGTCATTATCGTTTCGCAAGGTTTTCATAATCTTAGAGCGTTGTTTTTTGCCCGAAATAATGGGATGAATGCATTAGGTTTTGATGCTCAGGACGTGACCAAAAATGAAAGTTTCTACAGAAACCACACGCGTGAATTTCTTGCCAGAGATTTGGCGGTCTTCTATTATATTCTTGGGATTTCGCCAGAGGAATAGTTTTCATCAATCAATTTAATCTAATTGTAAAATCTACCAAAAATAAACTTGGCAGATTCTTTGTAATTATATGATTATCATTAATGAAAATGATAATTAAACTTTACAAAAATGAAAAATCTATTTAAAATAATATTCCCTTCCATCATTGCTTTTACAATGGTTTCTTGTATGACGACATCAGATGCTTATGCATACAACAATACACCATATTCTCAAGGTTACTCCGATGGTTACAGAGATGGCTATTACCAGTCACCAGACGGCTATTGGTACGCTCCGAACGTTGTTTATTATGATTACAACGGAAGTTATTATCAAAACGGAAATGTTTATAATAACAATAATAGAACTAGAAATACAATAATTGTTTCTCCAAGAAGAAGTTCTTTGCAGAATCAAATTCCTAATAATGTGCGCTCTCAACAGAATAACAATATAAGAGTTCAGTCCAATAATGTGAGAAATCCGCAGAATAATATCAGAGTTCAGCCTAATAATGTAAGAAGTCAGCAAAATAATAACATCAGAGTTCAGCCAAATGTGAAAACTCAAGAGAATAATATTAGAACTCAATCAACGAGAAACCCTCAAAATAATATCAGAGTTGCCCCTCCACAGCCAACACAACCGCAAAATGAAATCCGATTAAGCGACAATAACGCAACACGAAAATAGAAAAAAGCTGCAATTGCAGCTTTTTTTTGTGCAAGTAATTTTATATTTATTTGAGTTCGAAAAAAAATATACTATTTTTGTAAAAAATGTAGAGATGCTCGTGATTGGTATAGCCGGAGGAACAGGTTCCGGAAAAACAACTGTTGTAAATAAAATAATGCAACAACTTAATGTAGAAGGTGTTAACATACTTTCTCAAGATAACTATTACCACGACAATCCAAATCTAACATTGTCCGAAAGAGAAGCTTTGAATTATGACCACCCAAAATCCATCGATTTTGAGTTGATGTTGGAACACGTAAAAGCACTCAAAAATCATCAAAGCATAGAGCAACCGATTTATTCTTTCGTCACACACTCCAGAACGGGCGACCACGTGACCGTAGAACCAAAAAACGTATTGATAGTAGAAGGGATCTTGGTTTTGACCAATAAAGAATTGCTGAAAGAATTCAATCTGAAAGTCTTTGTTCACGCAGATTCGGATGAGAGACTCATTAGAAGAATCCGCAGAGATACGCAGGAAAGAGGACGTGATTTGCAGGAAGTTTTGCACAGATATCAGACCACTTTGAAACCGATGCATCAGGAATTTATAGAGCCTTCTAAAAATGAGGCTGATTTGATTGTTCCGAATATGAAGCAAAATTCTGTTGCGATAGATTTCCTGACGACAGTCATTAACAATTCTCTTAAAAAAGTTCATTAAAATGAAAGAACTAATCAAAGATATCAAAAAAAAATCGCCGACGCTTAAGTTTTTCCAGACTTATGTATTCAACAAGTATGTATTGACATTGGTCGGATTTCTGGTTTGGATGATATTTTTTGACAGCACTTCCTTCCTCGTCATCAATGAGTTGAATGGCGAAATTGGACGGTATGAAAACCAGCGAGAATTCTACAAAACAGAATACGAAAAGAATGACAAATTCTACCGTAAACTAATGAACAACAAGCAGGAAAAAGAAAAATATGCGCGTGAAAATTACTTTATGAAAAAACCGAACGAGGAGATTTTCATATTGGTAGTAGACAGTTCTAAAATTGCTAAGAAATAAAATAAATTTTCGGAATGAGTGAATTGGAAGATTGGGAACAGCTTGTAAAAAAGCAACTCAAGACAGACAAAATCTATGAGATCCTTCAAAAGGAGAATCTGGAAGGCATTGATGTAAAACCTTATTACCAAAACGATTCTGAATACAAAATCCTTCCAAAAGTTGAGGAAAGCACGCATCTTGTAGCAGAATATCAGGAGGGTTTGGCAGAACAGGCTTTTGCTTTTTTATTGAATGAAAATATCGAAGGTTTAGAAGAAAAAGCTGTTTTTATCAATAATTCGAATTTAGCAGAACATATTCTAACTGATGAATCCAACAGGTATTTTTCTTTGATTGATATTTTTTCTGATGACCAATCTGCGGAAATCCATGAACATTTGGCTGGCGAATTATTATCAAAAGCATTCGAAAGACAGATTGGTGTCGATGTCAGTCTTCATCAAAACGCCGGTGCTTCTATTATTCAGCAATTGGCTTTTGCTTTGGCGAAATCTAAAGAACTGACAGAAAAATTTGGTCCGGAGATTCTTGAAAAATTGGTTTTCCGTTTTGCAATTGGTTCCAATTATTTTTTCGAAATTGCCAAAATCAGAGCGTTCAAATATTTGTTCAATCAGTTTTCTAAAGAATTTGACAAAGATTTGATTCCCTATATTTTTGCAGAAGCTACGTTTAGAAATAAAGCGAAGAATGACGGTGAGAATAATCTGATCCGTTCCACTTTAGAATTGACTTCCGCCATGATTGGAGGTGCAGACGCCGTTTTTTCCAATGATTACAAATTTGAAAATAAGACAGAACTTTCCAAGGAGATCTCCTTCAAACAACAGATTGTTTTAGCTTATGAAAGCATTATCAATGTTTTCGAAGATGCGACCTCCGGAAGTTATTTCGTAGAAGATCTTACGCAACAATTAGCTGGAAAATGCTGGCAATTATTTTTAGAAATCGAGAAAAAAGGAGGTTATCTGGAACTTTTGAAATCTGGGAAAATTCAGAAAATGATTTTCGAACAAGCTGTGAAAGAACAAAATTGGTTTGAAGAAGGAAAAATTAAAATCATCGGAGTTAATCTTTATCCTAAATTAGATAAGAAAAAATCTGTTGAAGACCTTTATAATGCTGATGAAATCAAGGCTGTTCGATTAGCTGAAATGTTTGAGTGATGAAAGAACATTTCCAAGATATTTTAGAATATAATCAGAATTTTAATCAATTATTGATTCAGAATTTTGTGGAAAATAATTTGGCCTGGTCTGAGAAAAGTAAAAGTCTTCTCAATCATATTCTGAATGCACATCAAATCTGGAATGCGAGAATCCTTAATCAAAAAACTTTCGAAGTATGGCAAATTAATTCTGATGATGCATTGCTGAAAATCAATTCAGATAATTTTGACAATACTCATGAAATCCTTAATCAAAAAGGATTGACAGAGATTGTGTCTTATAAAAATTCAAAAGGAAAAGAATTTAAAAATACAATTCAGGAAGCCATATTTCACTTTCTCAATCATTCCACTTACCATCGTGGGCAAATCGCAATGTTGATGAAACAAGCTGGTTTGGAACCAATCAACACCGATTATATTTTCTACAAAAGAGATTTGTAAAATCCTCAATTTAATATTACATTATTCTCAATTTTCGTAATTATTAAACTCAAAATTCGTAACTCTTAACAAATTCACTATCTTTGCAAAAATTTTTAGATAATGAGCGAAGACGGAAAGAGACCAGAAAGAGATAAAAAACCAAGAAGTGCAGGTGGTAGCAGACCGTCTGGAAACTCCCGTGGCTCTGGCGAAAGAACGTCCAAAAGCAGACCTTCTGTTGGAGGTGCACGTAAGCCTAAGACTACAAGAGGCGGAGATCGTTTCGAAAGTAGAGGGGAAGATGGTGAAAGAAAGCCATTTAATAAAAAACCTGCGAATAAAAAACCCTACATCCGACCAGAAACTACTGAGGACAGAACCAAATCTTTCATCCAAAGAAGAAGATTAGAAAAAATCACCAAAGAGGTGTTCAAAGATACCATCAGACTGAATAAATATATTGCCAATTCTGGGATTTGCAGTAGAAGAGAGGCGGATGAATTGATTTCCCAAGGTCTTGTGGAAGTGAATGGAAAAGTGGTAACAGAGATGGGTTACCAAGTTCAGAAAACAGACAGAGTGGTCTTTGACAGCCAAAATATTACGCCTGAAAAACCAGTTTACGTTCTTTTGAACAAACCAAAAGGTTACATCTCTACAACCAAAGACGATAAAGCTAGAAAAACGGTTATGGATTTGACCGCAAACGCTTCGCCATATAGAACTTTCCCTGTTGGAAGATTGGACAGACAAACTACGGGCGTTATTCTTCTGACCAATGATGGACATATGACGAAAAAGTTGACGCATCCATCTTTCAACATCAGAAAAATCTATCACGTAACATTGGACAGGAAATTAACCAATGATGACATGAAATTGATTGCTGAAGGAATCCGTCTGGAAGAAGGTGTTGCGGAAATCGACAGCATCTCATTCATCGAAGGGAAACCAAAGAATGAAGTTGGAATAGAAATCCATATCGGATGGAATAGAGTAGTCCGCAGAATTTTCCAAAAGTTGGGTTATGAAGTGGAAACGCTGGACAGAGTGATGTTTGCTGGGTTGACCAAGAAAAATATCAAACGAGGTCACTGGAGAATTCTTACGGAATTGGAAGTGAATAACTTGAAAATGTTGTAAATAGCTTTTGGCTAAGTGCTTTTTGCATTTTGCTTTTAGAAATGAAAAATAAATTAAAGACTGAAGAAATTCGGTCTTTTTTGTTAAATCTAAGATTTTGAGCAAGATTTATATTTTTAGCGGACTTGGAGTTGACAAAAGAGTTTTTGATAATATCGATTTCGGAAACTTAGATGTTGAATTTATAGATTGGATTGAGGCTTTTGAAAATGAAAGTTTGGAGAATTATGCTCTCAGAATTTCTGAAAAAATCACTAATGAAAATCCAATTCTCATTGGTTTGTCTTTTGGCGGAATGTTAGCTATTGAAATTTCGAAAATCATTAAAGTAAAAAAGTTAATCCTAATAGCTTCTGCTAAAAATCGAAATGAACTTCCTGAAGTTTATAGAATCGCTGGGAAATTAAAACTTAATAAATTAATTCCAAATTCGATTTTGAAACATCAAAATTTTATTACGAATTGGCTGTTTGGAATTGAATCAGAAAAAGAGAAACAACTTTTCAAAAGTATTCTAATAGACACAGATTCGAAGTTCCTAAAATGGGCAATCAATGAAATTGTAAATTGGAAAAATGAAATCAGTCCAGAAAATTGTATTCATATTCACGGTAATAATGACAGAATTATTCCGATTAAAAATATAGAGGCTGATTTTGTTATTGAAAATGGTGGACATTTTATAACTGTGAATAAAGCAAATGAGATTGAGAAAATTATTTTGAGCCCAATCTAAAAATAAAAAGGCTTTCAAATTTGAAAGCCTTTTCTGTAATTACTTCACTTCATCATAATAAAGCATCTTATCATCTTTATCGAAACTGATGATGATTATTTCCCGGTTTTTTGCATCATCATTGTTGAAGAATTGAACTTTTGCTGGCTGAGCCAGATTTGGATTCCAATAAAGGACTTCCCGTGTATCTTTAACTAATTTATTATCAATATGGTTTTGTTTAAAATCAATTGCATTGTCATAACCTTTTAAAATTGTTTTATTTATAATATTATTAGTCTTATTTTCTTTTCCCATACTTCCTTTTTTTGTATAAATAACAACAGAGTTTGGAACTAAAACATTCTCTCGTATCACTTTTACCATAGCAATATCAGTCACAGACAGAGCACTGATAGCCTCAATATCAGTTTTCATTTCATCAAGATAAATTCCTGCTGCTGCACCTCTCATGTAAGGAACAATATTACCACTATTATCAGTTTGAAAGGTTAATCCAGCCGCTCTGCCTTGTAACCATTGCATAATATTGCTGTAGGAGACAACATCTTCATTTTCATTAACAAAATCAAAAATTTTAGCGTTCATTGTAGAAAATACACCAGAAGATAAGTTATTGTGCAGTTTTTTAGTAGCGTCACTTTTTTTCTTTACTAATTTAACCTCTTCTATCTTAATCATATCATTATCAATGATTTCTTTGTTTTTTACATTTATAAATGCTTTTTCCAAATCATTAGAATGCTTATAGTTATTTTCAATTTCCTGGAAAGTATAATTTGTTTCTGGAAAAGATATCAGACTGGGAGAACTCTCAATAATAGGTTTGAAAGTTAGAGTAAGATTTTCTTTCTTATTTTCAGAATTGATGTAATAGTTGACAGAATGTGGTTGTTCAAAATTGAGATTATAGATGAAGATTTCTCCATTTTTATCTGTCGTGAATTGTGATAAGAAAGGCTCATTATCTTCACTTTTAAATACCAAATTGAGAGAAGTATTGACTAAAGGTTTACTGTTAAGTGCAAGTTTAGCTTTATACGACAAGTATTGATTTTCCTCTGACTTATATTTAATTTTTGGAACTTTACCACTCAAAATCTCTTTCCAATCAAAACGATTCCATTTTTCTGTAATTAATAGAGCGTCTAGTGCATCTGGGTTTGAATCTTTGATAAAATATTTTGCAGGAGAATTGATATGGCTTTTAAAATCTTCAGTAAGCCAAAGGTTGCTTAGTATATTTTCTTTAAAAAAGGCATCAGAATTCGTTACATTTTTTATTAGAACACTATAATTCTCATAATTTGGATTTGGGGAAATATTAAAACTATTTGAGGTTCTTGCTTTATTATTGAAATCTTC
>Ga0302347_1002254_pt1 | contig 20202 bp, 22 predicted proteins | sample PhyWR1_FD_202178 | JGI IMG/M metagenome (GOLD analysis project Ga0302347, IMG submission 202178) | Leaf surface microbial communities from wheat plants in UC Gill Tract Community Farm, Albany, California, United States - DLSL W.R1 (v2)... | ecosystem: Host-associated > Plants > Phyllosphere >...
GGTGCCGAGGACGTGGTGCTGGTCGACATGGCCTGGAAGCTGAACAAGAACGTCAAGGTATTCAGCCTCGACACCGGCCGCCTGCACCCGGAGACCTACCGGTTCATCGAGCAGGTACGCGAGTTCTACAAAATCGACATCGAGCTGATCTCGCCGGACCAGAGCAAGCTGGAACCCTTCGTCAAAGAGAAGGGCCTGTTCAGCTTCTATAAGGACGGCCATGGCGAATGCTGCGGCGTGCGCAAGATCGAGCCGCTGCGCCGCAAACTCGCAGGCGTGAATGCCTGGGCCACCGGCCAGCGCCGTGACCAGAGTCCCGGTACCCGCAGCCAAGTGGCGGCGCTGGAAATTGACACAGCCTTCTCCACCCCGGAACGCACGCTGTACAAGTTCAACCCGCTGGCGCAGATGACCAGTGAGGAAGTCTGGGGTTACATCCGCATGCTGGAGCTGCCGTACAACAGCCTGCATGAGCGCGGCTTTATCAGCATCGGCTGCGAGCCCTGCACCCGGCCGGTGCTGCCAAACCAGCATGAACGCGAAGGTCGCTGGTGGTGGGAAGAAGCCACGCAGAAGGAATGCGGCCTGCATGCCGGGAACATCATCAGCAAGGCCTAAGGGCTTCGCGATCAAGTAATCAATGTGGGAGCGGGCTTGCCCGCGATCGCGGTGGATCAGTCGCTATCTGCGTGACTGATTTTCCGTCATCGCGGGCAAGCCCGCTCCCACATTTGTTATGTGTTTAACACTGAAGGTGTACACACAGATGTAACCATAGGTGGCATTTATGTGTGCAATTTTCTGTGATCCGCACCCTAACGTAACACCTCTATCCGCCCGCAGTTTCCCACCGTGCATCGCACGCTTCCCACAGCAAAATAAATAGCTGTTCAAACGGTCAATTTATATCGTTTGTAATTCAGATAGTTATTTCAAGAACATGCAAAAAGGAAATTACCTCCAGCTTTCATAGATCAAAAACTGGCACGTAAGTGGCTTAAGGTGAAATGCACTTTGTATACAATAAATACAAAACATACATACACTTTGCCATCTGCGGCCTGGCTGCCGATGCGCTGGAGCCTGCCGGAATGCGTCCAAGCCTCTCGAACAATATCGCACTGGATCTGCCCTCCTCGCCCCTCAACCCCGAAGCGACAAGCCCCGGCCCCCTGGTGCTGAGCCCACGGCTGCACAACAAAGACCTGGCCCCGACCAAGGTCGAAGGCCGACGCTGGGGGCGCTACAGCATCTTTGCACTGTGGACCAACGACGTGCACAACATCGCCAACTATTCCTTCGCCATTAGCTTGTATGCCTTGGGTCTGGGCGGTTGGCAAATTCTGTTGTCCCTGGGTATCGGCGCGGCGTTGGTGTACTTCTTCATGAACCTATCGGGTTATATGGGGCAGAAGACCGGTGTGCCGTTCCCAGTGATGAGTCGAATCAGCTTCGGCATCCATGGCGCGCAGATTCCGGCGTTGATCCGCGCAGTGATTGCGATTGCCTGGTTCGGTATCCAGACCTACCTGGCCTCGGTGGTTTTCCGCGTGTTGCTGACGGCAATTCATCCAGGTTTTGCCGACTATGACCACAACTCGATCCTGGGCCTGTCGTCCCTCGGCTGGGCCTGTTTTGTGGCGATCTGGCTGGTGCAGCTGGTGATCCTGGCTTACGGCATGGAGATGGTGCGCCGCTACGAAGGCTTCGCCGGACCGGTGATTCTGCTGACGGTAGCGTCACTGGCCGGCTGGATGTACTTCCAGACGGGCGGGAACATCGCCTGGTCGATCCGCGACCCGCTGAGCGGCGGCGAGATGTGGCGCAATATCTTTGCCGGTGGCGCGCTGTGGCTGGCGATCTACGGCACGCTGATCCTCAATTTCTGCGACTTCGCCCGCTCTTCGCCGTGCCGCAAGACCATCCAGGTCGGCAATTTCTGGGGCCTGCCGGTGAATATCCTGGTGTTTGCCGCGATCACCGTGCTGCTGTGCGGCGGGCAATTCCAGCTTAACGGCCGGGTGATCGAAAGCCCCACTGAAATCATCGCGGCCATTCCCAGCACCTTTTTCCTGGTGCTCGGTTGCCTGGCGTTCCTGATCGTTACCGTGGCAGTGAACATCATGGCCAACTTCGTCGCACCAGCCTTTGTGCTGAGCAACCTGGCGCCCAAGTACCTGAACTTCCGCCGCGCGGGGTTGATCAGTGCCACCGTGGCGGTGCTGATCCTGCCGTGGAACCTCTACAACAGCCCGTTGGTGATTGTGTATTTCCTCTCCGGCCTGGGTGCCCTGCTGGGGCCGTTGTATGGGGTGATCATGGTTGATTACTGGCTGATCCGTAAAAGCCGGGTGGACGTGTTGCAGCTGTATAGCGAAGACCCAAATGGCGTTTATTACTACAGCCGTGGGGTCAATTTACGCGCGGTGGCAGCATTCATTCCCGCAGCCGTGATCGCCATTCTCCTGGCGCTGCTGCCCGGTTTCGCCAGTGTTTCACCGTTTTCCTGGATGTTTGGCGCTGGTATTGCAGGGTTGCTCTACCTGCTGATCGCCAAGCGTCAGCCGTTCTACGCCGATGTCAGCGGCGAAAGCATTGCAGTCGATAACGTCAGTCATTAATCAAGGACACTCCATGCGTATCCTCGTGGTCAACGTCAACACCACCGAATCCATCACTGAAACCATCGCCCAGCAGGCACGGGCTGTGGCTGCGCCGGGCACTGAGATTGTCGGGCTCACGCCCTACTTCGGCGCGGAGTCGGTGGAAGGCAACTTTGAAAGCTACCTGGCGGCCATCGCCGTGATGGACCGCGTGATGGCCTACGACCAGCCGTTCGACGCGGTGATCCAGGCCGGTTACGGTGAGCACGGCCGCGAAGGCTTGCAGGAGTTGCTCAACGTGCCGGTGGTGGACATCACCGAAGCGGCCGCCAGTACCGCGATGTTTCTGGGCCATGCCTATTCGGTGGTGACCACGCTGGACCGCACCGTGCCGCTGATCGAAGACCGCCTGAAACTGGCCGGCTTGTATCAACGCTGTGCCTCGGTACGGGCCAGCGGCATGGCAGTGCTGGAGTTGGAAGAAAACCCGCGGGCGGCGATGGAAGCCATCGTGCGCCAGGCGGAACTGGCCATCAGCGAAGACAAGGCTGAAGTGATCTGCCTGGGCTGCGGCGGCATGGCCGGGCTGGACGAGCAGATCCGCCAGCGCACCGGCGTGCCAGTGGTGGACGGCGTAACCGCCGCAGTGACCATCGCCGAATCGCTGGTGCGGTTGGGGTTGTCGACGTCGAAGATCAGGACTTATGCGACGCCAAGGCCGAAAAAAATCATCGGCTGGCCGCGTTAAAACGCTGGCTCAACTGCTGTTCGGCAAACTGCTCGATGATGAAATCCACAAACGCGCGGGTCTTGCCGGGTAGCAGTTTATGTTCGGCGTAGTAAATGGAGATGTTGCCGTCGTCGACATACCAGTCGGGCAGCACCCGCACCACCGCGCCGCTGTCCAGAAACGGCACGGCCATGGGCATGCTCACTAGGGCGATGCCCAGGCCCTGCGCGCTGGCGCAGCAGGCAGCTTCAGAGTCGCTCATGGTCATTCTCGACTTAAGCACCAGCGGGCGGTGTTCACGCTCGGTGCTGGTCAACTGCCAGGAGCGTACGCGGCCGGTTTGGGGGGAGCGGATGAGAATCCCCGTGCAGCGCGCCAAGTCCTCTGGGGTCAATACCGGCGCGCGTCGCGCCAGGTAATCCGGCGACGCCACCAATACCCGATGTGCCGGTGTGAGTTTACGCGCCACGACCCCCTGGGGCAGTTCAAAACCGCCGCCGATGGCCGCATCGAAACCTTGGCCGATCAGGTCCACCTGACGGTTATCGAAATGCCAATCCGGGCTGATGTCTGGAAAGCGCTGCATGAACTCCCCCAGCAGTGGCACCACATAGCGATTGCCAAACACGGTGCCCATGCTGACCTTGAGCGTCCCTACCGGCCGCCCTTCAGCGCTCGCCAGGTTGGCCATGGCGTTCTGGATGGTGGTGAGGCTACCGCTGACCTCTTCCAGAAACAGTTTTCCGGCTTCGGTCAGGGTGAGACGCCGAGTGCTGCGCTGGAACAATCTCACCCCCAGGCGCGCCTCCAGCTTGGCGACACTTTTGCCGACGGCTGCCGGGGTCAGGCTCAGGTGCCGGGCAGCCTCCGCAAAACTGCCGCCTTCAGCGCTGCGCACGAAGCATTCGATACTGCCAAAGCTCTCCATATCGACTCACTCTAAACTTTTGGTTTACACAGACTATAGCAATCACGGTCTACCGGGAGGGACTGGCGAGGTCGATACTCGCCCCCAACAACAAGGCATCCTGCCTTGAACAGCTAGGAGATCGACATGACCACACAGAACCTCAGCGGCAAAGTCGCCTTGATCCAAGGCGGTTCCCGCGGCATCGGCGCCGCCATCGTCAAGCGCCTCGCAGCGCAGGGTGCAGCAGTCGCCTTTACTTACGTCAGCTCGGTCGCCAAGGCTGAAGAACTGCAGAACAGCGTGATCAGCGAGGGCGGCAAAGCCCTGGCGATCCACGCCGACAGCGCCGATGCCGGGGCGATCCGCAACGCCGTCAACGCCACCGTCGAAGCCTTTGGTCGCCTGGACATTCTGGTGAACAACGCCGGTGTACTGGCCATCGCGCCGCTGGAAGATTTCAAGCTGGAAGATTTTGACCAGACGTTAGCGATCAACGTACGCAGCGTGTTTATCGCGACCCAGGAAGCGGCCAAGCATATGGCTGACGGCGGTCGGGTGATCAACATTGGTAGCACCAATGCCGAGCGCATGCCGTTTGGCGGTGGCGGCCCGTACGCCATGAGCAAGGCGGCGCTGGTGGGGTTGACCAAGGGCCTGGCGCGAGATCTGGGGCCACGCGGCATTACCATCAACAACGTGCAGCCTGGGCCGGTGGACACCGATATGAACCCGGCGAACAGCGATTTTGCCGAAAGCTTGATCGGGCTGATGGCGGTGGGGCGTTACGGGCATGTGGAAGAGATCGCCAGCTTTGTGGCTTACCTCGCAGGGCCGGAAGCGGGTTACATCACAGGTGCCAGTTTGACCATCGATGGTGGCTTCAGCGCCTAGTACTTCTTAAACACTGCAAAACCCTGTGGGAGCGGGCTTGCTCGCGAAGGCTGAGTATCGGTCACTTAATACATCGACTGATACACCGCTTTCGCGAGCAAGACCGCTCCCACAGGGTTGACCTGTGTTTGATTCAGGGACGGGGCGGCAAGCCATAGGCCGCTAGGTCAAAGTCCGCGAGCTTGCGGATGATCTGGTCGGCATGGTGGTACTTGCTGTCGGCCATGGCTTCATCCGGCACGGCGATGGCGGTCATGTGCGCGGCCTTGGCGGCGGTGACGCCAAACGGCGAGTCTTCGAACACCAGGCAGTCCTCGGGCGCAACGCCCAGGCGGCGGGCGGCGGTGAGGAAGATGTCCGGCGCAGGCTTGGCGGCACCGACTTCCGGGTCGTCAGCGGTGACGATGGTATCGAACAGGCCAAACCATTCGCGGTGCAGCGTGGTCTTGTGGCCGAACGAATTGCGCGACGAACTGGTGCCCACCGCAATCGGGATATTGTGCGCTTTCAAGTGCCGCACCAAAGCTTCAGCGCCAGGCATGCCCAATGCCTTGGGGAAGCGCTCGCTCATCAGCGGCTCGCGTATTTCCAGGAACTGCGCCGGTGTGATCGGCAAATCCAGCGCCTTCACCACGTAGTCAGCCAAGTCCTGGGCACCGCGCCCGATGATGTGCTGCTTGATGCCCCAATCGTAGGTACGGCCGTAGCGTTCGGCGATGATCTGCGTAACTTCGGTGTAGATGCCTTCGGTATCCAGCAACAACCCGTCCATATCGAAAATCACGGCCTTGATTGGACCGACTGCGGTACGCGGTGCATTCATCGCAACAGAACCTTGGGAGAGGACTAAAAGGATTCAGCACAATAACGGCCACACTTGCCGGCAAGCAACCCTTTAGACTGTAGCCCCCTCCTTTCGAAGTACCCGCAATGCTCTTCCGTCTCGCTGCCGACAGCCTGGTGCTGTTTCACCTCACCTTTATCCTGTTCGTGCTGTTTGGCGGCTTGCTCGCGCTCAAATGGCGCCGGGTAATCTGGCTGCATTTGCCGGCGGCCGCCTGGGGCGTGGCGGTGGAAGTGCTGCACCTGCCCTGCCCGTTGACCCGGTGGGAAAACCTGCTTCGTCACCTCGCCGGACAAGACGGTTACGGCGGTGGTTTTGTCGAGCATTACATCCTCACGCTGATCTACCCGGCGGGGCTGACCCCTGGGGTTCAATTGGCGCTCGGGACGGTGGTGCTGCTGATCAATATCGCGGTGTATGCGTGCTTGATCAGGCGTGCGCAGGCAAGCAACCAAGGTTGGCCAACGTAGCTTCCACCGCGGCTTCGAGCGGCGTATGCGGCTCATGGCCCAGGGCCACCAACAGGCGTTGGTTATCCATGCGCAAGGGGGTTTGCCACAGGTAGCGCATCTCTTGCATCTCGCGCAGGGTGACGACAAAGGGTGCCGCCACTTTCAGCAACCACCACGGGAAACGATTGACGCGCGGTTGATGCCCCGTCCTACGCAGCATTACGCGCTGAATCGCTTGGACCATCTGCGTGCCATCCGCATCCACGTGCCCGGCCATGTGGAAGCAGGCGAAGGCGTCGAGGGTTGCTCGACGCTCAATCAGCTCGACCATCGTGCGCGCTACATCGGGCAGATACGCCCATTGATGCATCACACCCGGGGCACCTGGGTAGCTGACGACCTGCACCGGCTTTCCGGGCTTGACCAAACCCTGGGCAAACCAGTTGTTAGCCACCCGCGCGCCGAAAAAGTCCCCGGCGCGCACGATCAGCGCCCGCGCCCCCTGACGGGAGGCGTCCAGCAAGCGCTGCTCCAATTGCACGCGGATTGCGCCTTTGCGAGTTTGCGGGTGCTGAGGTGAATCCTCGTGCAACACCGGGAATGCATCCGGCCCGTAGTTATAGACCGTGCCGGGTAATACGATAGTGGCGCCTTCGACGAGGGCTGCTGCGATGGTGTTGCCGATCATCGGCAGCACCTGCTCCGCCCAATTGCGATAACCGGGTGGGTTGACCCCGTGCACGATGACCGCGCAGCCACGGGCAGCCGCCAGTACCGCATCACGATTGAGCGCATCGCCTTCAACCCACGTAAACGCTGCGTTCTGGCTGCGGGCTCTGTCGACATCACGGGTCAACGCACACACTTCCCAGCTTGCAGCACTCAGCTGTCGCGCCACTTCACCGCCTATCCCGCCGGTTGCACCCAGTACCAGAACCTTTTTCATGGCCTTCTCCCACAGAGGTTGATGTGGCCATTTTGTGTGCAGTCTCGCTATAGATAAATTGCCGAACACAATGCAGTCGCTATACATTTATGCATGGCATCGACTATTGGTTGGGAGCTTTACCGATCGTTCCTCGGTGTATTCAGGGAGGGATCGCTGTCGGGGGCCGCACGGCAGCTCGGCATTACACAGCCCACGGTCGGACGGCACATTGCCGCGCTGGAAACGGCGCTGGGCGTGGTGCTGTTTACCCGTTCACCGAACGGTTTGTTGCCCACAGCACTGGCCCGCACCCTGCGCGCCCACGCCGAAACCATGGAGCGCACGGCAGCGGCGCTTGAACGTGCGGCCTCTTCTCAAGGCGACGACGTGCGCGGCGTGGTGCGCGTGTCCGCCAGTGAAGTGGTCGGCGTAGAAGTGCTGCCGCCGATCCTCACGCAATTGCGCCAGACTCACCCGCACCTCAGGGTTGAACTGGTCCTGACCAACCGCCTGAGCGACCTGCTGCAACTGGAAGCCGATATCGCCGTGCGCATGGTCCGTCCCAGCCAGGAACAACTGCTGGCGCGACGCATTGGCCTGATCGAAGTGGGCCTGCATGCCCGCGATGATTACCTGCTACAACACGGCACGCCCCTGCACATGCAAGACCTGGCCAGCCACTCAGTGATCGGCTTTGATCAGGAAAATGCGTTTATCCGCAGCCTGGCCATCAAGGGCTTCGAACGCAGCACCTTCGCCTGCAGCAGCGACAGCGACCTGGCGCAACTGGCCCTGATCCGCGCCGGCGCCGGCATCGGCGGCTGCCAGGTCCAACTGGCCAAGCGCGACCCACGCCTGCGCCGAGTCCTGCCGGAAGGCTTTGCACTCAGGCTGGACACCTGGGTGACGATGCACGAAGACCTGCGCAACAGCCCGCGCTGCCGCGTAATGTTCGACGCCCTGGTGGAAGGTTTGCAGCGTTACGTACAGGATTGAGACAGCTTCACTGGTGAAGAATCAGACTCCCTCAGTCCCTTCACAGACGCCACCATGTCCGAAGCCTTCGAAGTCCCCAGCCCCCACGAAAAACACCTCGAGCACACCACCGAACATGCCCACGGGCGAGGTGACAGTTTCGCCAGCCGCATCGCCGTGATGACCGCCCTCATGGCGACTCTCGGCGCCATGCTCAGCTACCAGGCCGGCTCCACCGAAAGTGAAGCGGCCATGGACAAAAACAACGCTGCCATCATCAAGACCGAAGCCGCGAACCAGTGGAACTACTACCAGGCCAAATCCAGCCGGCAGAACCTTGCGGAACTGGCCACTCACATTCCCGGCGTAGATGCAGCGCATTACAAGGACGAGATCGAACGCTACAAGCGCCAGAAGGAAGACGTGCGCAAACAAGCCGAAACGCTTGAAGCCACCTCAAAGGAATGGGATGAAAAATCGGAACAGGCGCTGCACCAGCATCACCGCTGGGCCCAGGCAATGACCGCGATTCAGATCGCGATCTCGTTGGCGGCGATTACGTTGTTGACGAGGCGGGAATGGTTGAAGCGCCTGTCGTATGCGGCAGCGGGTGTGGCAGTGGTATTGGGCAGCCTGGCGTGGCTGCATATCTGACGCGGTGCAGTCAAAAGGTGGGGGTGGCTGTGGGGTTGAGGGCTTGGGTGTACGTACAAGCCTGACGCGCGGGGTGGTAGTCTTGCCCTCTCGAAAACGACAATGACAGGGAAGTACGAATGCGGAGTCTGTTTCTATTGCTGTGCTGTTTGTTAATCACCGCCTGTTCAAGCAATCCGACAACACTGTTTGAAGAACAAGTCAAAAACAGCAGCACGCCGTTAGCGCGAACCCCCTCTGAGGCCATGCGTAACACTCAAGCGGTGCCCATGCCGATCGACCCAGGGTGGCGGCCGCCCCAGTGGAAGATCACGGCCGAAGAACCGCGCATCCTGATCAACGGGATCCCGTCGAACTACCGATTATTCAGCGTAGCCTTAATAAAAGATAAACCCTTCCATATCGACGTTAACTCTTGGTGCGTCAACGCGTGCCTGGGATTCAGCAAATACGCCCTGAACCCTTATTTGATCCTGATGGACGCCCAAGGCAATGTGCAGGCTGAAGGCTTTGGCAAGGCGTCTGGCATCGTGGGGGTCATCAGCCAGGTCTTGAAAGGCACGGTGAAAAACAGCGGAACCTACTACCTTATCGTCGCAGCGGATAACCGTGCGCCAGGGGAAACCATTGTCATCGACAATGTACTGCTGATAGGCGCCGCAGCGAACCCGATAGCGCCGTTGCGCATCGGAATGGGCAGCTATCCATTTGGGTCGGTTGGGCCGTTATTGAATACGGAAGAGACACCTTAACCTGCGACGGTTGAGCGTGAAGAAAATAGGCCGGGTGTATATCCACTGAATCGGCTGTACTGGCCCTGATAATTGATTTGGGCAATTTCCTACGGCCTATTCAGAAGCGCCACTCTCCCACTTCAAATTCACCCCGCCTATAGTCCAACGGTCGCTCACAGGGCGACCGGGTTTGGCGACTCGACTACAAGATGGCAAAAGCTTCCCGGCAGATTTGCGGGATGCCCCTGCACGCAATAAGCTGCTTCATGGTAGCTGTGCGTGGGAGACCTTCGGGTCTGCCGGTCTTTGTCCGTTCTTGTCCCGGTTCGCCAACCTGCGTACAGCTGCCACCTTTTGTTTGGCGACAAATGCGTGGCTCACATCCTCTAAGTGAACGGACTTAAGGCATGAACCAATACATAGCACTCACCAGCAACGACAGCGCCACACCCGCCCTTTTCGTCGACACAACCGTCCCGTTGGAAATCCTTCTTGATGCCGCGAACTATCGAATCCGCTCGGTGACGCAGGTGCTTGAGAATCTTGCGCTACGTAGTGAGATAGGCAGCGATGCGGTGGTACTCAGCGACTTTGCCTTGCTGTGCTCAATTCCAATGCGCGACGGGTGTGACTTGCTGGATGTCATAGGCCGGCGAATGGATGTTCCGCTACCCTAGAAAATACTGCAGGTCGCTTTAGAGCTTTAGCGACCAATTCCCCTGGCTTCGGAATAGCAATCCAGGGGGTTCTGGTTTACGAGGGCACACAAAAGGCCCCCGCACCTGGCTTAAGTGTGGGGGCCTTTTGAACATAAGTGGCGTTATTGGTAACGCGCCGCCTACTTTTTGGCTTGGGCCAGATACGCCGCTTTCTGTTCAGCGCTGAGGGCCTTGGTCGTGATAACCGCGCTGGTCATTTCAGTGGCCACCGTGTGGCCACAGCTCGGGCAATCAATATCTTCCTTTTCCTTGCCACCCGGAAAAGTGCCGCTCAGATAATGTCTCTGGAACAGTTCGCTGCACTCAGGACAGATGTACACGGTCATAGCTAAAGCTCCTTGTAATGATGGCCCATTGTAACCACAGCGGCCGAGGTGGCGGTGGTTCCTTTCCGCGCGTGCGTATTCGTAGGTCAGCGATCCGCCTCTCTGGCTTCAAATTCGCGAACCCGATCCTCGGCAGTCTGTTTGGCCAATTCGCACAGGTCGGCACGCTGCTCATGGGTGATTGCGTCAACATCGGCCAGCGCTTCGGCATAGCCGCAAGCGAACACCTCAGCATGGTGGATTTGCTGCCGAGTAGCCTGAAGGATCAAGGCCACTTTGCGCCGCGCTTGATTGAGGTAACGAGCTTTTTCTTTTTCGGTGAATGTCGGCATAGCAGAGAGTCCTTTCTGTTTGTCACGTGCGTTATTAAAATGCTTGCCAAAGCTGATAGCAGAAAAAACCCACTAAAAGAAAGCCGGCACTCAGCCCGCTAAGCAAGGATGGGATTAAGAAAAGCCACCATACCCGTTGTGAACGGATTTGAAATTTTTTCGTAGATGCGAGGAACAACTGGAGAAGTTGAGGCCCTCTCATGCTCTCAATCATCGCGTTTGTTCTGGCCATATGGATACTGCCCCAGATCATTTTGATGATTTCCCATGATATGAAGAGCATCAAGGACAGTAAGCCGAGGAGCCCGCAAAGCGCGTAAAGCATGGGTGGTAGTTTCGTAGACAAAGTCGACCAAAAACCAAACAGACCCGCATATCCAGCGACCAATAGGAGATTTGTGTAATTGGTAGCGCCCGCCATCTGCTTTTCATTCAGTTGCATCAACAGGTCAGCATCTTTATCTCTTTCGAGATGAAGCTGAAATTCCTTTAACTCCTGAATCTCTTTGGCATGCGCATTCACTACATCGCTTGCCCGCTCATTCCATTGCTGCTGATTCATTCTTCTCCGCTCCGTTGAGAGTTGTGTCATAGGAAATTCTGATCGGTCCAAAGCGCGAATATGCCCTGGCAGGCGTCATCAGTGAGCCACATTTTTTCGCACCAAAACAGCGCGCCAGTCCCATGGCGATCCCATGAGGCTATTTTTTGGACGCCAAAAACCACAAACCCCCGACTTTCTCTAGGAAAATCAGGGGTTTGCGTTTTCATAATATGGCGGTGAAGGAGAGATTCGAACTCTCGATACAATTTCTTGTATACACACTTTCCAGGCGTGCTCCTTAAGCCACTCGGACACTTCACCGTATCTCGGCAAACCAGTTCAGTCTGTCGAGGCGCGCTAATGTAGTCGAAAGCCTTTCTGATGGCAAAGGTTTTTTTCAGAATTTTCATGCGGTTAGACCGCTCCGCCAGCACACACCCGACGGGGGGTGGTGATTGTGCCATTCTCGGGCACTGACGGCGTGCGTCTGACTCGATTGTCACGCCCTGCTCCGGGCCGTCTACCCTTGCAGGTGCGGGGAAAAGCCTGACTGGGTAGTCAGTCACGGCGCTTTACCGGGGCGGGCGTGGTGGGTAACGTCTGCTGCATTCTTCTATAACAAGTCCTGCAAGGAAACGCGTCATGAGTGAGTTGATTGCCTACCACTGCGAAGAAGGTATCGCGACCCTGACCTTGAGCAACGGCAAGGTGAATGCCATTTCTCCGGCGGTGGTCAGCGCCTTTAATGAGGCGCTGGATCAGGCCGAGAAGGATCGGGCGGTGGTGGTCATCACCGGGACGCCGGGGATTCTGTCGGGTGGTTATGATTTGAAGGTGATGACCTCAGGCCCCCGCGAGGCCATCGGCCTGGTGACTTCCGGGTCGACACTGGCGCGGCGCCTGTTGTCGCATCCGTTCCCGGTGATTGTGGCGTGCCCCGGGCATGCGGTGGCCAAAGGCGCGTTCCTGCTGCTGTCGGCGGATTATCGGATCGGCGTGGAGGGCCCGTTCAGCATTGGCCTGAACGAAGTGGCGATCGGCATGACCATGCACCACGCAGGCATCGAGTTGGCGCGCGATCGCCTGCGCAAATCGGCATTCCACCGCTCGGTGATCAACGCCGAGATGTTTGACCCGCAGGGCGCGCTGCAAGCGGGCTTCCTCGACAAGGTGGTGGCACCGGAGGAACTGCACGCAGCGGCTCTGGAAGCGGCGCGGCAGTTGAAAAAGATCAATATGGCTGCGCACAAGCAGACCAAATTGAAGGTGCGCAAGGCACTGCTGGAGGCATTGGATGACGCAATCATCCAGGATCAGAGCCATGGCCTCAGTTAAGCTCCTGCACCGCGCCCACCGAAGTCCGACCTAGTGTCGGGCTTTTTCTTACAAGAAAATCCGAAACTTTACTGGCCGCTCTAGACAGGGTTTGTCAGCGCTTGTTGAAACATGCGCTTAAACATCGGCCATCTCCTACGTCCTTAGGGTCAATTGCCGAATACAGTGCACATCCGTACACTGCGCCACCTTTTGTCTCGATGGGCCGTGTCGATGCTGTTTCTGTTGCGTATGTTGTTGATGGGTCTGCACTTTATGGTCGCCGGCGTGCTGGGCGTGCTGTTGGGTATTTGCCGGCCGTTCAATCCGGACAACAGTCGCTTGTGTGCCCGCCTGTACGCAGTGCCGGCGATGTGGATTTTGCGCCTGAACGTGAAGGCCGATGTCGACTCGCTGCGTGATAAGCCGGGGACCTGCGTGATGATCGCCAATCACCAGTCAAACTATGACCTGTTTGTGCTGGGCACCGTGGTGCCCCACCGCACCGTGTGTATCGCCAAGAAAAGCCTGAAATGGGTGCCGCTGTTCGGCCAGCTGTTCTGGCTGGCGGGCAATGTGCTGATCGACCGGGGCAATGCGCACAAGGCGCGCCGCGCGATGCTGACCACTACGCGTACCCTGCAGCATGAAGACACGTCGATCTGGGTGTTCCCGGAGGGCACGCGAAATCTGGGCAAGGGCTTGTTGCCATTCAAGAAAGGCGCGTTTCATATGGCGATTGCGGCGGGTGTGCCCATCGTGCAGGTGTGTGTCAGCAATTACGTGACGCATATGCAGCTTAATCGCTGGAACAGTGGCGATGTGCTCATACGGTCGTTGGCGCCGATTCCGACGGCGGGCCTGACGGCGGATGACATTCCAGCGTTGATGCAAGTGTGCCAGGCGCAGATGGATGAATGCATCACCGCCTTGGACCGTGAAATTGCCGGAGCAACAACGGAACGTCAATCAGGCTAAGCTGCCCAACTCCTGTCCTCCCGACTAGAAGTGATCAGCATCATGGGTAGAGTTGTTGCGGCAGCCGTTTACAGCGATGGCAAGAAAGTCACGGATATCACCCTTGATGAAGGCGCGGCCTGGGCCGCCAAACCGAATCATTTTGTCTGGATCGGGCTGGAAGAGCCCAGCACCCTGGAGCTGACCAACCTGCAGCGCCAGTTCAATCTGCACGAACTGGCAATCGAAGACGCCATGGAAAAGCACAGCCGCCCGAAGCTCGAGACCTTCGGCGACGCGCTGTTTATCGTCACCTACTCGCCGGTGCGCGAGAACGGCAAGCTGGAGTTTATCGAAACCCATATCTTTGCCGGCAACGGCTACATCATCACCGCACGCAACGGTCACTCGGCGTCCTACGGCTTTGTGCGTCAGCGCTGTGAGGCACGGCCACTGTTACTGGAGCATGGGGAAGATTTCGTACTCTATGCGCTGCTGGATTTCGTCACCGAGAACTATCAGCCGGTGAGTGAAGCGATCCATGCCGAGATCGATGAGCTGGAGCGCAATGTGCTGTGCAGCTCGCTGAGCGAACGCGATATCCAGAAGATCCACGGCCTGCGCCGCGATGTGCTGCGGCTCAAGCGCCATGTGGCGCCGATGGTGGAGATCAGCCAGGAACTGCAGAAGCTGAGCTTCCCGTTTATCGACAAGAACATGCGCCCTTACTTCCGTGATGTGCAGATCCACGTGACGCGGCAGATGGAAGACCTCACCACTCTGCGCGATATCGCCAGCCAGACCATCGAGATCGGCGTCTTGCTGGAGGCGTCGCGGCAGAGCGTGGTGCAGCGCAAGTTCGCCGCGTGGGCAGCGATCCTGGCATTCCCCACGGCGGTGGCGGGGATTTACGGGATGAATTTCCAGAACATGCCCGAGCTGCAATGGCACTACGGCTACTTCGCGGTGCTCGGGTTGATTGCCACCGGCTGCATCAGCCTGTGGGCCAGCTTCAAGCGGTCGGGCTGGCTTTAAGCCGACTCGGGTTTGTGCGCCACGAAGCGCATCATCCATTCCGCCACGGTGGCGCCGTGGTGGTCTCGCTCCAGGCTTGCGACGCCATGGGTGTAGACCTTTTCCCCAAGGGTTGTCTGAAGAATTTCCAGCAGCTCGCGGGAGTAATCAGCGACGAATTCAGGATGGCCCTGGAAGCACAATACTTGATCACCGATGTGGTAGGCGGCGATGGGGCAGAATTCACTCGAGGCGATAACCGTGGCGTTGGCCGGCAAGGTGGTGACCTGGTCCTGATGACTGATCAGCAGCGTCAGCTCCGGTACCTCCGGGCTCATCCACGGGGCCTTGGCATCAAGCGTGTAATCGTGAGTGCCCATGCCCCAGCCCTGGCTCGCGCGTTCGGTCTTGCCGCCGAGCAGCAATGCCAATAACTGGTGTCCGAAACAAATACCGAGCAATTTGTCGCCGCGCGCGTAACGCTCCATCACATACGTCTTGAGGGTCTGGATCCAGGGGTCGGTTCCAAAGGAGTCGGCCTTGCTGCCGGTGATCAGGTACGCATCGAAAGCTTCGTCATCCGGCGGGTATTCGCCCTGCACGACGTTGTAGACGACAAACTCGGCGGCAATCGGCTGCCGGGAAAACAGACGCTTGAACATCTGTCCGTAGCCTTGGTATTGATCAATCAAGCCAGGGCGCAGGATATCGGTTTCCAGAATGCAGACGCGTAGCGACATAAAAAATACCTGACACGGCGATGGGAATAATGAACACCCAGAGCCTGCCTTGAAACATGCCCATAACGCAAGCGCAGAACTGCTCGTTCACCCTCCAAGCCTTTATCCAGGCCCGATTGACACGGTTTCAATAACGGATGCGCTCGCCGCTTTGACCCCCTGCGCCCGGACGAACGGTAGGCATCTGAGGGAATGACCTGATTAATCGTTTTAGCTGTCTAGCCAAGGCATTGGCGCCAATATGGAGTTATGCCTCATGCCTTTTTAAGCTCGAATCACGCTTAGCTGATATGAAATGAATCTAAGCGTGCAAGAACGAGGGCTCTAAGGTTGAACTCAGTAAGAGGTTGCTGCCGGGTTTTGCTGGAGCAGCTGTAAGAAAGATGTCACGCCAGATCGCGATACTGGATTCAACGGCACGCATTTGACGCTCAGGAATAACAACAAAAGGCAGTCAGCCATGTTCAAGCATTCGAAAGTACGTCAGGCGGGACTTATTCTGTTCGCCACCACATTGATTTTGATCCTGCCCAATTTAACCAAGGTTATTGGGTAAGGATCCGATCCACTCGTTCTGTGCATCCAGCGCATCAGAATTGCAGTTTTTGACAGCACCTGCGAGGTATTGCGCATAGCGATCCCGTTGCAGGGGCTGTCTTTTTACAAGCTGATTTCCGCTATCTTGAAGGTCATTGCGACTTGAAAACGGGCTCACTGTTGAAAACATTCCTTGCGTTGTTCGCCCTGCTGCTCAGCGTGCCGGCCGGCGCCGCGCAATTGACTATCGAACTGGACCACACCAGCAGGACCTGGCAGACCGCCGACTTGCTCAAGCACCCGGATGCGCAGACGGTGCACATCGTTGATGACGTTTCCTACAAGCGCGATATGACGTATCGCGCAGTGCCGCTGGCGGTGCTGTTGCCGGGGCTTGCACCGCAGAGTCATCTGCAGGCGGTCGCCCTGGATGGGTTTGCGGCCGAACTCAACGCCGCGCCCTTGCTGGAAAAAACCGGTGCTCGCGCCTGGCTGGCAGTGGAGGACCCGGCCCACCCCTGGCCGTCCCTGACGCTTGGCAAACCAAGCGCCGGGCCGTTTTATCTGGTGTGGACCGACCCGCAGGCGGGGCCGATCAGCCCGGAGCAGTGGCCGTTTCAGGTTTCCCGAATCAAACAGCTAAAGACCGTGGCCGAGCGTTTTCCGGCGTTATTGCCCGCCCCTGAGCTGGCGGCGAATGATCCGGTCAACCAGGGCTTTGCACTGTTCCAGAAGAACTGTCTGGCCTGCCACCGGCTCAATGGCGCCGGGGATGCAGAGGTGGGGCCTGACCTGAATATCCCCTACAGCCCCACCGAGTATTTCAGCGGCGATTTTCTCAAGCGGTATATTCGCGACCCGCAGAACGTGCGGCACTGGCCACAGGCCAAGATGCCCGCGTTTGCCGCCAGTGTATTGCCCGACAGCGAACTGGATTTGCTGGTGGGGTATTTGAAGCACATGGCCGGGCGCAAAGCCCAACCGTGAGTCTTATGCTGCAGGAGCGGCGCAATCATTGCTGCTGCACCTCGATCACCGGTGTCGGCATCACCAACACTTTCGCGTGCATCTGCTCATGCCCGCCGCCCCGGCGCATGCCGCGCACGGGGCAGGCGTCGAGGTAGTCCAGGCCCACCGCCAACTTGAGGTGCCGCTGCGGCCGCGCCATCTGGTTGGTCACGTCAAAGCTGTACCACGCGTCCTCCAGCCAGGCTTCGGCCCAGGCGTGACTGGTCAGGTGCGTGCTGTCTTCGCTGTATAAATACCCCGACACATAGCGCGCCGGAATCCCCAGGCTTCGCGCGCAGGCAAGAAACGCATGGGTGTGATCCTGGCACACGCCCGCTCCGCCGGCGAAGGCCTGGGCCGCGCAGGTATCGACCTCGGTGGCTCCAGGCGTGTAGACCATGCTCTGGTTGAGCGCGTGCATCAGGTCGATCAACGCATTGCGGTCACGGCGTTGCTGACAGTGCTGGTCGGCAAAGCCGCGCAGCGCTTCGTCCGGCTCGGTCAGGCGGGTGCAGCGCAGAAAGGGAAACGCCGACTGGCCCTCATGCTCGGCTTCGCGCAGCTCGTCGATATCCACCTGGCCGCGAGCGCGGATAACGATTGCATCGTGGGGTTCATCCAGGGTCAGCACATGCAGGATGTTGCCGAACGGGTCCACTTGGGCGCGCACCGGACGTGGCAGATCGAGTTGCCAACTGATGACCTGCTGGCGTTCGCTGTCGTGGGGAGTGAGGCGCAGGTACTGGATGCTGGCGCGCACCGGGTCTTCGTAGTGGTATGTGGTTTCGTGACTGATAGAGAGTCTCATGGGGCCTCCGCGCAGGAACCGTGGATGGTGTCGCCCAACGTGCGCACCACGTAGATGAAGGAAGTTCGACTCAACATGGCCTCAATCCTCCACCACCCAAGTGTCCTTGGTGCCCCCACCCTGGGACGAGTTGACCACCAGCGAGCCTTCGCGCAGCGCCACACGCGTCAAACCGCCGGGCACCACGCGGGTTTCCTTGCCGGACAACACGAACGGGCGCAGGTCGATATGGCGCGGTGCAATGCCGTTGTCGACGAAAGTCGGGCACGTGGATAAACACAGGGTCGGTTGGGCGATATAAGCGTGGGGTTTGGCTTTGACGCGCGCGCGAAAGGCTTCGATTTCGGCTGCGCTGGATGCCGGCCCGACCAGCATGCCGTAGCCGCCGGAGCCCTGGGTTTCCTTGACCACCAGGTGCGGCAGGTTGGCCAGCACGTGGGACAATTCATCAGGCTTGCGGCACTGAAAGGTCGGTACGTTCTTCAGGATCGGTTCTTCGTCCAGGTAAAAGCGGATCATCTCGGTGACGAAGGGGTACACCGACTTGTCATCCGCCACGCCGGTGCCAATCGCATTCGCCAGCACTACATTGCCGCAGCGATAAGCCGCCAGCAGGCCGGGCACACCGAGCATGGAATCGGGGTTGAACGCCAACGGGTCGAGGAACGCGTCATCGAGGCGACGGTAGATCACATCCACGGCCTTGGGTCCGTCAGTGGTACGCATGAATACGTGGTCATCGCGCACGAACAGGTCGGCGCCTTCCACCAGCTCCACACCCATTTCTCTGGCCAGGAACGCGTGCTCGAAGAAGGCGCTGTTGAAGCGTCCCGGCGTCAATACCACGACGCAGGGGTTGTCGATGGGGCTGGCGCTCTTGAGGGTGTCGAGCAGCAGGCTGGGGTAGTGATCGATCGGCGCGATGCGCTGGGCGGCAAACAGTTCAGGGAACAGGCGCATCATCATTTTGCGGTCTTCGAGCATGTAGCTGACACCGCTGGGTGTACGCAGGTTGTCTTCCAGTACGTAGTAAGTGCCATCGCCATCGCGTACGAGATCGATCCCGGAGATGTGGGAATACAGGTTGCGGTGCAAATCCAGGCCCTGCATGGCCAGTTGGTATTGCTCGTTGGCCAGCACCTGCTCGGCGGGAATGATGCCCGCCTTGATGATGCGCTGTTCGTGATACAGGTCGGCAAGAAACAGGTTCAGCGCCTTGACCCGCTGAATGCAGCCGCGCTCGACAATCTGCCATTCACTGAGCGGTATGCTGCGGGGGATAATGTCGAAGGGAATCAGGCGTTCAGTGTCTTGCTCGTCGCCGTAGAGGGTGAAGGTGATACCCGCTCGGTGAAACAGCAAATCGGCCTCGCGCCTGCGCTGGGCCAGCAGTTCGGGCGGGGTCTGCGCCAACCAGCGGGCGAATTCACGGTAATGGGGACGAACCTGCCCTGCCCCGTCGTACATTTCGTCGAAACAAGTGCGGATCATGCCGAACTCCTTGTCACCCGGACATACGGACCTTCGCAAGGCCCGTACCATCGGCATAAACACTTAAAAATCAGTGAGTTGAATAACTACCCGGATATGTCCACACCGTCCTGGTGCGCATAACTCCCGGCGCATTGCTCGCCTGCGTCATCGCAAGGCGGCGTTTTACTATCAACAGCATAGTCAGACTTGATTTCACTGCGCAGCTGAAGCTGCGGATAATCGCCAACATCTGCTGAACAGGACGCGTCCTACAGTTTCAGCGCAACGATCTTCCCTTTAGGCCACCCAACTTGGGTGGCTTTTTTTTGCTGTCGAAAGATCCGCGCAGTGTTTTCCCACAGCACAAACAAAATCGGCCGACCCAAAGGTCAGCCGATACGCAGCGTTTGTGCAGACGGCTACATGGGTAACCCACGCACCTGATGCTTGACGCCCCACCCTTCAATGATCCCGCCCAACGGCTCGACCACCGCTTCAAAGTCTTGCTCGAAGTCTCCTATGCCGTCGTAGGTGGCTGACATGATCTTGCTCAATTCCAGGTACCAGGCGCCATCATCGCGTGCGCTGACCTGGGCATTCAGGGACTCCCCGCGAAACTCACCCGCAGCCCTGCGCGCCCGTTCTTCATCCGGGAAAATCGCGTAGAACTCGATGGGGTGAAACCGTGAAAAATCAAAACCGCCTTCTT
>Ga0302347_1002255_pt1 | contig 20199 bp, 17 predicted proteins | sample PhyWR1_FD_202178 | JGI IMG/M metagenome (GOLD analysis project Ga0302347, IMG submission 202178) | Leaf surface microbial communities from wheat plants in UC Gill Tract Community Farm, Albany, California, United States - DLSL W.R1 (v2)... | ecosystem: Host-associated > Plants > Phyllosphere >...
AGGCTGGTGGCGTTGTAGCGTCCCGGGTCTTGCAGCCGCAGCGGACGGGAGTACACCGGCTGGCGCAGGTCGCGCGCCAGGTCGTAGGTGCCATCGGTCTCGCCGACGCCGAGCTGCTGGCCGACGCTGCGCAGTTCGGCGGCATTCGCGCTGGGCGACACGTAGGTCGCCTGCACGCGCCGCTTGCTGTCGATCCAGCTGATGGCCATCAGCTCGGGATACTGGTTCACGAGCGCCTCGGCCTGCACGACGAATTCCTCGGTGTCGATTTCCTGGTTGGACACGTCCCGGCCAATGCGCATGAGCTGCTCCTGGCGCTCCAGCAGCCGCAGCCGCAGGCGTTGCTGTGCGTATTCCACATCGCGCGTGACGGCCTGCTGCTCCCGGTCGATCTCTTCGAGCCGCAGGTAGGCAAACGCGGCCACCACCGCCGCCAGGAAAAGGATGACGGCAAACAGCGGACCCAGCGTGATGAAGCGGTCCTGGCGCGAAGGCGACTGCTTGCGCCACCAGCGCCGCCAGCGTCGCCACAGCGCCTGTGACGCGGGGCCGGAAGCCGCGTCGGTAATAGGGAGGAGCGGTGACTGGGACATGGTGGAAAAGGCACGGATTTTAAGTGCATGCCTTACAGGCAGAGCCACGCCTGGTCTTTTAAGTTCACCTAAGGCGCGGCATGGCTGGGCGCCGCTATGGAAAATTTTCAAACATTTTTTGAAAATTTTGATTTTATTTCATAATATAAAATCGACCTGCACTATTTGAAATTTTCGAAAATTTGTGAGAAACTAAAGAATTAAACCCAAATTGAGTTTAAAAACACGTCAAAGAAGTACCTGCGCGCGGCCTCATCTTGGGTGCCTGTTGCAGGCATCCAGCGAACAAGGTTTTTTCCAGGAGACAACATGACTGCCAATCCAGACATCCATTCACAAGCCGCCGGCATTCCGAACGCGGGCGCGGCTTCCACCAATTCACCCGACCAGGACGCGCAGGAAACGCGCGAGTGGATGGATGCGCTCTCGGCGGTCATTGAAAGCGAAGGCCCCGAGCGCGCCCACTTTCTGTTGGAGCAACTGCTCGAACATGCGCGCCAAAAGAGCATCGACATGCCCTTTTCGGCCAACACCGGCTACGTCAACTCCATCGAGGCCGACCAGGAAGAGCGCTCGCCCGGCAACCTGGCGATCGAGCAGCGGCTGCGCGCCTACATGCGCTGGAACGCCATGGCCATGGTGGTCAAGGCCAACCGCCTGCACCCGGCCGACGGCGGCGACCTGGGCGGACACATCGGCTCGTTTGCCTCGCTGGCCAGCCTGTTTGGCGCCGGCTTCAACCATTTCTGGCACGCCGAATCTGAAAACCACGGCGGCGACTGCCTCTACATTCAGGGCCATGTCTCGCCCGGCGTGTATGCGCGCGCCTACCTCGAAGGCCGCTTGAGCGAAGAGCAGTTGCTCAACTTCCGCCAGGAAGTCGATGGCAAGGGCCTGTCCAGCTACCCGCACCCCAAGCTGATGCCCAGCTTCTGGCAGTTCCCCACCGTGTCGATGGGCCTGGGCCCCTTGATGGCGATATACCAGGCGCGTTTCCTCAAGTACCTGCATGCGCGCGGCATTGCCAACACCGAAAACCGCAAGGTCTGGGTGTTCTGCGGCGACGGCGAGATGGACGAGGTCGAGTCGATGGGCGCCATCGGCCTGGCCGCGCGCGAAAAGCTCGACAACTTGGTGTTCGTCATCAACTGCAACCTGCAGCGCCTGGACGGCCCGGTGCGCGGCAATGGCAAGATCATCCAGGAACTCGAAGGCGAATTCCGCGGCGCCGGCTGGAACGTCATCAAGCTGATCTGGGGCTCGGGCTGGGATCCGCTGCTGGCGCGCGACAAGGACGGCGCGCTGCGCAAGATCATGATGGAGTGCAACGACGGCGACTACCAGTCGTTCAAGGCCAACGACGGCGCCTATGTGCGCAAGCACTTCTTCGGCCGCGACCCGCGCACGCTGGAGATGGTCTCCAAGATGAGCGACGACGACATCTGGAAGCTCACGCGCGGCGGCCACGATTCGCAAAAGGTCTATGCAGCCTTCCACTCGGCGGTCAACCACACCGGCCAGCCCAGCGTGCTCCTGGTCAAGACCGTCAAGGGTTTTGGCATGGGCAAGATCGGCGAGGGCAAGAACAACGTGCACCAGACCAAAAAACTCGGCGACGAGGACATCAAGCTGTTCCGCGATCGCTTCAACATCCCGATTCCCGACAGCCAGCTGGCCGAGATCCCGTTCTACAAGCCAGCTGACGACACGCCCGAGATGCAGTACCTGCACGAGCGGCGCAAGGCGCTGGGCGGCTACTTGCCGCACCGCCGCACCAAGGCCAACGAGCACTTCACCGTGCCGGCCATCGAGACCTTCAAGTCGGTGATGGAGCCGACCGCCGAGGGCCGCGAAATCTCGACCACGCAGGCGTATGTGCGTTTCCTGACGCAGCTGCTACGCGACCAGGCCCTCGGCCCGCGCGTCGTGCCCATCCTGGTCGATGAGGCACGCACCTTCGGCATGGAAGGCCTGTTCCGCCAGATCGGTATCTACAACCCCGCAGGCCAGCAGTACACCCCGGTCGATAAAGACCAGGTGATGTACTACAAGGAAGACACCAAGGGCCAGATCCTGCAGGAAGGCATCAACGAGGCCGGCGGCATGGCCAGCTGGATCGCGGCGGCCACCTCGTACAGCACCAACAACCGCATCATGGTGCCGTTCTACGTGTACTACTCGATGTTCGGCTTTCAGCGCATCGGCGACCTGGCCTGGGCGGCCGGCGACATGCAGGCGCGCGGCTTCCTGCTCGGCGGCACCTCCGGGCGCACCACGCTCAACGGCGAAGGCCTGCAGCACGAGGACGGCCACAGCCACATCCTGGCCGGCACGATCCCGAACTGCATCAGCTACGACCCGACCTTCGCGCACGAAGTGGGCGTGATCCTGCACCACGGCCTCAAGCGCATGGTCGAGAAACAGGAAAACGTGTACTTCTACATCACCCTGCTCAACGAGAACTACGCCATGCCCGGCCTGAAGGCCGGCACCGAGGAGCAGATCATCAAGGGCATGTACCTGTGCAAGGAAGGCCCCCAACTGGCGCCCACGGTGCAGCTGCTCGGCTCGGGCACCATCCTGCGCGAGTCGATTGCCGCGCAGGAGCTGCTGGAAAAGGAGTGGGGCGTCTCGGCCAACGTCTGGAGCTGCCCGAGCTTCAACGAGCTGGCGCGCGATGGCCAGAACGCCGAACGCTGGAACCTGCTGCACCCGACGGATGCGCCGCGCACCTCGTTTGTCGCCGACCAGCTCGAAGCCCACGGCGGCCCGGTGGTGGCCTCGACCGACTACATGAAGGCCTATGCCGAGCAGATCCGCCCCTACATTCCCAAGGGCCGCACCTACAAGGTGCTGGGCACGGACGGTTTTGGCCGCAGCGACTTCCGCAGCAAGCTGCGCGAGCACTTCGAGATCAACCGCCATTACATCGTCGTGGCCGCCCTCAAGGCGCTGAGCGAAGAGGGCACCGTGCCCGTCGCCAAGGTGCTGGAGGCCATCCAGAAGTACGGCATCAATGCCGACAAGGTCAATCCGCTTTACGCTTGACGTAAAACTTCCATCTCAAGACGCAAGCAAACGGAGATAACAATATGGCATTGGTAGACATTCAAGTCCCTGACATCGGGGACTTCGACGAAGTGACGGTCATTGAACTGCTGGTCAAGCCCGGCGACACCGTGGCGGCCGAACAGTCGCTCATCACCGTGGAGTCCGACAAGGCCTCGATGGAAATCCCGTCCAGCCAGGCCGGCGTGGTCAAGGAGCTCAAGGTCCAGCTGGGCGACAAGGTCAAGCAGGGTTCGGTCGTGCTGACGCTGGAAGTCGCCGGCGCTGCCGATTCAGCGCCAAAACCGGCTCCAGCGCAGGCAGCGCCTGCGCCGGCAGCTATCAAAACAGAAGCACCGGCTGCGCCGGCCGCGACAGCGCCAGCTGCCCCTGCGGCGGCCGGTCCGGTCGAGGTGCGCGTGCCCGACATCGGCGACTTCAAGGACGTGACCGTCATCGAAGTGCTGGTCAAGGTGGGCGACAGCATCAAGGTCGAGCAGTCGCTGATCACCGTGGAGTCCGACAAGGCGTCGATGGAAATCCCGTCCTCGGCCGCTGGCGTGCTCAAGGAGCTCAAGGTCAAGCTGGGCGACACGGTCAACATCGGCGACCTGATCGCCATGCTCGAAGGCACGGCGGGCGCCGCGGTGCCCCAGCCGGCCGCCGCCTCGCAGCCCGCCGCCGCAGCCCCGAACCCCAGCGTCGCCAGCGGCATCGACCCTGCCGCCGCCAGTGCGGCCAGCAGTGCCAAAGGCTACGGTGATCCGGCGCCGGTGTCTGCCGCCGCCGCCGCGCCGGCCGCGATGCCGGCGCACGAGCCAGCCGCGCAGTCGCCCACCGGTCTGCCGCATGCCTCGCCCTCGGTGCGCAAGTTCGCCCGCGAGCTGGGCGTGCCGCTGGCCGAACTGAAGGGTTCCGGCCCCAAGGGCCGCATCACGCTTGAAGACGTGCAGGGCTTCACCAAGGCCGTGATGGCCGGCGACACCCGCACCCAGGCGCAGACGGCCAAAGCGCCCGCGCCCGCCGCTGCCGGCGGCGGCACGGGCGCCGGGCTGGACCTGCTGCCGTGGCCGAAAGTCGATTTCGCCAAGTTCGGCCCGGTCGAGCGCCAGCCGCTGGCCCGCATCAAGAAGATCAGCGGCGCCAACCTGCACCGCAACTGGGTGATGATTCCGCATGTCTGCAACCATGATGACGCCGACATCACCGAGCTCGAAGCCTTCCGCGTGCAGATGAACAAGGAAAACGAGAAGTCCGGCGTGAAGATCACCATGCTGGCCTTCCTGATCAAGGCTTCGGTGGCCGCGCTCAAGAAGTTCCCGCAGTTCAACGCCTCGCTCGACGGCGACCAGCTGGTGCTCAAGCAGTATTTCAACATCGCCTTTGCCGCCGACACGCCCAACGGCCTGGTCGTGCCGGTCATCAAGGACGCCGACAAGAAGGGCATCCTCCAGATCTCGCAGGAAATGGGCGAGCTGGCCAAGAAGGCCCGCGACGGCAAGCTCAGCCCGGGCGACATGCAGGGCGCATGCTTCACGATCTCCTCGTTGGGCGGCATTGGCGGGCGCTACTTCACGCCGATCATCAACGCGCCCGAGGTCGCCATCTTGGGCGTGTGCAAGAGCCGCATCGAGCCGGTGTGGGACGGCAAGGCCTTCCAGCCGCGCCTGATGCAGCCCATGAGCCTGAGCTGGGACCACCGCGTGATCGACGGCGCGGCCGCCGCGCGCTTCAACGCCTACCTGGGCCAGGTGCTGGCTGACTTCCGTCGCATCTTCCTATGACGACGCTGGTGGTGGTCAAAAAAGCGGGTCAGGTGGCCATCGCCGCCGACACGCTGGTGACCTTTGGCGATACCCGCCTTGCCCACCGGTTTGAAGCCAACAGCAAGATCTTCCAGGTCAGCACGCCCGACGGCATCAGCTACATCGGCATGGCCGGCACCGTGGCGCACTTTCCGGTGCTGCGCAAGGCCATGTCCTCGCTGGCGCCCGAGCAGCTGCGGCTGGGCAGCCGCGAGGAGGTGTTCGACACCTTCCTCATGCTGCACCCCTTGCTCAAGGAATCGTTTTTCCTGCAGAGCAAGGAAGATGACAACGACCCCTACGAGTCCAGCCAGTTCACCGTGGTCATCGCCAACGCGACCGGCATCTACGGCGTGTACAGCTACCGGGAAGTCTTTGAATTCAAGGAGTTCTGGGGCATCGGCTCCGGGCGCAGCTTTGCGCTGGGCGCCATGCATGCCAGCTGGCACAAGGCCGAGACGGCGCGCGACGTGGCCATGGCCGGCTTGAACGCCGGATGCGAGTTCGACAAGAATTCCGGCGGACCGATCGATGTATTCACCCTCACACTGAAAGCCTCACAATGAGCGCCTCTAACAACCTGATTGAAGTCAAGGTGCCCGATATCGGCGACTTTGACGAAGTGACCGTGATCGAAGTGCTGGTCAAGCCCGGCGACACCATCAAGGCCGAGCAAAGCCTGATCACCGTGGAGTCCGACAAGGCGTCCATGGAAATCCCGTCCTCGCAAGCCGGCGTGGTCAAGGAGCTCAAGGTCCAGCTGGGCGACAAGGTCAAGCAGGGCACGGTGGTGCTGATGCTGGAAGCGGCCGGCAGCGCCGGCGTGGCCGCCACGGCGCCCGTTGAAGCACCAAAACCCGCCGCAGCCCAAGCTGCACCTGCGCCGGCCGCTCCTGAAAAAGTAGCGTCCGCTGCGCCCGCGCCTATCGCCGCCAGTTTTGCCGGCACGGCCGACCTGGAGTGCGACCTGCTGGTGCTCGGCGCCGGCCCCGGCGGCTACTCGGCCGCCTTCCGCGCCGCCGACCTGGGCCTCAAGGTCGTGCTGGTCGAGCGCTACGCGTCGCTGGGCGGCGTGTGCCTGAACGTCGGCTGCATCCCGTCCAAGGCGCTGCTGCACGTGGCCGCCGTGATGGACGAGGTCAGCCACATGGCCGCGCTCGGCGTGGACTTCGGCGCGCCCAGCCTGGACATCGACAAGCTGCGCGGCCACAAGGACAAGGTGGTCGGCAAGCTGACCGGCGGCCTGGCCGCGATGGCCAAGATGCGCAAGGTGACAGTGGTGCGCGGCTACGGTGCGTTCGTCGGTGCCCACCACCTCGAAGTCGAGGAAACCGGCGGCACGTCGCAGGACAAGACCGGCCAGAAGCAGACGATTGCCTTCAAGAACTGCATCATCGCCGCCGGCAGCCAGGCCGTGCGCCTGCCGTTCATGCCCGAGGACCCGCGCGTGGTCGATTCCACCGGCGCGCTGGGCCTCAAGGAAGTTCCCAAGCGCATGCTGATCCTGGGCGGCGGCATCATCGGCCTGGAAATGGGCACGGTGTATTCCACGCTGGGCGCGCGCCTGGACGTGGTGGAAATGCTCGACGGCCTGATGCAGGGCGCCGACCGCGACCTGGTCAAGGTCTGGCAGAAAATGAACGCCAAGCGCTTTGACAACATCATGCTCAAGACCAAGACGGTGGGCGCGCGCGCCCTGCCCGAAGGCATCGAGGTGACGTTCGCGCCAGCCGAAGAAGGCGGCACGGCGCCGGCGCCGCAGGTCTACGACTTGGTGCTGCAGGCCGTGGGCCGCACGCCCAACGGCAAGAAGATCGGCGCCGACAAAGCCGGCGTCAGCGTGACCGACCGGGGCTTCATCAACGTCGACATCCAGATGCGCACCAACGTGCCGCACATCTTCGCCATCGGCGACATCGTCGGCCAGCCGATGCTGGCGCACAAGGCGGTGCACGAGGCGCATGTGGCCGCCGAGGTGATCGCCGGCGAGCTGCAGGGCAACAAGGCGCTGGCGTCCGCCGCCTTCAACGCCCGGGTAATCCCGAGCGTGGCCTACACCGACCCCGAAGTGGCCTGGGTGGGCCTGACCGAAGACCAAGCCAAGGCGCAGGGCATCAAGGTGAAAAAGGGCCTGTTCCCCTGGACCGCCTCGGGCCGCGCCATTGCCAACGGCCGCGACGAGGGCTTCACCAAGCTGCTGTTCGACGATTCTCCAGAAGCGCACGGCCACGGCAAGATCCTGGGCGGCGGCATCGTCGGCACGCACGCCGGCGACATGATCGGCGAGATCGCGCTGGCGATCGAGATGGGCGCCGACGCGGTGGACATCGGCAAGACCATCCACCCGCACCCGACGCTGGGCGAGAGCATCGGCATGGCCGCCGAGGTGGCGCACGGCAGCTGCACCGACTTGCCGCCAGCGAGGAAGTAAACACGGCCGGCGTCAGCGCCGGTTGAAAAGCGCCCATAAAAAAGCGCCTCGGGCTCCGTCAGACGGGCGCGAGGCGCTTTTTTCTTTCAGCGGCTGGGTTGGAAAGATTTTTCAGGCCAAAAAGCCATTTTGCGCAGGCGGCGCCTGCACAGGATGCTATTAAAATTGAAGCGGAAAACGGCAGGCGCCGCGCCGATGTCAGCGGATCGCGGCGGCGTCGCCAAAAGACGAGGCGCTGATGGGCAGCCGCTGCGCCTGCGCCGGCTCTGCCGCTGCCGTGGCCGTCACGCGCCGGGCACCGTCGAAGCGGCGCTGCCAGTAGCTGCCGCCCATGCTCTCCAGGCGCACCTCGGCGCCGGCCCGGGGCGCATGGATGAACTTGCCGTTGCCCACGTAGATGCCGACATGGCTGAAGGCGCGGCGCATGGTGTTGAAAAACACCAGGTCGCCGGGCTGCAGGTCGTTCTCGTCGATTTTTTGCGTGGCGGCGGCCTGCTGCTCGGCCTTGCGCGGCAGCAAGAGGCCAATGGTCTGCTGGTACACCGACACCACGAAGCCGCTGCAATCGACGCCGGTGTCGGCGTCGGTGCCGCCCCAGCGGTAGGGCACGCCCAGAAAGCCCATGGCATTGACGACGAGCTCGGACGCCCGGTGCGTGACGTTCTGGCCCACATGGCCGATCTTGGTCAAGAGGCCCCGGTCTGCGAGCAGATTGTCGAGCTCGTCGCTGGCTGGACTGGCATGGACGGAGGCGGAGCAAAGTGCAGCAATGGCCAGGATGAGAGCAGGGGGAATCATTCGCATGGCGGCAAGCATACTTGAAGGACTGTTCCTACGTCAATTCACAGTGCATATCCGATTTCATCTTTACATAGGCGATTTTTTTCAAATTTCAGTTAAAAACCTGTTTTTTTGTGTTGGAGTGTTGGGTTTTTGAAAATGGAATCACTGTAAAACGCATCAATTCAGACCGCCTTGCGGCGAACCATGGCCTGCGCCTGCTGTCCATAGCCAGTCCGTGCCGTTAAAACCCCCCAACCTGTTCAAGGAGTCCGCCATGTTGTCAGTTCCCACCAATCGGCTGTTGCCGGTCCTGATGCTGGCCGCATCGAGCCTGCTGTGCCTGGACGCCTCGGCGCAGGCAGTGCGCGCGCAAACCGTGGTGGCCGGGCTGCAAAATCCCTGGGGCCTGGCATTTCTGCCCGACGGCAAATTTCTGCTCACCGAGCGCGTGGGCCGGCTGCGCGTGGTGCAGGCCGATGGCCGGCTGCAGCCGCCCGTGGCCGGCCTGCCCGACATTGCCGTTGGCGGGCAGGGTGGCTTGCTCGATGTCATCACCGACAGCGACTTCGCGCGCAACCGCACCGTTTATTTCTGCTATTCGGAGCCCGGCCCGGGCCGCACCAACAGCACGGCGCTGGCGCGCGCCCGCCTGAGCGCGGACCAGGCCCGGCTGGAGAATGTGAAGGTGCTGTTCAGCCAGAAGCCCAAGGTGGCCAGTTCGGCGCATTTTGGCTGCCGCATCGTCGAGGGCCGATCGGCCGGCAGCCAGCCCGACGGCAAGCTGTTCCTGACACTGGGTGAGCGCTTCTCGCGCAAGGAGGACGCGCAAAAGCTGGACAACCACCACGGCAAGATCGTGCGCATCAACAAGGACGGTTCGGTGCCGCTGGACAACCCCTTCGTCGGCCGGGCCGGCGCGCTGCCCGAGATCTGGAGCTACGGCCACCGCAACGCCCAGGGCGCCGCGCTGGCGCCCGGCGGCACGCTCTGGATGCACGAGCATGGGCCCCAGGGCGGCGACGAGATCAACCTGCCGCGCCCCGGCGCCAACCACGGCTGGCCCGAAATCACCTACGGCGAGAACTACGGCGGCGGCCCGATCGGCGCCGGCCTCACGCGCAAGGAAGGCATGGCGCAGCCGCTGCATTACTGGGTGCCCTCGATCGCGCCTTCGGGCATGGCGTTTCTGACCAGCGAGCGCTACGGCCCGGCCTGGCGCGGCAACCTCTTTGTCGGCTCGCTCAAGTTTGGCTACCTCGACCGCATCGAACTGGCCCAGCCCTTTGCCGGCAAGGTGGTGCGCGAGCACAAGCTGCTGGCCGAAGCCGGCGAGCGCATCCGCGACGTGCGCCAGGGCCCCGACGGCCTGCTGTACGTGCTGACCGACAGCACCGACGGCAGGCTCATCCGCCTGCAGCCGGTCCAGGCCGCGCCCTAGCGGCTGGCTGCGCCGGCCGCGTCAAGCCACCGGCAGCGCCTGCTGGCCGCGCTTGACGAAGAAGAGGCCCGTGCCCACGGCCATCAGCAGGCCGCCGAACACCCGGTTCTGCCATTTCACCGCCTGCGCATTCCTGAACAGCCGCTGCAGCCGGCTGGCGGCATAGGCGTAGCCGTGCATCACCACCAGATCGACCGCCACCGTGGTGAGCGCCATCAGCAGCAGCTGCAGCCACAGCGCGCGGCCGGGGCTGATGAACTGCGGCAGCACCGCGACCATGAACAGGATCCCTTTGGGATTGGTGACGTTGGTCAGCAGGCCCGTCAGAAACAGCCTGCGCCCGCAAAGTGCCTTGAGCGCCTGGGCGCCGTCGGCCTGCGCGGGCGCTTGCTGATCGGGCGCGACTGCCTGGGTGGAGCGCCACTGCGACCAGCCGATCCAGATCAGGTAGGACGCGCCCAGCGTCTTGACGACGCCAAAGGCCAGCTCCGAGGCCAGCAGCAGCGAGCCGACGCCGGCGCCGGCCACCAGCAGGATCACCACCAGCCCGGCCTGCAGCCCGAGGATGGTGGCCTGGGTGCGGCGCACGCCATAGCTCAGGCCGTGGCTCATCGCCAGCACGGCGCCCGAGCCGGGTGACAGCGCAATGAGGATGGAGGCGAGGAAGTAAGCGGTCCAGGTGTGAAGTGCCATGAGGAAAATGGTTGAAAGTCGCGATGAAAAAGCAGCAAGGCAGCGAAAAGGCCATGAAGATGCGCTGCGCATCCTACAGCCTGCGGCCGGGTGCGCCGCTATCATGGCCGGCATGACTTCCACCAGCCCCTGGCACCGCCGCCTGAGCCGCACCGGCTTGGCGGCGCAGCACTGGCTCGTCCAGTGGTGGCGGCTGCTGCACCTGGGCGCGCTGATCCTGGTGCTGGCGCTCTCGCCGTCGAGCTACCGGCCGGGCAGCCGGCAGGTGATGGGGCGCCATCTCTACACCAGCACGGCGCCCATCCTGCTGGGCTTTACGCTGCTGTGCGCGCTGGTGACCGTGGTGCTCACGCGCATCGTGATGGCCACCGCCCTGAGCTATGGTCTGTCGCAGTACGCGCTGCAGGTGGTGATCCGCGTGCTGGTGCTCGAACTCATCCCGCTGACGGCCGCGCTGTTTGTGGCGCTGCGCTGCACCATTCCCGACGGCGCCGAGCTCACGGCCATGCAGGCCAGCGGCGAACTCGACGAGATGCGGCGCCAGGGCATCGAGCCGGTGCGCAGCGAGGTGCTGCCGCGCGTGGTGGCCGGCATGTTCTCGGGCATCACGCTGGCCGCGCTGAGCAGCGTGGTGGCCGTGATCGTCGCCTATCTGGCGGTGTATGGCTTCACCGTGTCCGGGCTGGCCGGCTACACGCGGCTGTTCGGCCAGGTGTTCAGCCCGGCGGTCACGCTGATCTTCGTGCTCAAGACGCTGCTGTTCTGCTTGGCCGTCTCGCTCATGCCGATGGCCTCGGCCCTGTACGGCATGCGCGGCGAGCGGGTGCGCACCAGCGCCGAGATGCGCGGGCTGGTGCGCATGTTCGCCGTGCTGCTGCTGGTCGAGGTGGCTTCGCTGGTCGGCAACTACTATTGAGCCCTCCCGCCATTTTCCATGCCCATGCGCCCACCCCTTGATTCCCCGCCGCCGCTGCCGCCCGTTGCCCACCTGGCGCTGAAGGTGCGGCTGATGCTGCTGTTCATGCTGCTGCTGGTGTGCGGCTCGGCGCTCTACGTGCTGTATGCGCGCGGCGCGTTCGAGGCCACGCAGCGCCTGGTGCTGGTAGCCGATGATTCCGAGGGTGTAGTGGTCGGCATGGACATGACGTTTGCCGGCTTTCCGATCGGCCGGGTGCGGCGCATCGAGCTGGCCGAGGACGGCAAGGCGCGCATCCTGGTCGACGTGGCCGCCCGCGATGCGCGCTGGCTGCGCACCTCCAGCGTCTTCACGCTGGTCAAGGGCATCGTCGGCGGCACCAACATCCGCGCCTACAGCGGACTGCTGAACGACCCGCCGCTGCCCGACGGTGCGGTGCGCACCGTGCTGCAGGGCGATGCCAGCGCCGAGATTCCCAAGGTCGTGGCGGCGGCCAAGGATCTGATCGAGAACCTGAACAGCCTGACCGGCAGCAGCGGCGCTGTCAGCGCCAGCCTGGACAACCTGCAGGCGCTGACCGGGCGGCTCAACGGCCCCGGTGGCGCCTTGGGCGTGCTGCTGGGCGGCGAGCAGCAGGCGCAAAAGGTTTCAGCCGTGCTGCAGCGCACCGACTCCCTGTTGATGCGGCTGGACGCCATCGCCGCCAAGACCGATGCGCAGGTCTTTGGCGACCAGGGCATGCTGCCCGAGACGCGCGCCACGGTGGTGCAACTCAATGCCATGCTGGGCGAAGCCAGGGCCAGCCTGAAAAAAGTCGATGCCATCCTGGTCGATGCGCAGGCCGTCAGCGCGAACGCCAGGGAGGCCACGACCGACCTGGCCGCCCTGCGCGGCGACGTGGAGGCCAGCTTGCGCAAGGTCGAAGGGCTGGTCAGCGAGATCAACCGCAAATGGCCGTTTGCCCGTGATGCGGAGTTGAAGCTGCCATGAAGCATGCCGCCAGGTTGGTGATAAAGCGCGCCATGGGGCTGGCTGCCGTGGGGCTGGTCGCGGCCTGCGCCAGCGCGCCCAGGACGCCGGACTGGCAGCTGGAAGCCAAGGGCGCGATGGAGCGCTCGGTAGCCGCCTACCTGGAAGGCAACCGCCGCGTTGAGGCGGCCGAACTGGCGCGCGCGCGCAGCCAGCTCTCGCGCACCGGCCGGCCTGACCTGCTCGCCACGGCCGAGCTGCTGCACTGCGCCGCCCGCGTCGCCAGCCTGGTGTTCGAGCCTTGCGCCGGTTTTGAAGCGCTGCGGCTTGATGCCACGCCGGCCCAGCGCGCCTATGCCGATTACCTGCTCGGACGCCTGCAGCCCGGCAATGCGGCCCTGCTGCCGCCGGCCCAGCGCGCAGCCGCGGCGGGCGATGCCAGCGCGCTCGGCGCCATCGCCGATCCGCTGTCGCAATTGCTGGCCGCCGGCGTGCTGCTGCAGACCGGCCAGGCCAGCCCCTTGGTGATCGCGCAGGCCATCGACACGGCATCCGCCCAGGGCTGGCGGCGCCCGCTGCTGGCCTGGCTGGGCGTGCAGGCGCTGCGCGCCGAGCAGGCCGGCGATGCGCAGCAGGCCGCGCGCCTGCGCCGGCGCATGGCCTTGGCCGAAAATGGCGGCCCCTTGAACACCAAAGAAAATCCATGAGCTACCGCCTCAACCTCTATGCCTTTGAAGAAGCCTCCGACCTCGAAAAGCAGGCCGCCGAGCGCCGCTTTCGCCAGGTGCTGGACAGCGCGCTGGGCGACGCCAGCCTGGTGTTTCCGATCTACAGCGCCTACCGCAATATCGTTGCCACTTACGGCGAGGCGCCCGGACCCGACGTCCTGAACGAGGCGCAGCAGCAGGTTTTTGACCACTGGCAGGCCGCCGAAGCAGCCGCCGTGACTGCCGCGTTCGGTCCGCACCGCTACCTGGAAGAGGCGTATTTCGAAATCCTGCCGTGACCTGATAAGCCGCTCGCCTGATCGGCCGCAGGCTGGCCAAGGCCGGAAAGTCCGGCATTTTCGGGCCTGTCGCCCTGCGAAGCAAAACCAGTCATTTGCTATTAAAAATATAGCTGCGGTCCGTTAGTGCGCCTGCGCTGGAGCCGATTTTTGTCTGCATGTGGCGCAGGGCGGGGCGGTTTTTCGCGCTGTCTGCGCGGCGACAGTAAAATCCGCGTCCATTGCCTGGCCCGCCTGAGGCCAACGCCATTTTTTCGACCTGACTTCACCTGAGTGACCTGCCGTGACCCAAGCCCCATCCTCCCCGCCCGAACCTGACGGCGAGCCCGCTGCCGACCGGCCCAACATCCAGGAGCCGCGCCTGTGGAGCGGCGACGGCTGGACGGCGCGCGTCATCAAGAACGAGGACGACGATGGCTGGGCCGTGGCGATGGTCAAGGACGGCGAGCCCGAGCCGGCGCTGGTCGGCCCCTGGACCATGGGCCGCGACAAGAAAAACCCCAAGCCGCTGGACATCAACGCCTTCAACACGCTGGTCAAGACGGCCTCAGAGTTCGTGCGCCGCCACGAGCAGCAGCTGCACGCGACGCTGCACCAGCGCATCACCGTCACGGCCCATGGCGCGCGCGTCAGCGTCTCGCTAGACATCGAGCCCGATGAGGAGCATCCGCATGCGGTGCTCAGCGCACACGACGAGGCCGGCGCGCTGCTGGCCGAGGTGAAGGTGGCGCCCGCTTTCAAGCTGAGCCGCGCCAGCGCGGTGGCCTGGGCTGAAAACGGCTTCGCCAAGCCGTCCAGCCGGTGAGCGCGGGCGGCCCGGCGGCGGCCTGCGGCATCGACTTCGGCACGTCCAATTCCACCGTGGGCTGGAGCCGGCCGGGCCAGCGCGCGCTGCTGGCGCTGGAGGACGGCAAGCCGACCCTGCCGTCGGTGATCTTTTTCCATGCGGAGGACGACGAGGCGAGCTACGGCCGCGCGGCGCTGGCCGACTACCTCGACGGCCACGAAGGCCGGCTGATGCGCTCGATGAAAAGCCTGCTGGGCACCTCGATGATGGACGAGCACACCGAGGTGGCCGGTCGCGCCATGCCGTTCAAGACCTTGCTGGCGCAGTTCATCGGCGAACTCAAACGCCGGGGCGAGGCGGCGGCGGGCCGCCCGTTCACCCAGGCCGTGCTGGGCCGGCCGGTGTTCTTCATCGACGACGACGCGCTGGCCGACCGGCGCGCGCAGGACACGCTCGAAGGCATCGCGCGCCAGGCGGGCCTGTCGGACATCGCCTTTCAGTACGAGCCGATTGCCGCCGCGTTCGACTACGAGTCCACGGTGGCGCGCGAGGAGCTGGTGCTGGTGGTGGACATCGGCGGCGGCACGTCGGACTTCACCCTGATCCGCGTCGGCCCCGGGCGCGCCGGGCGCGCCGAGCGGCGCGAGGACATCCTGGCCAGCGGCGGCGTGCACATCGGCGGCACCGACTTCGACAAGGCCTTGAACTTGGCGAGCATGATGCCGACGCTCGGCCTGGGCAGCCTGATGAAAAACGGGCGCGAGATGCCGTCCAGCCACTACTTCAACCTGGCGACGTGGCACACCATCAACCTGGCCTACACCAAGAAAGCCTGGGCGCAGATCGCCGAGCTGCACCGCGACGCCGCCGAGCGGCCCAAGGTCGAGCGGCTGCAAAGCCTGGTGCGCGAGCGCGCCGGCCACTGGCTGGCGCTGCAGGTCGAGCAGGCCAAGATCGCGCTGTCCGGCGCCGAGGCGGCCGAGGTCGATCTGTCGCGCCTGGCGGCGGGCGAAACCGTGCGGGTGGCGCGCGCCGAACTGGACCGCGCAATTGACGGCTTGGTGGACTCGGTCGGGCAGACCGTGGCGCGGCTTTTGAAGGATGCGGGCGTCACGGCCGCCGGCATCGACACGGTATTTTTCACCGGCGGCTCCAGCGGCGTGCCGCTCTTGCGCGAGCGCGTGCTGGCGCTGATGCCGGGCGCGCGCTGCGTCGAAGGCGACCTGTTCGGCAGCATCGGCGCCGGGCTGGCGCTGGACGCGCGGCGTAAGTTCGGCTGATCAAACGGCTCAGGCGCTGAAAGACGGGCCGCGCCTGACGCTACAACGGCACCGACGGCGCCGAGGGCATGCCACTTTGCCGGCCCGCCGCTTTACTGGCCGCGCTGGGCCAGCCAGGCTTCGAGTTCCTCGGAGCCGCCGATCTTCTGGCCGCCGCAAAACACCTGCGGCGCCGTGCCCGCGCCGGCCACGGCGTACAAGCTGCGCGAGGTGATGCCGTGGCCCAGCGAGATTTCCTCAAAGCGCAGGCCGGCCTCGCGCAGCAGCGACTTGGCCTTGGCGCAGAACGGGCAGCCCGGCTTGGTGAACACCGTGATCGGCTCGGGCGCCTTGGCGCCGGGCGCCAGGTGGCTGAGCATGGTGTCGGCGTCCGAGACCTCGAACGGGTCGCCTTCCTTTTCCGGCTCGATGAACATCTTCTCGATGACTCCGTTCTTCACCAGCATCGAGTAGCGCCATGAGCGCTTGCCGAACCCCAGGTTGCTCTTGTCCACCAGCATGCCCATGCCCTCGGTGAACTCGCCGTTGCCATCCGGGATGAGCGTGAGGTTTTCGGCCTCCTGCGCCTTGCTCCACTCGTTCATCACGAAGGCGTCGTTGACCGAGATGCAGATGACATCGTCCACGCCGTGCGCCTTGAAGGTGGCGGCCAGCTCGTTGTAGCGTGGCAGGTGGGTGGACGAGCAGGTGGGCGTGTAGGCGCCGGGCAGCGAGAACACGACGACGGTCTTGCCGTCGAACAGGTCGGCAGTCGTGACTTCGACCCACTTGTCGTTCTGGCGGGTCTTGAAGGTGGCTTGCGGGACGTGTTGTCCCTCTTTGTTGGGCAGCATGGTGGCTTGATTCCTTGAATTGAAACTAAAAAAACTGCTGCGGCAGTGCTGCGGGCCAGTGTGCCACTGAAAGGCCCGGGTCAATCCTTGTTTATCTTTTTACATTCCCGCAGGTAGGCACCAGCGCCGAGGACCGGAAAAATCAAGGGTTTTTCCCTGCCCATTTCGGGCAGTTTCCCCAACCCCCACCCCCTGAAAGGAACTGTCATGAGCACCAGCAACAGCCGAGCGTCTGCCCAGCGCAAGAGTTTTGGGAGCGAGTCGCTGCGGCCCAATTTTCTGATGGAAATGGGCCGCCACCAACTGGCCATCGCCGCTGAAAGCACGCGCACCCTGTGCAGCCGCAGCGAGGCGCTGCGCAAGATCCAGCAGGAAGCGGCGCACGATGCGTCCGTCTTTCATGCCGAAACCGGCCAGAAGCTGTTTGACCTGAAGGAGCCGGCCGAGCTGCTGGCCCTGCAGTCCGAACTGATGCGCTTTGCCCTGCGCAGCGCCGGCAGCTACTGGCAAAAGATCGTCGCCAATGCGATGAACACCCAGGTCGAAATGATGGCCTCGATCGGCCATGTGTTGCAAAGCGAGAAAGAGCATGGCGTGAAGACGCCGATGGAAATGTTCCAGGCCGCCATTCCGCCGCTGGACAACAGCTTTCATGTCATCCATGCCGAGGACGACGAGAAAAGGCTGCATTCCTGAAAAAGGCGCCGCGCCGCTTCGGCCCACCGCACCAGACGGCTGAATTCATCGACAAGGCTGCTTGCGCAGGCAGTGGGGATGGCTTTGCGCCAGCCGTGAATCGCAGGCCAGGGCCATTGCGCGAAAATAGGCGTTTTCCGGCCGTGCCCGAGCAATGGCGGCACCGTGCGGAAACCCGCCTTTTCAACTCCCAGGAATTTTTATGCTGCTTGACGCCGATGACTCCCAGCTGGTGCTGGTCGATTACCAGACCCGCCTGATGCCGGTGATTTTTGAACAGGAGCTGGTCGTGGCCAATGCGGTGCGGCTGGCGCGCATGGCCCGGCTGATGGAGGTGCCGGTCTGGGGCACGGCGCAAAACCCCGACAAGCTCGGCCAGAACCTGCCCGAGGTGCAGGCGGCGATTGACTCGGCGCGCGGCAAGACCATGGCCAAGATGCATTTCAGCGCCGCCTCCGACGGCCTGATGGAGTGGCTGCGCCCGCCGGCGCGCAAGGTGCCGCAGGGCAATGCGCGCAGCCTACCGCGCCACCTGCAAAAGCCGCCCGAGGCGCAGGAGGAGGGCCGCAGCATGGTCGTGATCGCCGGCTGCGAGGCGCATGTGTGCCTGCTGCAGACCGCGCTGGAGCTGCTGGAAGAAGAATTCGACGTCTGGGTCGTGACGGATGCCTGCGGCTCGCGCACCGAGCGCAGCCGCGACGCGGCTTTCGACCGGCTGGCCGGCGCGGGCGCCGAGCTGGTGACGACCGAGATGGTGGCCTTCGAGTGGATGCGCGAGTGCGAGCATCCGGCGTTTCGCGACATGCTGGCGCTGGTGAAGTAGGCGCTGGACCGGGCAGGGCGGCGGCAGCCCTGTTTTTTGGGGTCAAAAGGGTTCTTGCGCAGGCTGAGCTTGCGCCTGCAGCTATCAAAATAGTAGCAGGATGGGTCTGCCATCGGCTTAGCCCAGCCAGCGGTAGCCGCTGGCCGCATGCAGCGTCCACAGCCCGTTGCCCGGCAGCTCCAGCACCTGGCGGTGGTACTTGAGCACCGCAGGATGGTGGCTGATGCTCACCGGCGTGATCGACAGGCGTTCGAGTTGCGCATAAAGATGCTCTTCGTTGGCCGCGTCCAGCGCGCTGGTGGCCTCGTCGAGCAGCAGGTAGCGCGGCTTGGCCAGCAGCGCCCGGGCAAAGGCCAGGCGCTGCTGCTCGCCCACCGACAGCACGCGCTGCCAGTCCAGCTCGACGTCCAGGCCGCCAAAGCGCTCGGCCAGCGTCGGCAGGTTCACCATTTCCAGCCAGTGCAGCAGTTCCTCGTCCGAGATGTCGCGCTCGGCATGCGGATAGGTCAGCTGGCTGCGCAGGTTGCCCAGCGGCAGGTAGGGCTGCTGCGGCATGAACAGCATGTCCGCGCCCGACGGCCGCGTCACCTGGCCCGAGCCGGTGTCCCACAGGCCGGCCATCACCCGCAGCAGCGAGCTCTTGCCGCTGCCGCTGGGGCCGACGATCAGCAGCCCCTGGCCGGCGCCCACGGCGAGCGTGACGTCCAGCGCCAGCCGGTGCTCGCGCCGGGGCGTGAACACCGTCAGCGCCTCCAGGCGCAACTCGAAGCCGTGCACGGTGCGGATGCGCTGCGGCGCCTCGTCCTGCGTGTCACCAAGGCCACCCGGCCGGTGCGCCTGCAGGTCCAGCGCTTCTGAAAAATCATGCAGCCGGTCAACGCCCGCCGAAAAGCGGCTCAGGCTCTCGAAATGCTCGACGATGACGGTCAGCGCGCTCAGGATGGAGGCAAAGGCGCCGGCGGCCTGGATCGCCCGGCCGACTTCCAGCCGCCCGGACAGCACATCGCCGGCAATGATGACCGTGGGCAGCACGATGGTCAGAAAGCCATGGGCGTACTGGAACAGGTTCAGTCCGAACTGCCAGCGCAGCACGCGCTGGTAGTTGGCATACAGCCGGGCAAAGATGCGCTGCAGCGACGACATCTCGCGCGCCTCGCCGTCGTGAAAGGCGATCGGCTCGGCATGCTCGCGCAGGCGCACCAGGCTGAAGCGAAAGTCGGCCTCGCGCTGCAACTGGCGAAAATTCAGCCCGATCAGCTGCCGGCCGAACACGCTGCCGGTGAACAGCGTGGCAAACAGCGCGTAACCGATCAGAAAATACACCAGCCCCTGCGAGATCGACCACAGGACGGCGGAAAAGGCAATGAGCTGCAGCACTGAGCCGAGCAGGATCATTGAAAAATACAGTGACTGCTGCGTGAAGGTGTTGATGTCCTCGGCAATGCGCTGGTCGGGGTTGTCGATGCCGGCGGCCGCGTTCAGCCGGTAGTAGGCGCGCTGGTGAAAGTAGCGCGTCAGAAACTGCGTCGTCAGCCAGCGGCGCCAGCGCAGCCCGAGCGTGTCGCGCACGTAGTAGTACAGCGCGTAAATCGGCACGGCCGCCACCAGGATGGCCGTGTAGCGCCAGATCGAGGCCCAAAAGCGCCCGGCATCGCGCGCGGCCAGGGCCGAGGTGAACTCGCCCGTTTCGTCGTTGAACAGCACGTTGAACGCCGTCTGGCCCAGCAGCAGCAGCACCAGCAGCGCCAGCATGCCGCGTGCGCGCCAGCGTTCATCGCCCAGCCAGTAGGGCCGCGCCATCTTGGCAAAGCGCCGCCACAGGCGCAGGTTGAAACCGGGTTGTTCTGCTGCGCTCATTGCATTTTTTTGAAAGAAAGTGTCATGAAGGAGACGGCTGCTGCCCGAAGGGCGGGGCCATGCACCATTTGAAATGCGCCAGGGGCGGCTGAAAATGGCTGAAGCGCAGGCTTTGCGTAGGTCAACAGCTACTTATTCGATAGCAGCGCGGTATTTTGCGCGGCCGGCGGACGGCCGTCAGCTTGCAGCAAGACCGTTGCTCATAATTAAGAATTCAGTTTTGACTCTCAGGGCTTGGGTT
>Ga0302347_1002258_pt1 | contig 20174 bp, 18 predicted proteins | sample PhyWR1_FD_202178 | JGI IMG/M metagenome (GOLD analysis project Ga0302347, IMG submission 202178) | Leaf surface microbial communities from wheat plants in UC Gill Tract Community Farm, Albany, California, United States - DLSL W.R1 (v2)... | ecosystem: Host-associated > Plants > Phyllosphere >...
GGAATTGTGTCTAAAGAAGAAGTGTCTAAAATTTTAGAAAATCAGACAAAAAATAAACAAGCCGTAGCAATTCAGGAAACTACAGCGCCAAATGCTCCAATTGTTCAGCCAGTGGCCGCTTCTAAAATTGTTTCAGAAGCTGTAGTTTCTGCAAATGCGCCTCTTCGAACAGAAGATTTTGAAGAAGAAGACAATATCGTTTCCAAAAAAGATGTAACTCTGGAAATGGGGTATTCAAGCAATCCGCAAAGAGAATCTGCCAAAGTTGCTTTTGCCGATAAAAATATGCAAAAAGCTAAAAAGAGTACGCCTTTAGTAGTCCTTAACGGAAACGCAATGGCACACAGCGACGATGTAAAAAAAGACAAAATGATGCAGAACGAACTTCCGAATCTTAATCCGGAAAATGTAGATTCGCTGGTAATTCTGGATGAACCTTTATACATAATTGATGGTGTTTATTATTCTGAAAATGATTTATTCGGCAATAATCCAACAAGTCCGTACGCACCTTTAGACAAACAAGACATCAAAACAATTACCATTTTACAAGACCTTGAAGCTACAGCAAAATATGGCGAAAAAGGAAAAAAAGGAGTTGTTATCATTACTACAAAAACAGGAAAACCGGCTTTAAAAAAATAGCCAAAACTCAAAAATTCTTTGTCAAAGTTTAAAGCTTTGACAAAGAAAAAATCCGAACATTAATCTTAAAACTTATTATCATGAAAAGTCTAAAACTTATTTCATCAGCCATTGCTATGCTTATATGTTTCGTAACAATGGCGCAGGAAAGAACGATTACAGGAACGGTTACAGATGAATCTAATTTACCGCTTCCCGGAGTTCAGATCATCATTAAAGGCACTAAAAAAAATAGCCAAACTGATTATAATGGAAATTATGCTATTCAGGCTCAAAAGGGAGATGCCCTTGTTTTTAGTTTCGTAGGAATGAAATCTCAAACCATTTTTGTTAAAACATCAAATGTCATTGATGTTGTATTGACAGAAGACAGCGTTCAACTACAAGAGGTTATTTCTATTGGTTACGGTTCCAACGATGCTCCGGTAGAAAATACAGGTTTTGTTCGTGCAGAAAAAAGAAAAGCGGACAAATCTGTTGCTAAAGCACTGAAAGGAAAAGTGGCGGGAGTTCAGGTTCAAAACAATGTTGGATATATGGCGAACCCAAGTCCATCTGTTGTTATAAGAGGAAGTGCTTCCGTTTCTGCTAAAAATGAACCAATGTATATCATTGACGGAGTTCCTGCAAAAGCCAATCAAATGGCAAAAATTAATCCGAATGACATTAAAGATTTAAAAGTTCTAAAAGATGCTGCTGCAACTTCAATTTATGGAAGCAGAGCTTCGAATGGTGTTGTAATTATTTCGACTAAAAATGAACTTTATAAAAACCTTTCTGAAAAAGAATTAGACAAAAAACTAAATATTATACCAATTCCTGTTACTCCAACTCAGGAAGATTATGATGGTTTTGTAGAAAATGCTTTCGAAAGTCCAAAAACAGCGCCGCTTTCTACTTTTTCTATAGATGTTGATAATGCATCTTACACCAATATCAGACGTTTTTTGAATAACGGACAACAAGTTCCAAAAGACGCTGTTCGTGTAGAAGAAATGGTCAATTTTTTCAAATACAATTATCCTCAGCCCAAAAATGAGCATCCGTTTTCGATTAATACAGAAGTGAGTGATTCGCCTTGGAATTCAAATAATAAAATCTTAAAAATTGGTTTACAGGGAAAAAACATTCCAACAAATGATTTACCGGCTTCTAATCTTGTTTTCCTTATTGATGTTTCAGGTTCAATGGGCGAAGTGAATAAATTGCCCCTTTTGAAACAATCGATGAAAATACTGGTAAACGAATTAAGACCAAAAGATAAAGTTGCTATTGTGGTTTATGCCGGAGCAGCAGGAATGGTTTTGTCTCCAACATCCGGAGATGAGAAAAAAACAATTATAGACGCTTTAGATAAATTACAATCTGGCGGAAGTACGGCCGGCGGCGCAGGAATTGAACTGGCGTATAAAATTGCAACTGAAAACTTTATTAAAAGTGGAAATAACAGAGTGATTTTGGCAACTGACGGAGATTTTAATGTGGGAAGTGCTTCTAATGCTGATATGGAAAAACTAATTGAAGAAAAAAGAAAAACGGGCGTTTTCCTGACTTGTTTAGGTTACGGAATGGGAAATTACAAAGACAGCAAAATGGAAATTCTTGCCGATAAAGGAAACGGAAATTATGCTTATATCGATAATATTCAGGAAGCAAATCGTTTTCTTGGAAAAGAGTTTAAAGGTTCGATGTTTGCGATTGCCAAAGATGTAAAAATTCAGATTGAGTTTAACCCAAAACAAGTTCAGGCGTATCGTTTGATTGGTTATGAAAACAGAAAACTTCGTCCGGAAGATTTTAAAAATGATGCCATAGATGCCGGAGAATTAGGAAGTAATCATACCGTTACGGCTTTGTATGAAATTATTCCGGCTGGCGTAAAAAGTGATTATTTAAATGTACAACCAGACGATTTGAAATATACACAAACAGAAACCAATTCAGGAAATTACAGTAATGAACTGGCAACAATAAAATTCCGTTACAAAAAACCTGACGGAGAAAAAAGTATCGAAATGGTTCAGGTTATTGAGAACAAATCGGTTTCTTTGGATAAATCTAGCGATGACATGAAATTTAGTTCTGCAGTTGCCTGGTTTGGTTTAAAATTAAGAGATTCTAAACTGATTACAAGTAAATCTTCTGACGAGATTGTAAAATTGGCCAAACAAGGAAATTCAAACGACGGCGAAGGTTATAAAGCTGAATTTATTCGTCTTGTTGAAGGTGCAAAACAGTATAATTAGTTGAGATGAAAAAAACAAAATTTATTTCATTTGCTTTAGCTATACTTCTCACTAATGTAATAATGGGTCAAAATAAAATAGCTTTAACAAAAACTAAAGATACCGTTTCAGAAATAAAAATTTCTCCCATTGCAGAAGTAAAGCAAATTCAAGCTCCTAAAGTAATAATATGCGGTCCATCCAGATCTGCATTAATTAAACTTTTATATGTTCTTAACGGAAAAATTATAGACCAAATAGAGTTTAATAAAATAAATCGGAATGAAATTGATTCCCTACAAGTATTGAATCCAAACGAAGCAAAATTAATTTATGGAGAACAAGGTTCAAATGGCGCAATTACTATAACTACTAAAAAGAAAAACTAAGATAAAAAAAATGAATTTTATCCAATTTAAACCATTTAATCATTATTAGTTGAAGCCTTAAATCATCATATTTTATAAATATTGTATTACATTTGGGTTTTATTCGAAAACTTATTTTATACACGTATGAACCCAATTTTAAGCCAAAATCTATTTTTAGTAAAAGAACATATCGGAATGTTCAAAGCTGCGAACAATTACGACATTTATCATCCGGAAACCAATCAGATTATTATGAACTGCCGAGAAAATAATCTTGGTTTTTTCACTAAAATACTTCGTTTTACAGATTACAAAAGAGCAACTCCATTTGATGTTGAAATTACAACTGCTTCGGGCGAAAAATTAATTTCTGTAAAAAGAGGCGTTGCCATATTCAGATCAACAGTTGAAGTGTTTGACGAAAAAGATCGTTTGGTTGGAACTTTCAAACAAAAGTTTTTTTCGATTGGAGGAAAATTTGAAATCTTAGATAAAAATGAAAGACCTGTTGCTACCCTACAAGGAAAATGGACAGGCTGGGATTTTAAATTCTCACATGAAAATAAACAACTTGCTCAGGTAAGTAAAAAATGGGCCGGATTAGGGAAAGAATTCTTTACAAGTGCTGATAATTATGTACTTCAAATTGAAGAATCTGTACCAACTGACAGTCCGTTGAGACAATTAATTTTAGGAGCCGTAATGTGCATCGACATGGTTCTGAAAGAATAATAAAAAGTTGTTAAACTTAAATTAAGAATATATTTTAAAGCATCATTTTATCTTTCAAAAGCTTATTTTTGTTAGACTTAAAATGATGCTTTCTGCATTTCAAAATAATAAATCATGACCGACTTAAAAAATAAAAATGCCTTTATTACAGGCGCCGGAAAAGGAATTGGAAAAGCTGTTGCAATTGCTTTGGCTAAAGAAGGTGTAAACGTAATTTTAGTTTCAAGAACACAGTCTGACGTTGACCAGCTTGCTGAAGAAACTACTAAATTGGGCGTAAAATCTTTGGCTTTATCTGCAGATGTTTCTGATATTAATTCTATAAACTCAGCGGTAGAAAAAGCTTTAGCCGAATTTAAAAGTATTGATATCTTAATCAACAGTGCCGGAATTGCTTCTTTTGGAAAATTCTTAGAATTAGAGCCTGAAGCGTGGGAAAGAATTATTCAGGTAAATTTAATGGGAACGTATTATACGACTCGCGCCATTATCCCAAACATGATCGAAAGACAAACAGGAGATATTATCAATATTTCTTCGACTGCCGGTTTAAACGGAAATGCTTTGACAAGTGCATACAGCGCCTCAAAATTTGCTGTTTTAGGTTTAACCGATTCTTTGATGCAGGAAATGAGAAAACACAATATTCGTGTTACTGCTTTAACGCCAAGTACGGTTGCAACTGACATGGCCAAAGATTTAAATTTAACTGACGGAAATCCTGATAAAGTAATGCAGTCTGAAGATATGGCTGAATTGATTATTTCTCAGCTTAAATTAAATCGCAGAGTTTTTGTAAAAAACAGCAGCATTTGGTCTACTAATCCTTAAAAATAAATTACAAATTTTTCAAATTTCAAATTCCAATTCCTTTGGGTTTAGAATTTGGAATTTAATTATTGGAATTTAAAAAAACATGATGGAACAATATTTAAGACAATTAGTTGAGATAGAATTTCAGGATAAAAAACAAATTTTTACCGGATTTCTAATTGACTATTCTGATGATTGGATTTTACTTCGAAATAATCCCGTTGATTATATTCTGGATGGTTTTGTGGTTTTGAGAAATAAAAATATTGAAGCAATTCACAGAGATGAAGAACATATTTTTACAGAAAAGGTAATTCGTTTAAAAGGAATAAATATCAATACCGAAGATATTGTTCCCATTCAGGATTTGAATTCTATTCTGAATTTTCTTGACCAAAAATATACTATTTTTCAACTTGCAAAAAAATCTTCTAAAGCGGTTTATCTCGGTAAATTGATTTCTCTTACAGAAGACGAGCTACTAATTAACTTTCTAGAAACAAGAGGGAATTTCGGCGGAGAATTAGCATTTAATCCTGAAAAAATTAGAGTTATCGAATTTGATACAGATTACATTAATTCTTTGAAACTGGTGGTTTCTGAGAATCAGAAATAAGATTTTGATAAAATATAAAAAGGCTCTTAAAGAGCCTTTTTGTCATTTCGACCGAAGGGAGAAATCACACTAGAAACACCGCAAAGTTTGTCTCCAATCTTTGTCGAATCCCTTGTGTGATTTCTCCCTTCGGTCGAAATGACAATACTTTGCCTGTTTCAGTATTTTTTAAGCTTCAGCCAATTTATTTATAAACTCCATACGAACACTTCCGTCTTCGTCAATTTTAGTTAAATTGATTTCCTGTAACGTATTTACTAATTCAGGATTCCATGGCGTTTTTACTTTTACGTAATTTTCGGTAAAACCGTGAATATAACCTTCTTTATTTTCGCCTTCAAAAAGAACAGTTCTATTGGTTCCTAATTGGCTTTCATAAAATGCACGACGTTTTTTAACCGATAATCCGCGAAGCATTTTACTTCTTTTTGCTCTCACATTTGCCGGAACAACTCCGTCCATTGCGATTGCTTCTGTATTGTCTCTTTCAGAATAGGTGAAAACGTGCAAATAAGAAATATCCATTTCGTTTAAGAAATGGTACGTTTCTAAGAAATGTTCATCTGTTTCACCCGGAAAACCAACAATAACATCGACACCAATGCAGGCATGTGGCATTACTTCACGAATTTTATTTACACGATCTGTATAAACTTCACGTAAATAACGACGTTTCATTAATTTCAAAATATCATTGCTTCCTGATTGCAACGGAATGTGAAAATGTGGCACAAAAGTTCTGCTTTTTGATACAAAATCAATGGTTTCGTTTTTCAATAGATTAGGTTCAATCGAAGAAATTCTTAAACGCTCTATTCCTTCAACCTCATCTAAAGCCTGAACCAATTCAAGAAAAGTATGTTCGTGTTTTTTGTTCCCGAACTCCCCTTTTCCGTAATCTCCAATATTTACTCCGGTTAAAACAATTTCACGAATATTTTGAGCCGAGATTTCTTTGGCGTTCTTCAGTACATTTTCTAAAGCATCACTTCTGGAGATTCCTCTTGCCAAAGGAATAGTGCAATATGTACATTTATAATCACATCCGTCCTGAACTTTTAAAAATGCACGAGTTCTGTCGCCAATAGAATAACTGCCAACATAAAAATCTGCTTCTTCGATTTCGCAGGAATGCACCTCGCCCATGTCGTTTTTACTCAAATCATGAATGTAATCTGTAATTTTAAACTTTTCTGTAGCTCCCAAAACCAAATCAACACCATCAACAGCTGCCAATTCTTCTGGTTTTAATTGTGCATAACAACCAACTGCCGCCACAAAAGCTTTATCATTTAATTTCATTGCCTTCTTGACAACCTGCTTAAATTGTTTATCAGCATTGTCTGTAACAGAACACGTATTGATAACATAAATATCAGCAACTTCTTCAAAATCGACGCGATCGAACCCTTCATCATTGAAGTTTCTGGCGATTGTAGAAGTCTCTGAAAAATTTAATTTGCAGCCAAGCGTATAAAAAGCAACTTTTTTTCTATTTTCCATAGGAATAACCCACGTTTTACGTAGTAAGATATTATATTTACATCTCTTTTGGAGAGTTTGCAAATTTACGTACAATATTCTATAAAATAAAATCAATAATAGACTATATATCAAGATTTTGCGCAAACCTTCAATTTGAAACGATTCTAAAAAATCTAAACAAGTTTTGCAATACGTTCTTACTTAAAAAAACAGAAAACTAATTCAATAAGAATTAATTGACAAAAAAATCGATAAAGTGCAAATAAAATCGATAAAGTACATTTTTTTAAGATTTAAATTCAAATTTTCTTACATTAAAACTTTGTCAGGAATTTTTTTAGAAGTAATTTCACTTTTCCAAAAACTGTAAATTAATTTAATAACAATTTACACATAACAATTTTGAATTTTACTCGTTATGTTGTTGTTTTGTTGTTATAAAAAATGGGCAAGCCGAAAACCAGTAAGAGTAGGCAAAAATTATAAATTAAAAACTCTCTATGAAAGCATTTTTACCCACAATCTGCTTGATGTTCTTAACCATTTTCAGTTCGCAAGCGCAAACAGCTGCTCCGGCAACCAACCCGTTTCCTTCGATTAGTACTTTGACAAATTGGGCGAGCTTAAATTCGCAATCTCAATTTGATATTGCTATCAGAGCTGTTGGCTTTAAGTTTGAAGTAAAAGAACCAGGTGCAGAATCTACTGCTTATACTTATATTCGTAAAGTAACTGTAAATGAAGTAAACTATACTGACAGAATTGTATACAGAATTACCAATAACAATTCAGCAAGTATTATTTCTTTAGTAACTGCTTCTACAGATTTAGTAAGTCTTTATACTCCACAATTGGCAACTTTTAAAAACAACAATTGTAAAACTGAAATGTCTAAAGACAAAAACACAACTTGTAGCTGCTACGAAAGTGCAAACTTTGCAATCGATCTTTGCGACGAGCGTGTAAAATTAACAATGGGTGACGGAAACAAATATTTTGTTTCAGTAGCTAAAAAATAATTGAGAGAATCTACGTTTTCCAAATCTTTGTAAACTTAAGAAGTTTGCAAAGATTTGGAGCGCATTTTCCAAGATACTTTATAAGTTTGGGTTTCTTATTTCGTACCAGACTTCTGTTTCTCCTTCATATTCAAACGAGTTTACATAGTGTAAACCCAGTTTTTCCAGAATTTTTCTTGAGTTTTCATTACCTTCATCTGCATAGGCATAAACAGCTTTTACTTTCATTTCGCTGAAAGCATAATCTATAAAAGCTTTTCCGGCTTCTGTAGCATACCCTTTACCCCAATGTTTTTCTATAAAACGATAACCTATCTCATAAAAGTTTTGATGGTTATTGATTTCATTGGTAATAAATTTTATTCCGGACCAGCCAATAAATTCATTGGTTTCTTTAAGAACAACAGCCCAGCGCCCAATTCCTAAATTCTGGTATTGTTGCTGAATATTTTCAATCTGAGCTTTGCTTTCCTCAATTGTTATAACGGGTTTGTTCCCTAGATAAATATGCACATTAGGATTAGAATCCAATTCGAACATTCCTTCAACATCAGAAAGAAGTAATTCTCTCAAAAGCAAGCGTTCTGTTTCAATTGGATTTTTCATCATAACTTAATTTAGAATGTATTTTTGCACCACTTCGGCAACTCCATTATCATTATTTGAAGCCACAATCAGATTAGCTTTATCACGCAATTCCGGCGTTACATTATCAACCCAAACGCCCAAACCTGCATATTCGATCATTGTTAAATCATTTCCTGCATTTCCTACCGCGATAATTTCATTTTGATGAATATCTAATTTTTGAGCTAAAAATTTTAAACTTGCCGCTTTATCGATACCGTGTTGCGCAACTTCCAAAAAGAAAGGCTTAGACATAGAAACGCTCAAATGTGGCATTTCGGCTTTTAAATCATCTTCAAGTTGTTTCAAATAAGATGGCTCTTCCAATAAAATGCATTTCACGGCAGCTCTGTCTACATAATCTTTGAAACTCGAAACTTTATGATGTGGTAAATTTGTAATTTCTTTTTCAATTTCAATATATTCAGAATCGGTTTCGCTGATAATATCACCATCCAGATAGGTTATAATATGAGTTTTCTTTCTCACACTATAATCATATAAATCATGAATTTGCTCTACGGTAAGTTTTTGTTCAAACAAAATCAAATCATCTTTTACACGGCTTACAATAGCGCCATTAAAAGAAATCATATACGAATCGTTCAAATCTAGTTCTAATTCTTTGGCATAAGCCGTCATTGCCGATGTTGGCCTTCCTGAAGCCAAAACCACATAAACGCCTTTTGCCTGCGCTTCTAATAATACTTTCTTATTTAAATCTGAAATTTTATGGTCGTCTGTCAACAAGGTATCATCCATGTCGAGCACTATCATTTTGTATTGCATGTTTTTTAATATTCAGTTTTAGTATTAAGTTTGCACCACCAAAACTGACACGACTGCAAACTGAATACTGAACACTTCTTAAATACTCATTCTAAAATCTTCAATAACCGGATTTGCTTTTGCAAAATCAGTTTCCTGAATAAAAATTTCTACAGCAAGGTCTGTTCCGCCAAAGCCTCCTAATCTTGCTGATTGTATATTATCTTTTTTTACCGTTTCTACACCTTTTTCTTCTAATCTTTCCTGCAAAGCAATCGCTAATACTTCGCTTCCTGAAAACACCTTCATTAATCCCATGACATTATTTATTTTATAATTATTACTATTCTAGTATTTTTTTCAATTGATTCTGAAAATCTTCATTCTCATTTACTCCTGTATGCTCCTGATTTTTTAATGGATAAAAATACGCATTTGATTTCAGAAGCTTTTTTAAACGAACTGAGTTTTCAATTGGAATTAACCGATCATTTTTTCCGTGAAAAATGTAAATTGGAGATTTTATCTGGGGAAGATAAACATTGGTTTCAAGACTAAACTTTTTCATAAAATCAGGAAAAAGCGGAACTTTTGCTTTTGACAATTCTAAGAAACTATAATACGGAGCCTGAAGAATTAATGCTTTGGGTTTGTTTTCTAAAGCCAGCTTGGCCGCAAATCCGGAACCAATAGAATATCCGGCAATAACAATCTTGTTTTCCTGATATTTTTTTGACAATGAATGATATGCAATAGAAATATCTTTACTTAACTGTTCTTCATTTTCGATTTCGCCTTCACTTTTTCCAAAACTTCTATAATCTAAAATAAAGATATCATATCCTAATGAAGTATATATTCTTGCTATATTTCCCCAGGTTTCAAGCGTTCCCGCGTTTCCGTGAAGATAAAAAACCAAGCCTTTAGAATTTTCGGCTTTAAACAACAAACCGTTAAGAATACTTCCGTCAAATGACTTGATGTTAATTTCTTCAAATTTTTGTTGATAGCTAAACTTATAATCTTTAGGCAGTCTCGAACCATGAAAAACCAATTCGACCTGTTTAAAATATACATAGGAAATAATTAAAATATAAATGATCAAAAAAAAGCATAACAATACGATGATCAAAAATTTAATTGTTTTAAAAATTTCCATGAATTAGCAATCTCAATTATTCTTCTTCTAGTATATCGTCTTCTTCTTCATCCAGTTCTTCTTCGCCTTCTTCATCCATATCAAACAAAAAAGGTTCAAGAAGCATTTTGTCTGCCAAAATTTCGATGCGTTCTGTCAAAGTTTCAGCAAAAATAATACGTTGTGTTTTTGCAATACTATTAGAAATACGCATGATTTTGGTTTCATTACGCAATTTCAAAATTGGATCAGCATCATCAAGAATAAACATTCTCAGGCGATTCACATTATAACCCGCCGTCGAAAACATATCGCTCAATTTGCCCGGAGTTCCAATTAAAACATCTATTCCTGTAGAAACATAATTTTTGTCATAATCCATATCGCCTTTATCGTGAACACCGTACACTTCAAGATTGGCATATTTTCCGTACTTCTCAAAAAGTGCTTCCATTGCCAAAACCTTTTCTTTGTCTTCAACGATAATCAAAGCACGAGGAGATTCTTCTGTTTTGCCTGCCAATTGCTGAATTACATTTAAGACAATTGTAGTAGTTTTTCCGCTTCCTTTTGGTGAAACGATTATACAGTCAGCACCACTTTTGATAGTCGAAAAAGTTTCCATCTGCAAAATGTTTGCTTCTGTTAAACCATTTTCAATTAAGGCGTCTTGTAACTTTTCGTTTATCTTTTTTAATTTCATTTCTAATTTTAGATTTATGATTTAGAATTTATATCCTAAATCATTATTTACTTGCAAACAACTTCACATCGGTTTCAGAGATTTCGCTTCCTCCCAAGATGATTAGTCTTTCGACCACATTTCGAAGTTCACGAATATTTCCTGTCCAATCGTATTCCTGCAATAATTTTATGGCTTGCGCCGAAAATATCTTAACCGCATTTCCTTGTTCTGATGCGATTTTCTCTGCAAAATGTGCAATCAAAGCCGGAATATCATCTCTTCTTTCGTTCAAAGGCGGAACTTTTATTAAAATTACTGCCAGACGATGGTATAAATCTTCACGGAAACGACCTTCGGCAATTTCTGTTTTTAAATCTTTGTTTGTTGCCGCTACGACACGAACATCAACTTTAATATCTTTATCAGCACCTACTCTGGTAATCATGCTTTCCTGAAGTGCGCGTAAAACTTTGGCTTGCGCCGAAAGACTCATATCACCAATTTCATCTAAGAAAATAGTTCCTTTGTCAGCCGCTTCAAACTTACCGGCACGATCCTTAACTGCCGATGTAAAAGCACCTTTTACGTGTCCGAACAATTCACTTTCGATCAATTCACTCGGAATCGCTGCGCAATTTACTTCAATTAAAGGAAAATTGGCACGTTCGCTTTTTTCATGCAATTGATGCGCCACCAATTCTTTTCCGGTTCCGTTTGGTCCCGTGATCAAAACTCTGGCTTCAGTTTGCGCCACTTTATCAATCATTACTTTAATATGATTGATCGATTCGCTTTCACCAATCATTTCGTAGTTTTTGCTGACTTTTTTCTTCAGAATTTTATTTTCAACAACTAATTGCTTTTTATCTAAAGCATTACGAACGGTATTCAATAAACGATTTAAATCTGGTGGTTTTGAGATATAATCAAAAGCGCCCAAACGCATGGTATGAATCGCTGTTTCCATATCGCCATGACCTGAAATCATAACCATCGGAATCTCCGGTTTTATCTTTTTTACTTCTTCTAAAACCTCAACACCGTCTAATTTTGGCATTTTAATATCGCACAAAACCAAATCGTAATCGTTGTTTTTTATTTTTTCAAGACCCGCCGCGCCATCTTCGGCTTCATCAACCTGATAGGTATCATTTTCTTCTGATAATATTTTTACCAAAACTCTTCTGATCGCTGCTTCGTCTTCGATTATTAGTATTTTACTCATTTTTTTCTAAGGTTCTGAGGTTCTAAGTCACTAAGGTTCTGAGGTTTTCATATAAGAAACTAAAAAAAATTTAGCATCTCAGTACCTTAGAAACTTAGCAACTTCAAAAAATTAATATTTAAGCCATTTATACAATTCCTTCCAAGTTGGTTTTTTGCCGTACATTAAAATACCTACGCGGTAAATTTTTGCGGCGAACCAAACGACAAGGAAAAATGTAGCAAACAATAATGATACCGAAATTGCGATTTGCCACCACGGCACACCAAACGGAATACGCATTAACATAACTATTGGTGACGTAAGCGGAATCATCGAAAATACTACAGCAATGGTTCCGTGCGGATCATTGACAACGGTAAAAAATCCGATGTAGACGCTTAAAATTAAAGGCATTAATATTGGCAACAGAAATTGTTGAGAATCGGTTTGATTATCGACAGCTGCTCCAATTGCGGCATAAAACGAACTGTATAAAAAATAACCTCCAATAAAATAAACTACAAATCCAATTATGATACTTGCAATTGGCAAATTCCATAATTCAGCAATATACATTTGTGCAGATCCTGAAAGTTCATGTTGCGCAGATTGCATTAATTCTGGAGAAATTCTGGCGGTTGGCCCAACATTTACTCCAAAAAAAGCCGAAGCTGCAAACATTAATCCTAAACCAATAATGGCCCAAATCATAAATTGCAAAATTCCGGCCAATGAAGTTCCGATAATTTTACCAATCATTAACTGAAATGGTTTTACAGATGAAATAATGATTTCGATAATTCGGTTTGTTTTTTCTTCGATTACGCTTCGCATTACCATATTTCCGTAAATGATAATAAACATCATAATCAAATAACCAAATGCGCCGCCAATTGCAATTTTTATTTCGTTTAAGCCCTTTAAACTTTCTTCTCCAGAAGCTTTTACCAAATGAATATTGACTTTTGACTGTGCTTTTTGGATGGCCAAAGTGTCCAGTTTTGCTTCTTCAAGATTCAGTTTTGTTATTTTGTTTCCAATAATATCCTGCGTTTTTTCAATAAAAGAAATACTCGGACTGTTATTCGAAATAAATTCAATTTTACCTTCTAAATCTTTGGTATTATTTGCTTTTGGAATAACAATTAAACCGCTGAAATTTTCTTTTGTAATACTGTCTTTTAAAGCTTTTACCTCAATTTCAGATAAATTAAGATATTTAAATTCGGCTCCTTTTTTATTTTCCTTCAAAAAATCGGCAGAAAAAAGTCCGGTTTCATCATGAATAGCAATACGTTTTGTTTCGGCTTTCATCGAACTCAGATAACCAATAAAAAAAGCTATCGCCACAAATAAAAGCGGACTCAAAAAAGTCATGACAACAAAAGATTTATTGCGGACTTTGGCAATAAATTCTCTTTTTATAATTAATGAAATAATACTCATTTCTTGATTTTTGATTTTAGATTGTTGACTTTAGATTTTTAAATTTCAGGATTAATTCTGAAATCTAAAATCTGAAATCTAAACTTTATTTTCTGTAACTGTTTGAATAAAAATATCGTTTACACTTGGAATTTTTTCTACAAAATGTGTTACTTGTCCGCGTTGTGTCAGGATATTCAATAATTCGTTTGGCGCTGCATTTCCTATTTGAATGTTTAATTTCAAATCGTCATTTAAGGATTTAAAATTAGCAGGCGAAACGGTAAACTTTTGTGTAATGTCATACATCAAACCCTCAACATTATTGGTAAGGATTCCTACTTCAAAACTGTTGGTTTTAAACTGACGCTTTACATCGCCAACTTTACCTTCAATTAGTTTATTTGATTTATGAATTAAAGCAATATGATCACAAAGTTCTTCAACACTTTCCATTCTGTGTGTAGAAAAAATAATAGTCGAACCTTGTTCTTTTAATGCCAGAATTTCATCTTTTATGACATTGGCGTTTACCGGATCAAAACCAGAGAAAGGCTCATCAAAAATCAATAATTTGGGTTTATGCAAAACACAAACTACAAACTGAATTTTTTGTGCCATTCCTTTAGAAAGTTCCTGAATTTTCTTGTTCCACCAACCCTGAATTCCCAAACGATCAAACCAATAATCCAATTGCTTTTTAGCTTCGGCTTTAGATAGTCCTTTCATTTGAGCCAGATACAAACATTGCTCTCCTACTTTCATAGTACTGTATAATCCTCTTTCTTCAGGAAGATAACCAATAGTTTGTACGTGTTTTGGCTGTAGTTTTTCTCCATCCAAAATTACTTCGCCACTGTCTGGCATGGTAATTTGATTGATGATTCTGATAAGGGAAGTTTTTCCAGCTCCATTAGGACCTAAAAGTCCATATATACTGCCTTTTGGCACATTTAATGAAACTTCGTTAAGTGCTACATAATCGCCGTATTGTTTTACGACCTTATGTACTTCAAGTAAGTTACTCATGTTCTTTTTAAGGATTTACTGCGTTACTTCGCCTTTTACGGCTCAGCGACTGTAAAAGTAAATAATTCGAAGCGAAATTGTGTCATATTACGCAAAAAACCCATTCTGATTTACAATTAGAATGGGTTTTGATTTTTATATAAATGTTTCAGAAAAGTTTAGATTATGAGAACATATCTTTTACTTTTTCAAAAAATGATTTCTCTGATTTCTCCGGACTTGGAACAAAATGTTCGTCGTTTAAAGCATTTTCAAAGAATTGTTTTTGTTCTTTATTTAAAGTTTTTGGAGTCCAAACGTTAACGTGAACTAATAAATCTCCGCTTCCGTAACCATTTAAACTTGGAATTCCTTTTCCTTTTAATCTTAGGATTTTTCCGGATTGAATTCCTTCTTCCAGTTTAATACGCACTTTTCCGTTAATCGCTTCAATATCTTTTGAAGCTCCCAAAACTGCTTCAGGGAAACTGATGTATAAATCGAAGTGAACATTTTCTCCTTCACGTTTCAGGAATTCGTGCTCTACTTCTTCAATAGCAACAATTAAATCTCCCGGAATACTGTTTCCTGGCGCATCGTTACCTTTATTAGAAACTTTCAACTGCATTCCGTCAACAACTCCCGCAGGAATTTTGATTGATACTGTTTCATCTTCCTGAACCATTCCTTGTGCATCTGCCTCAGAAGGTCTTTTATCTAAAATCTGACCTGAACCACCACAAGTAGGACAAGTTGATGCAGATTGCATTCTTCCTAAAATGGTATTGGTTACACGCATAACTTGCCCCTGACCGTTACAAGTCGTACAAGTTTTATACGTTACGCCTTTTGCCTGAACTTTACGTTTTACTTTTACTTTTTTCTCAACTCCATTTGCAATCTCTTCTAAAGTCAGTTTCACTTTAATTCTAAGATTACTTCCTTTTGCACGACGAGGGCCTCCGCCTCCGCCTCCGAAACCGCCAAATCCACCTCCGAAAATATCACCAAACTGGCTGAAAATGTCATCCATATTCATACCGCCGTGACCACCGCCAAATCCGCCAGAACCATCAAATGCCTGATGACCGTATTGATCGTATTTTGCTTTTTTCTGCGGATCACTTAAAACTTCATAAGCTTCTGCCGCCAGTTTAAAGTTTTCTTCTGCCTCTTTGTCGCCTGGATTTTTATCCGGGTGATATTTCAACGCACTTTTTCTGTACGCTTTTTTTATTTCGGCAGCATCAGCACTTTTTGAAATGCCTAGTATTTCGTAAAAATCTTTTTTCATAATTAGGTTTAAATTGCTGCGCCAGTCGCTAGCGCTCAAGTCCAAATCATAAATTCCAAATTCCAATATTAAAAAACTGGACTTCAGAATTTTACTTGCATTTTTTAGTTTCCGATTACTACTTTAGGGAAACGAATAATTTTGTCTCCTAATTTGTATCCTTTTTCAATAACATCAACAATTTTCCCTTTTAATTTATCAGACGGAGCTGGAATTTGGGTAATTGCCTCAGCAAAATCAGCATCAAAAGCATCACCTGCTTTTACGTCAACCTGCTCTAAACCTTTAGTTACCAAAGTACTTTTTAGTTTTTCGTGAATCAATTCAACACCTTTAGTTAAATTTTCATCTTCAGATTTGTTGATTTCTACCATCGCTCTGTCAAAATCATCCAAAACCGGAAGCATCGCTAACAAAACTTCTTGGTTTGCAGTTTTAAACAACTCAATACGCTCTTTTGAAGTTCTTTTTTTGTAATTTTCAAATTCAGCAAATAATCTCAAAAACTTATCTTTTTCGTGAGCCAAGTCTTTAGCTAATTGCTCCTCAACACTTAATTCTTCAACAATTAACTGCTCTCCGTTGGCATTGTTTTCTAACGTTACATCATCTAATTCCTGATCGAATTCTGTATTTTCCGTAGTCATATTACTTTTATTTTTAAAAATATTCTTAAACTTCATTTTATTTCTTTTTGTTGGATTGCAAAAGTACTGCCAAACCTTATAAAATGTCAAATTGTCACTTTATTAATTATGAGCCTTTTAAAAAGCGAAAATAGGCAATAAAATTTTATTATAATTTTAAGACTATTACGTTTTAGTTCTTGTATATTTGAATTCCAAAATTATTACCACCAAATATTGAATTTAAGGGTTGGCTTCGGCCTCATAAATAATTATTAATTCAAAATTACCTTATATTAAAAAAAGCTTCGCCTTATAGAGAGACGAAGCTTTTTTTTTATGTCTTTTCACTCTCAACCAGATCAATACCAAAAAACTTTGAAGAGTTATTTTTTTTAACGCAAAGAACGCAAAGTTTTTTACTCTCAGGCTTTATAAAAAAGACAAAGTTCGCAAAGCTTTGTATTAATATAGCTTTGCGAACTTTGTGGTAAAAAATATTTTTTTTTGCACGGGCGGAGGGATTCGAACCCCCATCAACGGTTTTGGAGACCGCTATTCTACCCTTGAACTACGCCCGTAACTTAAGGTCGGCAAATTAAAAGTTTTTTTTCTTCTCCAGCAACTATTTCAGGCAGAGATTTTAAAAGAAAATCCTTTAAATGTGCATAATCTGCAGCAAAAACCTTCGTTCCAAATAGTTAGCTTAACAAAGCATTTTTTCAATTCTTCGAAATCTATTTGTTTGTCAGTAAAAAATTATTTCACGCAGATTTAAAAAGATTTAGGCAGATTATTTTATATAAAATCAAATTAAATCTGCTTTAATCTGCCGAATCTGCGTGAAACAAAAAATCCTTTTAATCTGTGCAATCTGTGGCTAAGAACATTATCTCAAACAACTTTTTAACCTAGCAAAGCATTTTTCAATCCTTCAAAATCTACTGTAACCTGCTCGCCTGTCACTAAATTTTTAAGCGCATACGAGTCTGAAGCAATTTCCTGATCTCCGGCAATTACTGCAAACGGAATCAATCGCTTATCTGCATATTGAAACTGTTTGCCCACTTTTACATTATCAGGATATAATTCTACCTTTATATTTTCCTGTCTTAATTTCTGAATCGCTTTTGAAGCATACAAAGCTTCTTTATCTCCATAATTAATAAATATTGCTTTTGAAGTCGCTGCAACAGTTTCCGGGAATAATTGCAATTCTTCAAGAACCAAATAAATTCGATCCAATCCAAAAGAGATTCCGACGCCACTCATATTTTTCAAACCAAAAATGCCAGTCAAATCGTCGTATCTTCCGCCACCACCAATAGAACCCATTGAAACGGTTTTTGGTGCTCCAACTTCAAAAATAGCACCTGTATAATAATTTAAACCGCGTGCCAAAGTTACATCAAGATCTAAAATTGCAGTTGACAAACCTAAAACGGCAACATTGTCACAAATAAATTTTAGTTCTTCAACACCTTTCATTCCTTCTTCTGATGAAGCTAATAATTCTGAAAGCTGATTGATTTTATCTGCAAAAGTTCCGCTAAAGCTAAAAAGTGGTTGCACTTTTACCAAAGCTTCTTCAGAAATTCCTTTTTCGATCATTTCTTTCTTTACGCCGTCTTCTCCAATTTTATCCAGTTTATCAAGCGCAACTGTAAAATCGATTAACTTATCTGAAGCGCCAATAACTTCGGCAATTCCAGACAATATTTTTCTGTTGTTAATTTTAATTGTGACACCTTCTAAACCTAAAGATGTAAAAACGGTATCATAAAGCTGAACCAATTCTACTTCCTGCCATAAAGATTTTGAACCTACAACATCGGCATCACATTGATAAAATTCTCTGTAACGGCCTCTTTGCGGTCTGTCAGCTCTCCAAACCGGTTGAATTTGATATCTTTTAAAAGGAAATTCAATTTCGTTTTGGTGTTGCACAACGTATCTTGCAAACGGAACTGTTAAATCGTAACGCAATGCTTTTTCAGAAATTCTTCCGGTAAATTTGTTTAGTTCAATTCTTTGGCTTAAATCAATAGTTTCAGCAGAATTTGCCTGAAGCGCTTCTATAGATTCAGGTAATTCAATTTTATTTTTATTAAAGAAAAAATTCCCTGAATTCAGTATTTTAAAAATCAAACGATCGCCTTCTTCCCCATATTTTCCCATCAAAGTATCTGAATTTTCAAACGAAGGTGTTTCTATTGGCTGAAAACCAAATTTTTCAAAATTAGTTTTTATCGTCTGTATAATATATTGACGTTTTGACACCTCGGCAGGCGAAAAATCTCTTGTCCCTTGTGGAATGCTTGGTTTTGAAGCCATCTTTTTTTATTTTAGAATTGAGACTTTAGATTTTAGATTATTTCTAATCTTTGTCTGAAAATCTTTGACATTAATTTTTATTGATTTGGATTTTATTCAAAACCGTAAATCGTCTGCAAATATCTTACTTTTTAAAATAAATAATACGAGTTCGAAAACAAACTTGTAACAAAAAACGTATTTTCGTGACAAATTGATCATGATGCTAAAATTATTTAAAGAAAATATTCGAATTGCTTTTGGTTCAATCAAAACGCAAATATTGCGAACCATTCTTACTGTATTAATCATTGCGATAGGAATCACGGCGCTAGTGGGAATTTTAACCGTTGTAACAGCGCTTGAAAATACGGTTTCGACCAATTTTGCTTCTATGGGAGCCAATACATTCAACATCAATCAATACGAAAACAACCTTAAAAATCGTGGCGGAAACGAGCGCGAAATCATAAATCCAATTATTTCTTATCCTGAAGCAGTTGCCTTCAAAAACAAATTCAAATATCCTTTTAGCGAAACTTCACTTTCTTTTACCGCAACATCAAAAGCCGAAGTTAAATTTCAGGACACCAAAACAGATCCTGAAATTACGATACTTGGTGTCGACGAACATTATGTTTCCAATTCTGGTTTAGAAACCACTTCAGGACGTTCTTTCAATCAATTTGATATTGACAACAATACCTATTCTTGCGTTGTAGGTTCTGATTTTGAAAAAGGTTTATTAAAAGATGTTAATCCAATAGACAAAATTATTTCAATTCGTGGTGCACGTTTTAAAGTCATTGGAGTTCTAAAAGAAAAAGGTTCCACTTTTGGAAACAGTCAGGATTTGCGTGTTTTAATTCCAATTCAGGTCGCGCGTTCACTATTTACAGCACCAAACATCAACTATACAATTAGTGTCATGGTTTCTAAAAAAGAACTTTTAGACGAAGCCGTAGACAATGCAACAAGCACTATGCGAAGAGTTCGTAAATTAAGTCCCGTTCGTGACAACAATTTTGGTATTGGCCGAAGCGACGATTTAATCAACAGAATTCTCGGAATTACACAATATTTAGGCTGGGCAGCCTGGATAATCAGTATCATTACCATTTTAGGATCATCAATCGCCTTGATGAATATTATGATTGTTTCGGTTACAGAACGTACA
>Ga0302347_1002259_pt1 | contig 20164 bp, 17 predicted proteins | sample PhyWR1_FD_202178 | JGI IMG/M metagenome (GOLD analysis project Ga0302347, IMG submission 202178) | Leaf surface microbial communities from wheat plants in UC Gill Tract Community Farm, Albany, California, United States - DLSL W.R1 (v2)... | ecosystem: Host-associated > Plants > Phyllosphere >...
AATGACCCCCGCGATACTACTGACCAGCAATACGCCCAATACAAAGAAATAGTTCACATCCTGGCCTAGTAGCAGCCAGATAATCAGCCCCATCACCATCCAGTTGATGCTGGAAATGACCATCTGCGCGATGGCGAACTTCCATGACGGCAGTACCAGCTTCTGGCCTTTAATCGTAATATGTCGACGCTTTGCAAACGCGCAGCCCCATATATACACCGCCACCAGCAGCAGCAGGATCACCCCAACAATGCGCAGCGTGCCCTGGTCGATATACCAGTGGGACGGAAGCTGGACAACGCCAAAGGTAAAGATCAGACCACCGAGCAGAATATAGCCCAGCCAGTTAGTGGTAATACTTAATGAGAAAATTCGCGTGATAGTGCTGCTCGGCAGGCCCAGCCGCGAATACAGTCGATAGCGCATCCCAATGCCGCCCACCCAGGTACTCAGGGTCAGGTTAAAGGCGTAGCAGATAAACGATACCAGCATAACCTGCCGCTTCGCCAGCTTATGTCCGCAGTATGCCCGTCCCAGTAAATCGTAAAAGCCGTACATCACATAGCTGAGGATCACCAGCCCGACGGCACTTAACAACACCAGACGGTTATAGTCGCGGATCACATTCCACACGTCTTCCCAGTTCACCTTCTTGGCATACACCACCAGCAAGACCGTTACGGCAATAAAAAACAGCCAGGTAAGGATTTTTTTCGCCAGCCGCCAGCGAGGATGTGGTTTAGCCATCAGGGTTTCACTCCGGCGTTTTCAGTATTAATGCGATCCTGAGTTTCAAGCTCCGGTTGTACCGGAGGCTCGACTTCTGCCACAAGCGGCGTATGCGCGGGAAGCCAGCCGACCAGCGCCGGGAAATGGCGCAGAAAGTGGAACGCTACCACGCTTTTGCCGAGGTTCCACCAGGTGCGTTTGGGCATCATCGTCTCATCTACCAGCATGCAGTCCTTACTGATAATGGCGTTCAGATTTTCCCGCAGCGTCTGGTTGAACTCCTGATCGTGAATGATCAAATTGGCCTCAAGATTAAGAGACAGGCTCAGCGGATCGAGATTGCTGGAGCCTACCGTGGCCCAGTGATCGTCCATCAGCGCAACCTTGCCATGCAGCGGACGACGGCGGTACTCGTAAACACTGACACCACCTTTGATCAGATAGTTGTACAGCAGCCTGGCCCCGACCTTCACAATCGGCATATCCGGTTCGCCCTGGACAATCAGCTTCACTTTAACGCCGCGGCGGGCGGCATTACGCATCGCATGCAGCAAACGATAGCCGGGGAAAAAATAGGCGTTAGCAATGATCACTTCACGACGCGCATTCGCCAGCATCTTCAAATAGTGACGTTCAATATCATCACGATGTTCTTCGTTATCGCGCCAGATAAACAACGCCTGAGCGTTGCCCGGTTTAGTATTTTCAACCGCCCGATGATGGCGTCGCCACCAGCGCCGTACCGACGCATTACCCGGCAGATTTTCAACCTCAAATTGCAGGATGTCCTGTACGACCGGACCTTCAATGCGGATGGCATAATCTTGTTTGGCCTGTGGACCGTAGCTGGACATGTGCTCAGCGGAGTAATTAATACCGCCCACAAAGGCGACATCGGTATCAATAACCACGATCTTGCGGTGCATCCGGCGAAAGACGTTAGTGCGCATTCCCATCGTACGCGGACGCGGATCGTAATAACGGAAGATGACGCCGGCGGCCGTAAGCTCATTAACAAAATCATCGCTGAGATCCGGTGAGCCATACCCGTCCAGCAGAACATCAATCTTCACGCCGCGCTGGGCCGCACGTAACAATACTGCGTGCAGCGCTTTACCAACCTCATCCTCAAACCAGATAAAAGTTTCGAGGATAACCCGGCTTTTAGCCTCATCAATGGCCGCATGGACCGCCGGATAAAATTGTTCGCCGTTCTCCAGTAACTGGATGCGGTTTCCTTCTCGCCAGTCACACTTCATAGGTGTATCTCCGCACTTAATGGGGCATGGTCGGACAGGTGACGCCAGTTGCGCAGTACCAGCGCCGATGGGCTGCTGGCATGGGCATTCTTAACATAGATCCGGTCCAGTCGTAGCAGGGGAAAGCTGACGGGAAATGTGCGTGCAGGACGGCCTTTGGCGCGCGTAAAGATCTCCTCCAGACCCGCTTTTGATTTCAGGGGATGATTTGCTTTCTGTCGCCAGTCATTAAAATCGCCTGCCACCACTACCGGCTCGCCGTCGGGAAAGCTGTTGACCCAGTCGGCCAGCATGGCTAACTGGGCCTGACGGTGCGCCTCGCGTAATCCGAGGTGAACGCAGATGACATGAATACGATAATCGACCCCGGGAGGTGCAATACGACAATAGAGCAGGCCGCGCTTTTCACTGCCGTCGACGGAAACGTCACGGTTCTCGTAGTGTTCGATAGGATAACGTGACAGCACCGCATTACCATGATGCCCTTCCGGGTACACCGCATTACGGCCATAAGCGAAGTCACTCCACATGGTGTCCGCCAGAAATTCGTAGTGGGTCATATCCGGCCAGTTCTCTACGTGCAGAGGATGCACTTCGTGCGCGCCCATAACTTCCTGAAGACACACGATATCTGCGCCAACGGTGCGCACTGCATCACGCAACTCGGGCAAAATAAAGCGTCGGTTGAATGCAGTGAATCCTTTATGTGTGTTAATGGTGAGTACTTTTAATGAAAAATGTTGCGCATGTTGGGTCATGATTCTCCTGCCAGCGTCACTATCCTGTTTAAAATAGTGTAGTCGGCGTCACAAAAAGGTGCGTTGTTACGGAATTTTCCGTAAAGTCCGGTAGTCTGAGATATCAGTTAAAAATTCTTCGGGAGAAATGCCATGAAGTGGCGACAACGTGTTCGTGTCGCAACAGGTCTCTGTTGCTGGCAGATTATGTTGCATTTGCTGATTGCGGCGTTATTGATCGCAGGCTGGATGAGCGGCGTATTAGTGCATATTGGCGTGGGGCTATGCGCGGTTTATAGCGTCACAGTATTACTGATGCTGGGGCTTCAGCGGCATCATGACAGGCGCTGGCGTGACGTGGCCGACGTACTGGAAGAGCTAACCACGACCTGGTATTTTGGCACCGCGATGATCGTCCTGTGGCTTATGTCTCGCGTGCTGCAAAATAACCTGCTGCTGGCGCTGGCCGGGCTGGCTATCCTTGCCGGGCCCGCAATCATGTCATTACTGGCGAAAGACAAAAAATTAAGCAATCTTACGGCGAAACATCATATACGCCACTGATCCTGTGGTGACCGCTATCGCCAGTAGCGGCCACAGGCTTCCCCAGACAATCTCCAGACTCGCATCCTTCAAATAGATCTGCTTGGTAATATCGGTAAAGTGGCGAATCGGATTCACCCACGTCAGGTTCTGCAACCATACCGGCATGTTTTCTACCGGCGACACGTAGCCTGAGAGCAGGATCGCCGGCATCATAAAGACAAAAACCCCGATAAACGCCTGCTGCTGGGTCGAGCACAGCGACGAAATTAGCAGCCCGAAGCCTACCAGCGACAAGCCATAAATTATCATCGTAAAGTAAAACAGCCCCAGCGATCCGGCAAAGGGAATATGATAAGCCCAGATCCCGACCGCCAGTACAACCGTGGCCTGAAACATGGCGACAATCAGCGCCGGCACCGCTTTACCGACAAAAATTTGCCAGGTCGCCAGCGGAGATACCAGTAGCTGATCCAGGGTGCCCTGCTCACGTTCACGGGCGACGGAAAGCGAAGTGACAATCATCACGCCGATAGTGGTAATCATCGCAATCAGCGACGGCACAATAAACCATTTATAATCCAGGTTTGGATTATACCAGTTGCGAACCACCAGCTCGCTATTGTTGGGCTTTGGCTGGTTTTGCGTCAGTTCCAGCTGATAGTTCTTTACCATTTGCTGGAGATAATTCGCCGCAATTTGCGCGCTGTTGGAGTTTCGCCCGTCGAGGATCAGCTGAACTGTGGCGGGCTGGAGGGCGTCGAGATTACGCGAAAAATCGGCCGGAAAGCGCACCAGTAGTAGCGCTTTTTGCTGGTCCAGCGTGGGTCTGATCTCCTGCGGACTTTTGAGCAGCAGAACGTGGGTGAAGGCCTTTGCGCGGGCAAATCGCTGGGTTAGCTCAACCGCATGTCTGCCATTATCTTCATTATAGATAGCGATTGTTGCATTGCTGACTTCCAGCGTAGCTGCGAATGGAAAGAGCAGGACCTGAATCAATACCGGCAGGACCAGAATGGCGCGGGTTTGTGGCTCGCGTAACAGCGACTGAAGCTCTTTACGAATTAACGTCCATAAACGATAAAACATAGCATCTCCCGTAACATCCTGCCGCGCCGGGATATCCGGTCAGGGACTTATAGCATGACGTAAAGAATATATCTATTTCATCTTAGGTTCAAAATAATGGAACTGGACTTTGCAATTTTTATCTACATCATAAAGCTGCGCATAATTTTCAGAATCAGTACTCAGCGCCTGCAGACTCTCTACCGTCTCTGGATGCATGGCGTGTTGAATAAAATCTCCGGGGCTGCATTGGATGGGTTCAGGAAAATTTGAATCCTGCAAATACCATATATTGTTCTTTTTCGTAAAGCACACGGCATGCCCGCTCTGTTGGCTTGCTTCCGAGGCCTCAAAGGTGCAAATAAGGCTGTCCTGCTGCTCCATTTCTCTAATTTGTTTACTATCGGTTTCCCATTTTTTAAACGGTTTATCCTCGCTTGAAATCCGCTCCGGCAACGAATACAGCTGGTTTACAACGTCAATTGCTCCCAGTCTAAAGAAATTGCAGGATAGGGCTGAGTCAACGAAACTACCATCACAAAACTCTTTCTTATAATCAATAATATTGTTTTTATACAAAAATATAGCTGCTTCCCCTACTTTAGGATCGATGCTAAATTTATGTTTCATCGATCCTGGATTGCTTCCGCACTGTGCTGACATCTTATTCATTTCTTTAATTTCAGTTTCTAATCGATATTTTATACCACAAAAAAGAAGTTCCAGGCGACGCGGCGTTAGCGATAAAAAAGGTCTTTTTTCTCTCTCACACCATGACGCCAGATAATGATTATTAGCATGCACTGTACAGGTCCCAGAAGCTTTATACTGCATTTCGTGATATAAACCGCTCTCAGGATCCCGCCCCTGTTGGCCGATAAATAAAGGGATCGTATCAGCATAGTTGAGACTGTTATCCAGCATTTTGTCAACCGGAGGCAGGTCAGTAAATCGTGCTGATGACGCCCAGTCTGCCTGAGCATGTATCCGCAGTATTTTTAGGCAAAAATCCATCACGGCCAGTTTTTTCTCCAGAACATTTTTTTTTACCAGCAGGGCCTCTTCCGGGGTGAGTAAAAATGAACGATTATCATCGTCGGGTGAAGAGTGGGAAGTATTAGCAGCGATCGCTATTTCTTCATTTAATACCGATAAATATAGCCGCCCTAATGCTGAATCCTGTACAGCGGATTCTTTCAGTGACTGATTCACAGCTCGGGTTACTTTATCACTCAGTATCGGTTTCTCTGTACTGTTGTCAACTTTAGCGGAAATAAAATTCAAATCACTTTGCAAACTTTTCATTTTGCTCTGCAAAAGATACGTTTGCTGTTCTGGTATGGTTTCTGGTGTCGAAGCTGCGCCTGTAATTTTATTTCTGGCAATGTCATCCTTAATGCGCGCTGCATTTAGCGCTTCTGAATTTTCGATTTTGACACGATGAACGCTGTTAAAACTGTTCTTCACGCTTTTGCAAAAAGAGGTAAATGCGTTCTTATGTTGGTGGTTTTCGATGTTATTTATAGTGTCAGAAGTGGAAGAGGTAATATCAGGTGAATGATTTTGACAAGGTGAAATTACAAACATAATGGCTTCCTGCAACAGGTTTAAAATCATGCTATTCTAGAACACGGAATAGCGAAAGCCATAAAAGGCCATTTAGTTTGCCCGATCTGAATAGGTAACAATATTTCCATGCACTTAAATCTGGATGGTAATGTATGATGTTTATTTTATTTTAAGTGGGAGGTAATCTAAGTGCTTATATGCTCCTGGATATTTTTGCAGCGGAAAGTTTATATTGCTTGCCCATTGCTGAATGGCAATATTACTATTCGGTAATGGGCATAATTATAAGAGTCAACTATAACGCGCTAGAAAATGTTTAGTGAACTCCCTGTGTGCGGACATTCCCCTGGCTAACTTGTGGTTCATAATGATAAAATCCCAGGGTTGAGTTTTTAGTTAATCTATTCTCTTGTTTATAATCGCAAGAATCCAGCCTCTCTCTAATCAGAGGATTAGTTTCTTTGTTGTTAATAAAGCGGATAAATTGACCTGGCTGACATTTAATAGGTTTTGGGAAGTGGGAATCCTGAAGGTACCATTCGTTATTTTTTTTATTAAAGCATATGGCGTGAGCAATATCTTCAAACTCTGACTTAATTATGCAGATAAGACTATCTTGTTGCTGTTCTAATTTTTTTATTTCTGTAAGATCCTGGTTCCATTCAGAAAATGTTTTCGAACCCTCAAAGATTTGCGCTGGCATACCATATAATTGGTTTACCTTTTCAGTAACTTTTTCATTAAGAATAAGTCCTGTTGTTATAACATCGACAATTTTATTATCATAGACCTGGATATCATATTCAATAAGATCGCTTCTATGATCAATAATAAATCTTTCATTGTCGTAAAGACGCGGCGATAGGGGATTGGTTAGATCGTCAGGAATGATATTGGCTTGTCGATCCATGATTGCCAGCTCTTTTGATTCGGCTACCAGTCTTTGCTGCAGGCCGGAAAGTATCATCTCAAGCCGACGTGGTGTTAATGGCAGAAAAGGCATCCCCTCTCTCTCACACCACGAAGCCAGATAATGATTATTCGCATGCAGCAAACAGGTCCCTGACAGATCATATTGTTCCTCATGGTACAACTCTGATGCCGGATCTTTACCTCGCCTGCTGGTTAATACAGGCTTCTCCTCAGAAAATTTGATGTTTACATCCAGCATCTCATCAACAGAATGAAATGGAGAGGTATGCAGGTTGGATTTACTGGATGACATCCAGCCGGCTTGTTCATGCAGGCCTAATATTTTCAGGCAAAAGTCCATAATGGCCAGCTTCTTCTGCAAAACGTTTTTTGTTACGATTAACGTTTCATCTGGCGTCAGCGAATTATAAGAATGAGGGTGATGAAGGGTGTTCCTATTGGCTGAGAGCATCTCTACCTCTTCATTCAGAACAGAAAGATATAACTTACCCAGCGCGGCATCCTCAGTGAGGGATGCCTTTAACGCTTTATTTGTAGCACAGGCTACTTTATCGCTTAAAACGGGGGTATTCACGTTTGTGGGCATAGATTCCAGCTTATTTTTTACTTCTATCATTGCTTGTTGCAGGAGGTGAATTTGCCTGTCAACTCTACTGCCAGGTACTTTCCTTTCGGGAGTGATCTTATTGCTGGTAGTGCACTGCTTTGATAAAGGGGCAGATTTTGTAACGCCTGCTTTTTTACCCCCGTTATCCCTTGAAAAGTCGAAGATATTTTTTACATTCATAAGCATGGATATAAATTTAGAATGTTGCTTTTTGGCGCCTGCATTGCCTGGAAGCGTGCCATGCAAATAGACATTGTAGTGAGTGTTATTTCTGATTGATTTAACTGGCATTTTCGAATTGTCATAAAAAATAAATTTATACTATTTTAAGTTTTGCAACGTGAACGAAAATAAATGGTCGTTTAATTTTAAATATATTACTACTTAGTCCAGTCGCCGCCGGGTTTTCATCCACGTGAGCCCGATAAAGACGACCGCTGAAGCGATTAAAAACAGCACGTTTATAACCAGCACCGTCGGGATATTTCCTGCTAAAAACAGGCTCTGTAAGGTGTTGACGAAGTAACGTGCCGGAATGATATATGTCACTACCCTGATTGCCGCAGGCATACTGTCGATCTGGAATATAAATCCCGACAGCATAATTGACGGTAAAAATGCGGCATTTAGCGCCACCTGAGCAGCATTAAACTGGTTGCGCGTAATGGTAGAAATCAATAACCCCATACCCAGCGTACTGAGAAGAAAAAGGCTGGTAGTAAAAAACAGCATCAGCAGCGAGCCGCGATAGGGCACGCCGAGAATAAAAACGGAGACCAGCATACAGAGCAGCATTGCCAGCATACCGAGAAAATAATAGGGAATAATCTTGCACAGCAGCAGTTCTGTACGCGTAACCTCGGTGGACAGCAGAGCTTCCATTGTACCGCGCTCCCATTCACGGGCGACCACCAGGGAGGTGAGGATTGCGCCAATGACGGTCATAATGATGGTTACCGCACCGGGGATAATAAAATGCTGGCTAATGGCCGCCGGATTAAACCAGTAGCGTGTCTGTACGTCGATCAGCGGCTCAAAGGTCTGTCCCCGATCTTCCGCCCGCTGCATTTGCCAGATTTGCCAGATCCCTTCAACATAGCCCTGGACAAAATTAGCGGTGTTTGGCTCGCTCCCGTCTGCGATTACCTGAACAGGCGCAGTGTCGCCATCGCGTGCCATCTTACGGGCAAAATCCGTCGGGATAACGACCATCCCACGTATGCGCCCGGCCTGCATCATCTCAATAAGCTGTTGGCGATTATCACTAATCGTGGCGTCAATATAGGGCGAACCGGTCATGGCGTGAGTAAAGTCCAGCGCCTCTTCGCTACGCTGCTCAAGTAAAATGCCGACGCGCAGTTTGCTGGAGTCAAGGTTGATGCCGTAGCCAAAAATAAACAGCAGGAGTAAAGGGATCAGTACGGCAATAAGCCAGCTGCTGGGATCGCGGACAATCTGTCGTGTTTCTTTGATGCACAGCGCGCGCACGCGTCGCCATGAAAAAAGGCTATGAGACATTGGCGTGCTCCTTATCCCAGTTATTGATAAGCGTAATAAACGCCTGCTCCATAGTGGGATCGACCTGTCCTTCTCCGGCAGCCTGCGCTTTTAAATCATCCGGCGTACCCTGGGCAATAAGCTTACCGCGGTACACCAGCCCGATGCGGTCACAATATTCGGCTTCATCCATAAAGTGGGTCGTCACCATCACCGTCACCCCTTTTTCTACCATGCTATTGATATGCAGCCAGAATTCACGACGCGTAAGGGGATCGACGCCGGAGGTTGGCTCGTCCAGAAACAAAATATCAGGTTCATGCATGAGAGAGCAGGCAAGCGCCAGCCGCTGTTTAAAGCCCAGCGGTAGCGCATCGGTGGCATGGCTGGCAATATTTTTCAGACCAAAAGCCTCACTCATACGCGCAATTTTCTCATTTTGCACACGTCCCCGCAGACCGTATACGCCAGAGAAAAAGCGCAGGTTCTGCTCAACGGTCAGATTGCCGTACAGTGAAAATTTTTGCGCCATGTAGCCCAGATGCTGACGCGCCTTGCCGGAACTCACTTTAAGATCCATATCCAGCACCAGCGCTTTACCCGAGGTCGGCACCAGCAGGCCGCACATCATTTTAAAGGTGGTGGATTTTCCCGCACCGTTAGGCCCGAGCAGGCCAAATATTTCACCGCGCTGAACGGTAAAATCCACACGATCGGTGGCGGCAAAATCGCCAAATTTTTTGGTCAGCCGTTGGGCCTCAATGACCGTTTCGCCCGGTGTACCTTCTACCGTGTGCAGGATAGCGCCCAGCGGCGATTCAGAGGTGGCAGCTCCGCCAAGTAAATCGATAAACGCATCTTCAAAACGCGGCGCCGTTTCGACAATCTCCACTTCTGGCATACCTTCGGCATGACGGATATCATCGGCAACCGCCTCTTTTTTCAGGATCAACCGTACCGAACTTCCCTGAATCATCCCATCGCTGACCTGCGGCAGTTTCAGCGTGCGCTGGAGTAATTGCCGGTTATTCTCCTGCGGGCTGTGCAGCAAAAAACTGCGCCCGTTCATAGTATGAGTGAGCGCCGTGGGCTCTCCCTGATAAAGCAGCTGGCCCTCGTTCATTAGCAGTACGTCACGACACTGCTCAGCTTCATCCAGATACGATGTGCTCCAGAGGATAAGCATCCCGTCGCCTGCCAGTTCATGCACCATCTGCCACAGCTCCCGGCGTGAGATAGGGTCAACGCCCACGCCCGGCTCGTCCAGCAGCAGGACTTTAGGTTCGCCGACCAGCGTACAGGCCAGCCCCAGTTTCTGTTTCATACCGCCGGACAACTTACCGGCCAGCCGGGTGGTAAAGGGGCCGAGCGCGGTAAACTGCAGCAGACGTTCAAACGTTTGCTTGCGGATTTCACCCGTAACGCTGCGCAGATCGGCGTACAGCGTCAGGTTCTCCATCACCGTTAAATCTTCATATAAGCCGAATTTTTGCGGCATATAGCCGAGCACCGCGTGCAGTGCGCTGTCATCGGTGATGGGATCGAAACCCAGCACGCTGGCGCTACCGCGGTCGGGTTTGAGCAGGCCGGCCAGCATACGCATTAAGGTTGTTTTACCGGCACCGTCCGGGCCGACCAGCCCGGTAACATAGCCTGCGCCGATGGTACACGTCAGCGCGGCGACGGCGGGCTTATTCATGCCGGCAAAGCGCTTCTCCAGCCCGTTGAGCGTGATGGTGGTATCACTCATCGGCACGTTCCTGGTCAAATTTCAGCGTAACGGGCATTCCCTGGCGCAACGCATCATCGGCGTCGTTGACAATAATACGCATTCGATAAACCAGGTCAGTACGCAGATCCGGTGTTTCAACCGTCTTTGGCGTAAATTCTGCGCTGGGGGAAACAAAGCCGATTTTACCGTGGTAGGGCTTATCTGCGCGCCCGTCGGTGTAGAGCAGGATTTCGCGTCCCGGTTGTGCGAGGTGCAGATTGCGCTCATCAACGTACGCCCGCACCCATACCGGGCGGGTCAAAGAGAGGGTAAGCACTGTACTGCCCGCGTTCAACATACTGCCGGGCTCCACGGCGCGGGTCAGCAATATGCCGCCCGACGGGGCGATAAGCGTCGTATCCTGCAAATCCAGCCCGGCCTGCGCCAGCTGCGCTTCGGCCTGTTCAACGCTGGCTTTGGCCTGGGCTATCTCCTGGGGTCGATTACCGGCGCGGAACTGACTGAGTTTATCCTGGGCCGACTTTAAACTGGCCTGCGCCTGGTCGCGCGCGGAACGCGCATTTTCCAGATCGTTAGCTGAAATGGTACGGCTTTTCCACAATCCCTGTTGGCGCTGATAAAAATTCTGCGCATAGTCATAAGCGGCCTGCGCCTGCGTTACGGCCGCCGTGGCCTGAGCAATCTCTTCTGCCCGATAACCGGCCATCGCCAGTTCATATTTAGCCTGCGCTGTTGATACATTGGCTTTGGCCTGTAACAGCGCGTTTTGATAAGGGGCACGATCCAGTTCGCCCAGCACCTGACCGGCTTTGATGGCGTCACCCTCATCGACAGTCAGGCTCGCCAGCCTGCCGCCCACGCGAAAACTCATATTCACTGTACGAATATCGACGTTGCCGTAAAGGGTTAATGGCTGATTCTGTCGGCTGTGATACCACATCCAGCCGCCGCCTGATGCGACCAGTATAATTGCGATAATTAGCGCCATAACGACAGCTCTTTTCATGACTTCAGGCTCCTTTCGATAATCCGTGCAGAATAAGATCGATGTGGCAGGTGACGGTCTGGAAAATCAGCGCCGTTTTTTCGTCGTCAAACTGCGACCAGCCGGTGCGCAGCAGAATGGTTTCCCTGCCCAGGCGGAAGGCCAGCACTTCTCCCAGCAGCGCATGAGTATGCAAAATGGTCCGCGTATCGGTGGCATCAAGACCGGTCCAGGCGGCGACAAGCTGCGTTAAATGCGAATGCATCGGAGCAATGACCCGGTCGTGAATCAACCGATATGCAGGCGTGGGGGAGAGCTGCTCGCGGGAGATAAACTTGCTCAGGCTCATCGTTTCATCGCGGGTCAGTAGGGCAATCATATGTTCACAGGCATTGAGGATCAGGGCACGGATCGCGGTTTTATCCGCTACAGGTTGCGCCAGCAGTTTTTCTGCCGCGTCGGTCTGAGCCTGAAACTGCTCGCCGATAAAATCGGCAATCCACTGCGCACAGGCGAGATAGAGATCCTCTTTCGACCCGAAATAGTAGGAGATTGCCGCAATATTGTGTCCGGCCTGCGCGGCAATGTCCCGGGTGGTGGCATTCATGCCGTACTCACCAAACTGGGCCAGCGCCGAATGAATGAGCTGGCTCTTAGCCTGTTCGCCTTTGCTGGTGGCGGGCGTGATGTTCATTATTCACCCATAATATTAATCAATCGATTGATTAATATTATGGCGAAGATTTAAGCATTGTCCACTATTCGCGCCTGGTTTTGCTACGCGGCGATCGGAACCTATTCTGCCGCGTGTACCATCGGCTTTTTGTTATCTGCTTCAGTGGGATATTTATGCGCTGCGTCACAAAAACTGCTACACTCCGCCCCTTCATGACATTGTGGTTTTTGTCATCTGCTTATTACTATCTCCCTGAAAACTACACCGGTAACGGTCGGGGCGGTGTGGAGTTGTTATGTCTTTTGATACCCTTGGCCTGAGTCCTGAAATCCTGCGCGCCGTCGCGGAACAGGGATACCGTGAGCCAACCCCTATCCAGCAACAAGCGATCCCCGCTGTGCTGGAAGGCCGCGATATTATGGCCAGCGCCCAGACCGGCACCGGTAAGACCGCCGGATTTACGCTGCCGCTGCTTCAGCATCTCTCTCAGCGTGCGCCGGTAAAAGGTCAGCGCCCGGTGCGCGCGCTGATCCTGACGCCAACCCGTGAACTGGCAGCCCAGATTGGTGAAAACGTTCGTGAGTACAGCAAATATCTCAACATCCGTTCACTGGTAGTATTCGGCGGCGTAAGCATTAATCCGCAGATGATGAAACTGCGCAGCGGCGTCGATATCCTGGTCGCCACGCCCGGTCGCCTGCTGGATCTTGAACATCAAAATGCAGTGAAGTTAGACAATATCGAAGTGCTGGTACTCGATGAAGCCGACCGTATGCTGGATATGGGCTTTATTCACGATATCCGCCGCGTGCTGGCAAAACTACCGGCTAAGCGTCAGAACCTGCTGTTCTCTGCGACCTTCTCAGACGACATCAAAACGCTGGCTGAAAAGCTGCTGCGCAATCCGCTGGAAATCGAAGTGGCACGCCGCAATACTGCCTCCGAGCAAATTTCACAGCACGTGCATTTCGTTGATAAGAAACGCAAGCGGGAACTGCTGTCACAGATGATCGGCGAAGGTAACTGGCAGCAGGTACTGGTTTTCACCCGTACCAAGCACGGCGCCAACCATCTGGCAGAGCAGCTGAACAAAGACGGCATCCGCAGCGCGGCGATCCACGGCAATAAAAGCCAGGGCGCACGTACCCGCGCTCTGGCCGATTTTAAATCCGGCGACATCCGCGTGCTGGTGGCAACCGACATCGCGGCACGCGGTCTGGACATCGAAGAGCTGCCGCACGTGGTAAACTATGAGTTGCCGAACGTACCGGAAGATTATGTTCACCGCATCGGTCGTACCGGACGCGCAGCCGCTACCGGCGAAGCGCTGTCTCTGGTGTGCGTCGATGAGCATAAGTTGCTGCACGATATTGAACGCCTGCTGAAAAAAGAGATCCCGCGTATTGCGCTGGACGGTTATCAGCCTGACCCGTCAATTAAAGCTGAGCCGATCCAGAACGGTCGCCAGCAGCGTGGCGGTGGCGGCGGTCGTGGTCAGGGCGGTCGTGGTCAACAGCAGCCTCGTCGCACTGACGGTGGCGCGCCAAAAGCCAGAAGTCCACGCAGCAGCGAGGGTAAACCGGCCGGAGAGAAGCCGCGTCGTCCGCGTCCGCGTAAACCGTCAGCAGCATAATGCGCGCGCTGCTGGGCTTGCCCGGTATGCGCAGCCTGCTGATATCGCAGAAGTCTGTACGCCGGGTAAGCGCAGCGCCACCCGGCAACATTCGCAGAGATGTCATTTCTCAGGCAACAGTATTCGTGCCCGGCAATGGGCACACTGCATAATTTGCGAGCTGCCTTCCATAATCCCAAAAACCCATACCCCCTCACGGCGAAAAATGTCACAATAGTGGCTGTTTATACAGTATTTCAGGTTATTCAATGGCCCTTACTCCCGCGTTAAAAGCGCAAATCGCCGCCTGGTATAAGGCGCTACAACAGCAAATTCCGGATTTCATTTCCCGTCTGCCGCAGCGACAGATGATAGCTGACGTGGCGAAAACCCTTGCCGGAGAAGAAGGGCGTCATCTGGCGATTGAAGCGCCTACCGGCGTCGGGAAAACGCTGTCCTATTTAATCCCGGGCATAGCTATCGCGCGTGAAGACCAAAAAACGCTGGTGATCAGCACGGCTAATGTCGCCTTACAAGATCAGATCTACACCAAAGATCTCCCGCTGCTGAAAAAAATCATCCCTGAACTGCGCTTTACCGCGGCGTTTGGCCGTGGTCGCTACGTGTGTACGCGTAACCTGACCGCGCTCGCCAGCAGCGAAGAGACTCAGCAGGATCTGCTGGCATTTCTTGACGACGATCTGACGCCCAATAACAAAGAAGAACAGCAGCACTGCGCGAAGCTTAAGGGCGATCTCGACAGTTATAAGTGGGACGGGCTGCGCGATCATACCGACCGCGCTATTAGCGACGATCTGTGGCGGCGGCTCAGTACCGATAAAGCCAGCTGCCTGAACCGCAACTGTCATTACTACCGTGAATGCCCCTTCTTTGTCGCCCGTCGGGAAATTCAGGAAGCGGAAGTGGTAGTGGCAAACCACGCGCTGGTAATGGCAGCAATGGAAACCGATGCGGTATTGCCAGAAGCTAAAAATTTGCTGCTGGTACTGGATGAGGGCCATCACCTGCCGGAGGTGGCGCGCGACGCGCTGGAAATGAGCGCTGAAATTACCGCGCCGTGGTACCGGCTTCAGCTCGATCTTTTCACTAAACTGGTGGCAACATGCCTTGAGCAGTTTCGCCCGAAAACGCTGCCGCCGCTGGCCACGCCTGAGCGTCTGAATGCCCACTGCGAAGAACTTTATGAACTGATCGCTTCTCTTAACGCCATCCTGACGCTTTATCTCCCGGCAACCCAGCAGGCCGAGCATCGTTTTGTGATGGGCGAGCTGCCGGAAGAGGTGATGACGATTTGCCAGCGGCTGGCAAAACTAACGGAACTGCTGCGCAGTCTGGCGGAAGCGTTTCTGAACGATCTGGGTGAGAAAACCGGCACGCATGACGTGGTGCGTTTGCATCGGGCGATCCTGCAAATGAACCGGGCACTGGGGATGTTTGAAGCGCAAAGCAAGCTCTGGCGACTGGCGTCAATGGCGCAGGCTTCTGGCGCACCGGTTTCAAAGTGGGCAACGCGTGATATCCGTGATGGTCAGACGCACATGTTCTTCCACTGCGTCGGCATCCGGGTCAGCGATCAGCTTGAAAAACTGCTCTGGCGTAGCGTGCCGCATATCATCGTGACCTCAGCCACGTTGCGCTCGTTAAACAGTTTCTCGCGCTTACAGGAAATGAGCGGCCTGAAGGAAAAAGCCGGCGATCGCTTCGTGGCTCTGGATTCGCCCTTTAACCACATTGAGCAGGGCAAAATCATTATCCCGCAAATGCAGTTTGAGCCGCTTATCGAAAATGAAGAACAGCATGTAGCTGAAATGGCGACGTTTTTCCGCCAGGAGCTGGAGAGCAAAAAGCATCGCGGGATGCTGGTGCTGTTTGCCAGCGGCCGCGCTATGCAGCGTTTTCTTGAGCATGTCACAGACCTGAGACTCCTGCTGCTGGTGCAGGGCGACCAGCCGCGTTATCGGCTGGTAGAACATCACCGCAAGCGCATAGAGGCAGGAGAACGAAGCGTGCTGGTTGGGCTGCAATCCTTTGCCGAGGGGCTGGATCTCAAAGGTGAGCTGTTAAGTCAGGTTCATATTCACAAAATTGCCTTCCCGCCTGTTGATAGCCCGGTGGTCGTTACCGAAGGCGAATGGCTGAAAAGCCTGAAACGTTATCCCTTCGAAGTGCAAAGTTTGCCCAGTGCTTCTTTCAATCTTATTCAGCAGGTGGGGCGTTTGATCCGAAGCCATAGCTGCTGGGGTGAAATCGTCATTTATGACAAACGTCTGTTGACCAAAAATTACGGCAAACGGCTGCTGGATGCGCTGCCGGTGTTTCCTATTTCCCAACCTGCGGTGCCTGACGTTATAGTGAGTAAAACCAAAACAAAACCAGCGCGTCGTAAACGACGTTAATGATGTGAGCCGCAGGAGGATGTTTAATGGATTACCGCAAGATTATCAAAGAAGTGGGACGCGGAAAAAATCACGCTCGCGATGTGGATCTCGATACCGCGCGGGAGCTGTACAGCCGAATGCTGAACGGCGAAGTAGAAGACCTGGAGATGGGGGCTATCCTGATTGCCCTGCGTATTAAGGGAGAAGGCGAGGCAGAGATGCTGGGATTTTATCAGGCCATGCAGCAGCATACTATGCGCCTGACACCGCCGGTGGCAAAGCCGATACCGGTTGTTATTCCCAGCTATAACGGGGCGCGTAAGCAGGCTAATCTGACCCCGCTGCTGGCCATCCTGCTGCATAAGTTTGGCTTTCCGGTGCTGGTCCACGGCGTCAGTGAAGATCCCGGGCGCGTGCTTACCGAAACCATTTTTGCCCTGCTTGGCATTCAGCCAACGCATCATGCCGGGCAGGCGCAGGCAAAACTTGACGGTGCCCAGCCGGTGTATGTTCCGGTGAGTGCGTTTTGCCCGCCGCTGGAAAAACAGCTGGCGCTGCGCTGGAGAATGGGAGTGCGTAACAGCGCCCATACGCTGGCCAAACTGGCGACGCCGTTTGCCGAAGATGCTGCGCTGCGGTTATCCAGCGTCTCGCACCCGGAATATGTTCCGAAGGTGGCAAAATTTCTGAGCAATATCGGTGGGCGCGGCGTGCTGATGCACGGTACGGAAGGCGAAGTTTATGCCAGCCCGCAGCGCTGTCCACAGATCAGTCTGATAGATGCCCGCGGCGTGCAAATTCTGTATGAACGCCAGGCATTATTTGCAACCGATCGACTATCGCTGCCGGAGAGTAAAGATCCTGATGTCACCGCGCGCTGGATTGAGCGCTGCGTCAGCGGTACTGAGCCCGTGCCGCATTCACTTAAAATCCAGATCGCCTGCTGCCTGCTGGCAGCCGGAGAGGTCGATTCGCTGGAGGCCGGGCTGGCCCGCGTTGCACAGAGCTACTGAATCCAGGGCAAAAAAAAGCCCGTCCAGACCGGACGGGCAAAAGGGTAATAACACAGATTCAATAAGGGTTAATGAGGGTTAAAGCGCCCCGCCGGAGGGTGGCCAGCGGGTCAGGTCATCACAAGCCGCAATTAGTTATAAATAACTGCAGTGCCGCTCATTTTGTTATTACCGTTGGTTGAGGTGATGCTGTAGCCTTTTGCGCCCGCAGCAGCGGCTTTTTCTGCCAGACGTGCTTCCAGACCGTCAAGGGTGGTTGCGCCGTCAGCGGAAACCACGCCGATTTTATTCATGTTCTGCGCCTGAGCCGGGTTCACGGCCTCAACAGCGAAAGCGCCAAAAGAAAGGGTAGAAAGGGCAATAGCAGCAACAGCATATTTGATGGTTTTCATGGTTAATCTCTCGCAGGTTATTCTGTTAAAGTGACGATGTTCCGTCGATGTGATAAGTATCACTGTTTTTTTCGAGAGATAAAATCGAAGAGAATTGACGACGTTGTTCAAAAAAACTGATGAATGAATAATTTATTGATTATTAATAAATTATTTCAGCTAACGGCATGGGGAAATAAGCGAGCACGGTTATCAGCCGTTTAATGGCACGATTTGCCACTCTGGATCCCAAAATCCGTGCTCGTAAAGTTACCTTAAAATTCTGTCATGATCGGCAAGAAATAGTCAGCGTAACTGGCTGTCCTTGGACCCTCTGCGATTATATCCTGAGAATTTCGCATTTTTAACGTCTTTCTTCTGCTGGCAGTTTACGCATAGCCGCACGCCAGGGATCGCTTTACGCCGTGCCTCGGGGATCGGGGTATCGCATTCTTCACAAAATTCGACGCTTTCGCCCGTTGGCAGGTCGCGACGTGCACGCGCGACTGCATCTTCAATGGTGCTGTCAATTTGATCCTGCACAGCACCGTCATTTGCCCAACCTGATGCCATTTTTACCTCCTGAGGTTACCCTTCTATTATAGCAAAAAAGGCTCAAATTTTAGGCGGAAACGGCGGTAGCGCAGGGTTTTCAGACCATTCGCGGCAGACAGGAAAGCCGCCTGATACGCGGCAATATGACCTTGCTACGATGTCAGTTCTGACGGGCATCCGGGCGGACTAAATCAAAACGATTGGCCTCATCAATGCTGTAATACGCTGACGGCCCACCGGCACGCAGTATGGGCTGAGCTTTGGCCGTCTGATAAATACCGTCTTCCAGCAGTGATTCATCAATATGCACGGCGACCACTTCGCCCAGCACCAGCCAGGTTTCTATTTCCGCGCCGTTGGCGGTGGTTAACTGAATACATTGAGAGAGGCGGCACTCGAAGTTTACCGGGCTTTCTGCCACGCGCGGGACGTCAACAATGCGGCTGGGCGCGGGGGTTAAACCGGCGTGTAAAAACTCATTGTCGCCAGAAGGGAGCGTGGCTGACGTTTCATTCATTTGTCTGGCCAGCGGCAGCGTAGCAAGGTTCCAGACGAACGCTTTCGTCTCAATGATGTTTTTCACGCTGTCTTTCCAGCCGCTGCTGGCAAAACCAATAATGGGTGGGCGATAATTAAAGCAGTTAAAAAAACTGTAAGGAGCCAGATTGTCGCGACCCTGCGCATCCCGGGAGGCTATCCAGCCAATAGGACGCGGACCGATAATGGCATTAAGCGGATCGTGAGGCAGGCCATGCCCCTGCGATGGCTGATAGAAATACATAGCGTTCCTCAATAAAAAACGGATTTACCCAGACTCACTTATTTACCCGCCTCGCGTCAACGGGTATCTTACGCGGCAATTGACAGGAGAATGCCATGAATGCCCAGAAACCGGGTTTACACCCGCGTAACCGCCACCGAAACCGCTACGATCTTCCCGCCCTGTGTCTGGCGTGCCCGGAACTTGCCGAATTTATTATCACTAATCCGGCAGGCGAGGAGACCATTAACTTTGCTGATCCGCAGGCGGTTAAAGCGCTTAACAAGGCGCTGCTGGCGCACTTCTATGGTGTTCAACAGTGGGATATTCCGCAGGGCTTTCTTTGCCCGCCGGTGCCGGGACGAGCCGATTATATTCACCATCTGGCCGATCTGCTGTCGGAAACCGGCGGTGAAATTCCTCGCCTGGCCACTATTCTGGACATCGGCGTCGGTGCAAACTGTATCTATCCGCTGATCGGCGCGTATGAATATGGCTGGCGTTTTACCGGGACTGACGTCAATGCGGCGGCGCTGGCCAGCGCGCAGGCTATCGTCAATGGTAACCCGGGCATGAGTCGCAGCATTCGCCTGCGCAGGCAAAAAAATGGTGGCGACATTTTTCGCGGTATCATTCACAAGAACGAGCAATTCGATGCCACGCTGTGTAACCCGCCTTTCCATGATTCTGCGCAGGCAGCGCTGGCAGGCAATGAGCGGAAACGACGTAACCTGGGGCAAAAGGAAGCCGATGCCCGCAATTTCGGCGGTCAGCAGCAGGAGCTATGGTGTGAAGGCGGTGAAGTGCGCTTTATTCAGCAAATGATAGAAGAAAGTAAGCTGTTTGCCCGCCAGGTGATGTGGTTTAGCTCGCTGGTTTCTCGCGGTGAAAATTTGCCAGCCCTGTACCGGGCGTTGACAGCGGCAGGCGCAGTCAACGTGGTCAAAAAAGAGATGGCCCAGGGGCAAAAGCAGAGTCGCTTTATTGCCTGGACCTTCCTTGACGCGGACCAGCGTCGCCGTTTTGCTGCCCGCGCTCGCTAAAGCGTTGGCTCAGGGGGCGGGACGATACCGGATTGCGGCATCGTCCCCGGCGGTTGTGCAACGGTACCGGGAGAGG
>Ga0302347_1002267_pt1 | contig 20100 bp, 14 predicted proteins | sample PhyWR1_FD_202178 | JGI IMG/M metagenome (GOLD analysis project Ga0302347, IMG submission 202178) | Leaf surface microbial communities from wheat plants in UC Gill Tract Community Farm, Albany, California, United States - DLSL W.R1 (v2)... | ecosystem: Host-associated > Plants > Phyllosphere >...
GGCAAGCGCCTGGCCAATACCACCTGCCGCGCCGAGGACTGCAACTTTCATCCTAAAACTCCTTATTATGGGTAGCTAAATCATGCCGTAACTTCCTGCGATGGCGACCATAATCCTGAGAGGGGGTAATTACAATTATTTCGTTGCAAGATTGCGATAGGTTACAAATCCTGACGACATTTTACTGCACTTACTTTCCAGGTGGAATAACGCCAGAACGCCAGGTCACGACCTGATGTGGTTTACATCAACCGCGGTTACATTACTCGTCTGGAGTCATCAAAACAACATCAATTTAATAACATTTGGTTTACTTTAACGCTTATTTTTAAGTCGTGAGCCATGCATGTTCGTCGATAACAAAATCTGATAAGATTCGTCGTTTCTATAATATTAATTCACCTGGCTTTACCATTCGCTGTTTGCATAACAATTCATTAAAATGCATACTAATTTCCTTTATCACCCTTCTGTCAGGTGAATAATGCGTATTCCTTCAAAACAAGATGAATTAGTTAAAGCTTTCAAGGCATTGCTTAAAGAAGAGAAATTCAGTTCGCAGGGAGAGATAGTTCAGGCCTTGCAGAATGATGGCTTTGAAAATATCAATCAATCCAAAGTATCACGCATGCTAACCAAATTTGGTGCGGTCCGAACACGTAACGCCAAAATGGAAATGGTTTACTGTCTTCCTGCAGAATTAGGGGTACCAACCACCTCCAGCCCGTTAAAGAATCTGGTTCTGGATATCGACTACAACAGTGCTGTAGTGGTGATACACACCAGTCCTGGTGCTGCCCAGCTGATTGCTCGCTTACTGGACTCTCTTGGTAAGTCTGAAGGGATTCTGGGAACCATTGCAGGAGATGATACAATTTTTACCACGCCAACCAGCAACTTCTCAGTAAAACAGCTTTACGAAGCTATCCTGGTACTGTTTGAGCAAGAGTTGTAATCATTACCCTGTTCCCGCCATAACTGATGCCGGGGAGCATAAGCTAAAACCTTCGCCGGCTCCCAATACCATACTGCGCTTATGCGTTGATCAGCGTATGCTGATATTTATGCAATATCATACTCAGACGCTGCACCAACTCTATAGTTTGTGAAGGGGCTGACCATTGCTGTAACTTTTCCTGATAGATATCAAGCTCAGTCAGTAGTAGCAAGTATTCGCGTTGCCGTTTACTGTCATTGTTCGCTGAAATAACCCGGTCTGCTGTTTTACGAAGCTGGCGATGAAAAGCAGACAGTTCCCCGTTGACCGGGATAATGGCATCACGCAGACGCTGGTGCAGAATAATCAGTGTCAGTGCCAGCCGATAACGATCGATATCGCCTGGAAAGCGGCTCAGCAATAAAAATAGTTGCTGATACAGAGCCGGCAGATGGTTCTCATTACGGCGCGTTTTATTCGTTGTCAGAGCGGAGACAGCTGCTCTGACAAATTGATTGAGTAGTGTGCGCCCGGTTCTCTCTTTCGAGTTATCGCGAACCAGTAAAATAACCATCAGTGCCAGGAAACAGCCAACGATTTGTCCCAGTGCGCTATCAAGGAAGGTACTGAAATGGAAAGTCATCGGGTTATCCAGCACGATGATATTGATAGTACCCGCCAACGCACCGAGGGATCCCAGACGACGTTTTTGAACCTCAATCCCGATAAAGAAACCGAGTAACGCCAGGCTGATACAAAGCAACAGAAAGCTTTGCTGAGTAGAAGGAATAATGACCAAAAAATAGAATGCCCCCAGAGGGAGTGCAACCAACATACCATAGAGGAAGTCTAGCGCCACCATGCGAGGATTAGGCAGACGCATCGCTAGCGAGGTCACGACGGCTATCATTACCATCGCCCCACTACCAGACGTCCAACCCGTCCATAACCAGAACAGGCTGCCCAGCATGCAAGAAATAGTCGTACGCCAGAAGTTAATCATCGCATGATGCCCTTCCGCAGACTCTACTTTGATAACCACTTCGTCTTGTAAAATTTCCTCTTCCACTCCACTTATCGGTGTGTGTGTGATAACGCCCTGTTTCAACAATGAATAGCGTGTCGAGGCCCCTACCCAGCTACTGATGGATACCGGAGTAGACTTTTCTCCCAGGGCGGAAATTAATCGGCGGAGTTTTTTTAGCTGCTTATGCACATCGGCAGCCGTTTCGACATGAGTAGAAAAGACTTGTCTGAGCGACGGTGTCATTTCAAGTGGCCGTAAATTCTGTACCAGAAAGGTTTCGCAAGCCTGAGTAATTTGTGTCAGAGCAAGAGTATTAATCGCTTTAAGACGCCGATTAGCACGTTCCCAGCGTGAAGACTCCATCTGTAGATTACTTCGCATGCCGTTTAATGCCGTCACGCGTCGAACCAGATTACCCCAGGTTTTATCAATTTCGTCTTTATCTTCATGGGCAATACAGAGCTGCATCAGCCGATACTGCTCCACCAGCAAGCTATCCAGCTCTCTGTCTATTTCTTGCTTAATGGATCGCGGCGAAAAGAGTAAGTCTGCAACAATAGCGCAGACAATACCGATAATTATCTCACTACAACGTTCAATCGCAAATTGCGGCGTTGTAAGTGGGGCCGCCTGAATACTAATAACAATGATTAAAGCGGTATAGCCCGACAGTCCCCAGGCATAGGAGTTTTCAATACGCACCAAAGAGGATATCCAGGTGCAGAAGCCAGCCCATAAGCAACACGCCAGCAGCATCACGACTGGCGCCCTAATCAGTGAAATAATAATAATTAAGGCAGCAGCACAGCCGATAAAAGTGCCAATAATACGTAACATACCGCGATAGCGAATCGCACCAGAATAAGGCTCACCACCAGCAGCAAAAGCTGGCCCGGCAGCAACCAGTGCCGCTGTCAGTGCAGCCCAGCGCGGAGTCTCCAGATTGAAATGGAAACCAATAAAAACCGCCAGAACGATGGCAAAGGCCAGTTTGATGGCAAAGCGGATATGCAGTGTGGAAATCTGATACATATTTAACTGACTCAACCGATCTCACGAATACGATGCTTGAGCTTCATAAAAAATGAATCATTCTCCGTATCCAGATCTTGTTTCCCGGTTATCACCACAGTAGCAGTCGTTCCCGCAGGGTAGAGAATACCTTGTTGCTCATCGAGATGAATTCGTACCGGAACGCGCTGAGCCAGACGTACCCATTCCAGATTAGAGTCAATACTCGCCATTCCTTTGGAGTCACTCACACTACTCGAGTTAGCTACCCCGGCAGAAACACTGTCCACAGTACCACGCAATATTCGGTTGCTTCCCAGAGGGGTAATTTGCACCCGGTATCCTGGGCGAATACCGTCAAGTTTGGTCTCTTCCATATAGGCCAGAATATAAAACGAGTGCTGTTTAACTAAGGCGACAGCAGTCGAGCCACGGGTAATAAATTCGCCTACATAGACATTAAGATTGGTTATCCAGCCATCAGCAGGAGCGCGAATTATCGTGCGTTGTAGATCAAGAGTAGCAACGTCTCGTAACGCTTCTGACTTAGATAACTGATGAATAGCGGTTTGTAATACGTTATTTGACTGGTCTATCTCTTCGCGGGATATAGCATTAGCACCGAGACTGTTACGTCGGCCTGCTTCACGGCGTTTTTCCGTAACTAAGGCTTGGTAGTAATCGACGTCAGCCTGTGCTTCGGTTAACGCTTTTTGATAACGCTCTCTGTCTATGACAAATAAGACCTGATCTTTCTTCACTAGCTGATTGTCGTGGACACTCACTTCGCTGATTAAACCAGAAACGTCTGGAGCAATCGCTACAATGTCAGCAGAAAAACGGGCATCACGCGTCCAGGGGGATTCAGTGTAAAACGCCCATGCACGAAAAATTGCGATGAAGGCCAAAACCACCAGCACTAATGTTATCGCAGGACGAGATATATTTTTTACGAAAATTTTCACACAAACCTCAAACAAACAGACGCGAAATCAAATAAAAAAGACAGCAATACAAAGCGGTATTAAATAAAGCCGGATGCCAGACAAAGTCATAAATACCAGTAGGGGTCAGCAACCGACGAACTATCCAAAATAGGGCCAGCGACAATATCAACTCGAAGAATATTGGCGGAAAGGAAAGGCCAGATATTACGATGACGGGGAACAGACTCATTTTAGCCCTGAAATATAGTGCTGGAGACAGCGCGCTCGACAGCAGTTTACAATAAGAAACAATCTGAAATTAATCTAATATTCGGTTAACACTGCGTTAATTACACTATAATAATGTAATTAAAAACGTGTTATCCACGAAATGCTATCTAAATCAATTTTTGTGCCATTACATAGCAAAACAGCTAAAAATAGAGAATATTTTAAGAAAATTAAAATTATTTACTACTGAGACAGGATAACTAGCTCTGACCAAAATAGTCATTCAAGCCCAGTAGCATAGAGACAGGGGCGAAAATGAATCCGCCCCATAAGTGCAGAATTAAGCGGTACCGCCAATGGTCAGGTTATCTACTTTCAGAGTAGGCTGGCCTACGCCAACCGGCAGGCTTTGACCTTCTTTTCCGCAAACACCTACGCCATGATCCAGAGCCAGATCGTTACCAACCATGGAGATCTGTTGCATCGCTTCGATCCCGGAACCTATCAAGGTTGCCCCTTTAACCGGAGTAGTCACTTTACCCTTTTCAATTAAATAGGCTTCAGAGGTAGAAAAGACAAATTTACCAGAAGTAATATCCACCTGACCGCCACCAAAATTCGGCGCATAAAGACCATACTCCACGGACTCGATGATTTCCTGTGGGGTGGACTTGCCTGCCAGCATATAGGTATTGGTCATACGCGGCATAGGTAAGTGCGCATACGACTCACGGCGACCATTACCTGTTGGTGGCACCCCCATCAGACGTGCATTCATCTTGTCCTGCATATAGTTCTTCAGGATGCCATTTTCAATCAGCACGTTGTACTGCCCCGGCACGCCTTCATCATCGATGGCAACTGAGCCACGACGGTCAGGCATCGAGCCATCATCGACAATGGTACAGAGCTCTGAAGAAACCAGCTGACCCATTTTCCCACTAAATACTGAAGTACCACGACGGTTAAAATCACCTTCCAGGCCATGGCCGACAGCTTCATGCAGTAATACACCCGGCCAGCCAGCTCCCAGTACCACAGGCAGCATACCCGCAGGTGCTGCAACAGCGGACAAATTAACCAGCGCCATACGCACCGCTTCTTTTGCCCAGGCATCAGCACGGACTTCACCGTTCACGTTTTCCAGGAAGTATTCATAGCCAAAACGACCACCACCGCCCGTAGAGCCACGCTCACGTTTCCCTTCATGTTCAACTTGAACACTGACTGATAAACGGACCAATGGACGAATATCGGCCGCTAGTGTGCCATCGGTTGCTGCGACCAGGATAAGTTCATAGACCCCAGTCAGACTGGCGGAGACTTCCTGAACGCGGCTGTCGGTGGCGCGAGCAACACTGTCGACACGTTTTAGAATATCAAGCTTCTCTTCACGGCTCATACTGGTTAACGGATCAATACTGGTGTAGAGCGCGCTGTGTTGTACCGCACCTAAGGTTTTGGTACGTCCATTACCTTGCTCACTGACAATGCTGCGTGCAGCATGGCTGCTTTGTTCTAGCGCCAGCAGGCTAATCTGGTCAGCATAAGCAAAACCCGTTTTTTCACCACTGATGGCACGAACCCCTACTCCTTGATCAATATTGTAGGAGCCATCTTTAATTATACGGTCTTCCAATACCCAGGATTCATGATAGCTGGACTGGAAATAGAGGTCGCCATAATCAAGACGACGCTCGGATAACTGACCGAGAATGGAAAACAGATCTTGATGGGTTAAGCCATTCGCAGACAGCAGTTGCTCACTTACCAGGTTCAGACTCATCGTTTCGCTACTCTTATTACTTATCGCTCAAGGCGAAAAAGGGTGGAACTTTGGATAGTTCAAATAGCAGGTGGCTCTGATGATCGTTACTGACACACCATAAAATGGGGGAAATCAGCTCACTGACAACAGACCTGCATACTTGAAATATAATGAATATAGCTTTTGAGTTTGTAGTTGTTTCCCCACTCACTTCAAATCATCTGGCTTCGCTGATTTTCGGCTGACGTAGTACTTCGTTCACTTGCGGTTTATCCATCGGACCCGTAATGCTGTAGCGCAGGATGGAGACCTTGCTCCATAACGGGCTGAGCACCTTACTGGCCGCAAATACCGCAGCGCCAACAATAGGATTGACCGCAAACGCCGTCGCTACACTGACCGTGGCAGAAATTTCAGGTGCCACAATCGCTTCCAGATTTAGCTCACGCCGTACCAAATCCATCTCACCTTTGATGGCGATATCAGCTTCCAGACCGTCAATCAGTGTATCATCGGTGTGGAAAATACCCTCTTTTATCCACGCGGTACTGTTGATACTGTCATAGTAGAAACCGCTGCCGAAGGTATCTCTGAAGTCGAAACGTAATTTACGCAATAGCGCATCAAAGCTAACCAGACGGAGTAATTGTCCTGCCCGACCGGTGCCAACAGACTCGATTTTGCCACGCCCAAGAGACATTTTCAAAATACCACTCAGTGAGCTTTCATTAGGTGACCAAGGGACATCACGCCAATGCAAATCGTAGTTTACATCAAAAGATGATTCCTGGAGCGGAATGCTAACCCCAAAGAAACTGGCTGCCTGACCCACCTTTTGCCCCGTGAGAGTTCCTTTGAGTGCAGTACGGATACCACCAGCTTTATTGACCCATTCGCCTTCTGCGGTTAACCGAGCAAATCCAGTATCTATGAAACCTTTTTCCAACTGTATGGTATCGCCTTTAACAATCAAATCGCCGTCAATACGACCATATTTTTGTCCCCATAACCAACACTCAGCACAGCGCAGATCTACACTAGGCCAGTCACGGAAATCGATAGCTGACGATGAAAATACTTCGCCACTATTGCTCTTGTCACTCTTCATCGCCCAGTCAGGGTTAAAGTAGAGATAGCTGATATCAGCCTGCCAGGCGGCATTATTATGCATCTCCAGCGTGGCATTAAGCTCACGTCCTTTAGCCACCACTTTTTTCCCATCTGGCATCAATTGTGTCGTTAAACTCATGTCATGCCACTGCTGCCCACCTAAATCCAAGGCCGGGGTATGTAATGTCACCTGCCCAGGAAATACCACCCTGTTATCAGTAGCACCGGTTTTATTCTGGCTTAACAAACCCAGCCATTGCTCTCCAGCGATAGCGGGTAGATGCAGAACGATATTTTTTGGTTCAGGTAATGTAGGTATGCTCTTACTGTTGGCCGCCCAAATAGCGCTATCAAGCGTCAGATTTTTATCGAGCAACCAGCGACTGGAAAAGTGGTTTTCCGCCCCCGCATTTCCGCTCAGGATAAACTCTTTTAATGACCCTTTGACGGCAATATTTACCGGTAAAGTGACACCCGCTGACTTATTCAATGGCGCAGGTAAGTGACTGCTTACATCCTTTAGATTACCCGCCAGACTGACCTGATACTTAGCATCACCGCGATAAGGGAGTGAAATATCGACTTTACCCGTCCAGCCCAGACGACCACCGAGTTTCTGAGTGATGCCATCGGGTAATACATCCATCTTTCCAGGCTGCCAGTCCCCGTTCAAATTGACATCAATTTGATAATCCTTTTCCCCAGTTTGCGTGGAAAAATCAATATTGACCGGCTGGTTAAACCAGGTGGCCTGCAACGGTTCACTGCGCAAATCACCATTAGCAAAACTAAACTTCCCGCTTAAACGGTGAAGCGTACTTTCCAGGGGTTTAATCAGTAAGTCATTATTTTTCAGGATGACCTCACCCGAGGCCTGTGTCGCTTGACCATCAAGTGGGATATCGAGATGTAAGCGAGCATTCACATCACCGCTAATTTGCAGTTCATCCAGTGCCGCTGCCAGTGAGTCGTCGAGAGGGGTATCTTTAAAATAAGGACCTACTGCCGCACCGGGGCCGTTAATATCAGCATCAATCAGTAGCTTGTCTTTTCCATAGTCAGGAATAGTTGCCATTAAGTTACGCGCTGTAACCCCACCCAGAGCCACCTTATCAGCATTCATCCACAACCCCTGATTAAGAAAGTCCAGGGTGATATCAAGGTTCTTCAGTGCTGGCCAGCCTGGCTGAAAAGCAAAGGTCGCATTACGCAGTGGAACATAAACCTGGAACTGACCTTCATTATGTGTAAAAGGGAATAAGCCAGGATCACCGCCAAATACCAGAGTCGCGTTATCCGATTGCCCGCCCAGGATGGCACCACTCAGATAATCAGTGAGATCTTTTCCCATCAAATTTTCTGGGAAATAACGCCAGGCTTCCGCGCCATTATTGGTCTTAATACCCGCCAGAATACCTAACCAAGGCTCACCGTGGGTCGGCTGTAGATAACGAAAATCACCTTTAGCCCAGACTGCAAGCGCCTGAACATCAATATTTTTCCCCTCCAGCTCGAAACCCTCAGCGTCTTTTTTCCACAGTAATGACGCCGTACCTTTGGCTATTTCCAGTGGTGCACGAAATACACTTTCATAGGGCATTTTACCCTCAATAACCTGAGCATCCAGTTTGCCATTCATCACGCTGCCACTCACTGTTCCGGATAAGTGCTCAACGCCAGGTACCAGCAGCCATTGATTCCAGCTGACATTATTCCAGCTCGCCTGCATTCGTGTCTGATCTGGGTGTTTCAGTGGAATATCCAATGCCAGTGCAGCAATGTGTCCTTGCGGCTGCATGGTTTTCCAGACTTTCACCGCTTCAGGAGAAAAGCGCGTTGCGATTGGCAACAATCCATTGAAGTTAGCAAGTTCCATATTACTGGCACGGACACGGAATTCATCACCTTGTGTTTCATCCTGTCCCTTCAGCCATGCTAGCTCCAGGCGCCCTTTTGGCCAGGCATGATTATCAAGCGTAATATTGGTGTCAGGGATAACCAGCTCCCAGCCCGAAGGTTCTTGACTTATTTGTGCTGTCAGATTATCAACCGAAAGATGATGCTCGGTGTTGTTCTCACTCTCCCAGCTAGCCCCACCTTGTTTCAGCCAGATATTACCACCACGAATATCTCCTGCTTTGATGTCCATCCAGCCTTCAAGGCTAAAGCGTGCACTTTGCAGAGAGAGATTATCGGTCATCCAGCGGCTGAACCAGGGTTTGACATCAACATCATCGGCTTGTAACCATATTTTGCCGCTATCCAGTAGCCCATTCTCATCGCGCAGGTCTAGCCGAACATTGGCAACGCCATGTTGTCCGTTAAAACTCGACAAGCTCACGATACCTTCAGCACGGTGACGACTTTGGTTATTAAGCCAGGTGAGTTGTGGAATCGAGAGTTCAGCACGCTGTCCCGAAAGCGTCAGGAAACTAAAGGTACTGTCGCGAAGATCAAAGTGATCGAACTGACGCAAGAAGAGATCACTTATCTTGCTGGCTTCAAGCCCATCACCACTCCCACCTGCACTGATCGGGGCATTGATGTGCATTTGCAGCTGATAAAAAGTGAGATCACGAAACTGCCAGCGGGCATGCAATAAACTTTGCCAGACATCCAGTGCCAGAGTAACGCGTTTAATACTCAGTGAGCCTCCTTCATCCAGAGGAGCATGAATATCTTCGACATTGAGAGTAGGACCAAAGCTTTGCCAGCTGGCTTCAATATGGCTGGCCTCAACAGGCACACCTGTTGCCTGCTCTATTTTTTCCAATAGAACAGGACGCCACGTGTCCAGATGCGGTAACACTAACCGTAGAGCACTGACCAGCAATGCAACAATAACAATCAGTCCCACGCCAGTAAGCAGTAGTATGCCTGGTAGTCTCCTCACATCGTTCTCCTTGTTATTACGGCGTAATGCACAAATCCCAAGGGAGGATTCACATCATAACCACATCAAACTGCTCCTGATTGTAGAGCGGCTCTATCTGTACTTTTACCTGTTTGCCAACAAAGATTTCAACCTCAGCCAGAGCATGAGATTCATCACTTTTTAGCGCTTCGCCTACAGCAGGTGAAGCATAAACCAGGAAGCGATCAGAGTCGTAAGCATGGTGAACACGAACCACTTCACGCATGATTTCATAACAGACTGTCTCAACACTTTTTACCGTACCACGACCATGACAACTTGGGCATTCATTGCACAGAACATGTTCAACACTTTCACGTGTCCGCTTACGGGTCATTTCGACCAGGCCCAGCTGTGAAAAGTTGCTGATACCCGTCTTCACTCGGTCTTTACTCAGAGCCTGTTCGAGAGAATGCAGCACCCGGCGACGATGATCTTCATTACTCATATCGATAAAATCGATGATAATAATCCCACCGAGATTACGCAGTCGTAGCTGACGAGCAATCGCTTGAGTTGCTTCGATATTAGTATTAAATATCGTGTCATCAAGATTACGGTGGCCAACAAATGCCCCAGTATTGATATCCACAGTCGTCATAGCTTCAGTCTGATCAATCACCAGATATCCACCAGACTTCAGCTCGACCTTACGCTCCAGAGCGCGCTGGATCTCATTCTCAACATCATAGAGATCGAAAATAGGCTGACGACCAATGTAGTGTTCTATTTTACTGGTCATTTCCGGCATATATTCTGCCGTAAACTCCAGTAAGCATTCGTAGGTTAAGCGCGAGTCAACACGGATTCTATCCAGCGCGGCATCAGCAAAATCTCGCAGAACACGCTGTGCCAGCGCCAGTTCACCGTATAACTGATAGCGAGTCTGGTTACGCTTTTTACGTTCGCTGACCTTAGTCCATACCCGTTTCAAGTATGCGGCATCAGAGGCTAAATCGCTTTCACATACCCCTTCAGCTGCAGTACGGATAATAAATCCACCCAGTTCATCGCAATAATCGCTGACAATACGTTTTAAACGTTCGCGTTCTTCTTCACTATCAATACGCTGAGAGACACCAACATGCGAGGAACCCGGCATAAAGACCAGATAACGTGAAGGTAAAGTGATATCTGTCGTCAGCCTGGCGCCCTTAGTACCTAAGGGATCTTTGACCACTTGCACCATCAAGTCCTGACCCTGGCGCACCAGTTCTGCAATATCACGAACGTGGAAGTTTTTTTGTTCTTCTCCAGCGACACATTCTGTGTGCGGCATAATATCGGAAGCATGGAGAAAAGCTGCCTTATCAAGGCCAATATCTACAAATGCCGCTTGCATACCGGGCAGTACTCTACTCACACGACCCTTGTAGATATTTCCGACAATTCCACGACGTGACTCACGTTCAATATGGATTTCCTGCAGTATTCCACCGTCAATATAAGCAACCCGTGTTTCTGATGGGGTCACATTGACCAATAATTCAGCCGTCATCTTTTCCTCGTCGATTCCGTAACGCGTGAAAATCACTCAGCAATTCATTTGTTTCCACCAACGGTAGTCCCACCACTGCATGATAACTGCCATTAATTTTTCTGACAAAAGCGCCACCGAGCCCCTGAATACCATAGGATCCGGCCTTATCCATTGGCTCTCCACTGGCGATATAGTCAGTAATATCCTGTTCAGACAAATAACGGAACATCACCTGAGTCATCACCAAGGTTTCCAGCACTTGGGTACTATCTGCAACCGCCACCGCAGTCATGACATTATGTTGTCGTCCTGATAGCTGGCGCAGCATATAAGCTGCCTGTTCGGTACTCTGAGGTTTTTCTAGTATTTCGCCTTCAAGTACCACGATAGTATCTGCCCCAAGTACAGGGAGATCTTGCTTAGCCAGCACCACTCCTGCCTGAGCCTTTTCGCGAGCCAGGCGTCGAACATACTGCTCTGCATTCTCATGCGGCAGCCTCTGTTCCGTGATGCCAGGAATGACCTGTTCAAAGACGATGCCCAACTGAGCCAATAGCTCCTGACGGCGTGGCGACCCAGACGCCAGATATAACGTAATCATAATTACCTTTATTGCACAGCGAATTGTTGGCGAACTTTACGCATTAGCAGGAAAATCCACGGCCACAGAACACCGTTAATCGCACTGCTCCAGAACACTTCGGGCTGGAAAGCAACATTGGCGTTTAAAAACCCTGCCCAAAAAACAATCAGGTTGGCGACCAGTGATAGCAGAATCACGACTAACGCTTGTTGCCACAAGGCAAGATTACGAAATAGCTGGTATTTCAGCGTCACCAGATAAGCGACAATACTCAATGCTAATGCACGTAGACCCAAGGTGGAACCGCTGATTAAGTCCATAATCGCGCCCATCAGGAAACCAGTTCCAACGTTGACACGATGTGGCAAAGCCAGGATCCAGTATAGCAGTATCAGCAATACCCAATCAGGACGGTACAATTTCAAATCATCCGGCCAGGGCATAACTTCCAGCAGCAGCGCAATAAGAAAAGAGATCCAGATGACCCAACGACCCTGGCTGCGATAACGTCCCACTAGCGGCTCCCTGCCGGTCCTGTGGCACGGGATGTATTTCCCCCGTTAGCAGGAGCTGGAGCAGGTGTCACTGCTGGAGTCGGTGCAGGAGGCCCCATCGCATCAGCAGGCGGTAATACTTGCGGCATCATTTGCATCAAACGTTCGTTGGCTACACGATGAACTTCATGAGGAGCCATAGGTGTCAGGCCCTCTCTGTCAGCTCCCCACAGCAACAACAAGTAACGCAAACGCTGTAACCCTGCTGTTGGGCGAGCCTGAATAACCGTATAGGCACGCTGAGTATCCAGTTTGACCGAAGAAACGACCCCAACCGGATAACCTTCAGGGAAACGCCCTCCTAATCCGGAGGTCACGAGGACATCGCCCACACGAATATCGGTATTGGCTGGTAAATGTTCAAGCTGCAAATCATCCGTACAACCCGTACCTGAGGCCAGTACCCGAATATCATTGCGCAATACTTGAATAGGCAGTGAATGAGTAGCGTCACAAATCAGTAGCACACGACTGGTGAGTTTTGCCACAGCGACAACTTGACCGACTACGCCTTTATCACTGATAACTGGCTGGCCTTCGTAGACACCGTTCACACTGCCTTTATCAATAACCACCTGATCACTATAGGGATCACTCACCGTAGAGATGACTTGGGTGACCATTTTTTGCTCGTCCTGACGCAAAGGTGAACCGAGCAGTTCACGCAGACGAGTATTTTCCTGCCGATACTGGCCTAACATCAGCAGTTCACTGTTCTTCAGGATTAATTCCTGACGTAAAACTCGATTTTCACGTTCCAGCTGGCTACGTGAAGTTAATGTCTGAGACACATTGTCGAGTAATTCACGAGGGCCGTTAGAAACAAAATAGAAAGGGCTGACAGCAGTGTCCAGGTATGTTCGGATTTGACTGAACACCCCTAAGCGACTGTCGGCAATAATGACGCCAATCGCCACCAATATCGCCAGCATAAGGCGAATTTGTAGCGACGGGCCACGGCTAAAAATGGGCTTCATAGGTTATGCGTATTCCCGAACCAACAAGCAAGGGAAGCCATCAGGCTCCCTTGTACCGAGGCTGTTACTCTTCGCTAAACAAGTCGCCACCGTGCATGTCGATCATTTCCAAAGCCTTACCGCCACCACGAGCAACACAGGTCAATGGATCTTCTGCAACTACTACTGGGATCCCCGTTTCTTCCATCAACAAACGATCGAGGTTACGCAGTAACGCACCACCGCCAGTTAACACCATGCCGCGTTCAGAAATATCAGATGCCAGTTCCGGTGGACATTGCTCCAGAGCAACCATTACCGCACTGACGATACCTGTCAGTGGCTCTTGCAACGCTTCGAGGATTTCATTCGAGTTCAGAGTGAAACCACGTGGTACACCTTCTGCCAGGTTACGACCACGAACTTCGATTTCGAGGACTTCATCACCCGGATAAGCAGAACCAATACCGTGCTTGATTCGTTCAGCAGTCGCTTCACCAATCAAAGAACCGTAGTTGCGACGTACATAATTGATAATCGCTTCATCGAAACGGTCACCACCAATACGCACAGAAGAAGAATACACCACGCCATTAAGAGAAATAACGGCAACTTCAGTAGTTCCCCCACCGATATCTACAACCATCGAACCCGTAGCTTCAGAAACTGGCAAACCAGCACCAATAGCAGCAGCCATAGGCTCTTCAATCAAGAAGACTTCACGAGCACCAGCACCTTGGGCAGACTCACGAATAGCACGACGCTCGACCTGAGTAGCACCGACAGGTACACAAACCAGTACTCTTGGACTAGGACGCATAAAGCTATTGCTATGAACTTGTTTAATAAAATGCTGGAGCATTTTTTCGGTCACAAAGAAGTCAGCAATAACACCATCTTTCATCGGGCGAATGGCCGCGATATTACCTGGTGTACGGCCTAACATCTGTTTGGCTTCATGACCCACAGCTGCAACACTTTTTGGCGAACCACTGCGATCCTGGCGAATAGCCACGACGGATGGTTCATTCAATACAATGCCCTGTCCTTTAACGTAAATCAGGGTATTCGCGGTACCCAAGTCAATGGACAAGTCATTAGAAAACATGCCACGAAATTTTTTCAACATACTAAGGGATAATCCTGAAAGCTGGGGCAGATAAAAAATCCGCTTACTTTAGCAACCACTCATTGTAGCGACAAGGCGGAAAAATGCTCTACAACGGTGAAAAATAGTACAGTTCACTACAGCTGTTACACTTTTGAAACATTCCGCCAAAATGCGCGCAGAAATTCAGCAAGCATGATGAAATAAACGTTTCGCTCACAGTAACAAACCGAGTTAAAACGGCTGCGATAATCTTAAGGCAAACATGCATGTCCCCTTAAGATGCAGTGGGCGTTATTCTACGTGAAATAATGTCAAACGGCAGGTTAAACCGAGTATCTTTGAGAATATTTTTTCACGTCATTGTCCAGTAATTGTGCGGCGGCAATAAAATCGCCTTGTGCGCCCGCTACGCCATTATCCATAAGGGTCTGCCATTCACTCAGCGTTCTCACGCCTGAAGCAAACACATGCGCGCGCGTCCCATTACATGCTTCAACTAAACTCTGCAGAAACAGCTGATTCTCTGTCTGTTTGCCGATATTTCTTACTATAGCAGGATGCAGTTTAATCAACTCGATATCCAGCATCTTAATATAAGAGGTACTGATCATCGTTAGCCCTGCGTGAATAACTGCTACCTGCCCGCCCAATCCAGTGATGAGTTTAATAAAAGGACGTAACAGACTGATGTGTTGACAAACATCTTCCTCTGCAAGTTCAAAAATAATCCGCGAACGTAGTAATTTTTCACATTGTACTAATGAATTCCGTAACCAGTCCTGAAAAGAAGGACGAATTAATGACTCAATAGAAACCTGAATTGCCAAGGTTTCTTCCGGCCAAAAGCGCAGTAATGGTAGTAAGCGGGAGATAATTAGCTGGTCGTATTGCTCAGATAAACCAAATTGTTCAACCATTGGCATATACTCATCAGACAGAATTTCCTGCTTACCATCAAAAATACGGCACTGGATCTCCCTATGTACCACGAGCCCTTGACGATTAACGGCTGGGGTCTGGTAAAATCGTGGCCCGCCTTGTTTTAAGGTTTGCTCCAGCAGGGTTCGCCATTTCACACTCCCGCGTCCGGTATCAGGTAAACTCTCATCATAGACACACCAATTATTTGTACCTTGTAACACCGCATTCCGAGTGGCAATCTCTGCCTGCTCCATAACTTGCTCTTTAGTTTGTCCATTACGCCAGGCACAGATACCGATATGTAACATATTCTCTTTATCGACTATCCGGGTAGAGGGTAGAGCATCAACGCTATGAAGCAATTGACTGGCAAAACTATTGGCTTCTTTCAGACTACGATGTGGTAACAGTACTGCAAAGTCATTACGAAAATAGCGAGCCAGAATCGCACCGGGATAACGCATTACAAAGGTCGATAACAGATTTATCAGAGTGAACTGATAGTCCTCAACAATCTCACTTCCCCAGAGCTCTCGCAGGTGTTCAAAGTCTGGCAGACGAAGGATCATGGCCATACCATGAACGTCTGCCTGAGTATGCTCTTCTAATAGAATCGAGAGCTGATTATCAAAAAACTGCCGATTACTGAGGCCCGTCTTCGCATCTTGAGCCGCAAAAGCACGGATTAAAGTATCCAGACGGTTGCGTTGTTCATTCGCGACTTGTAAGTCATATAGCAGCACATCCAGTGCTTTGCTAGCTGAATGAGGGTATTCCAGTCGTGTTCCGCCCACTTCAGCGTCTCTCTCCCCTTCCAGAATTTTACCCGCACGTTTTTCCAGTAACTCCTGTCCCATCAGTGCCCCCCTTAACCAATACATGAACCACAGAAAAATAAAGACGGTAAGGGCCATCGCAGTGATAAAAGGCATAATAGGCAACATCGAGTGAAAATAGCTCGCAATGACATTTTTATAAGTCAGATGAATGCGAACACCAGGGTGATTAATTAAATTAATAGTGATATTACGCAGATCACTTTGCGACACCCCTGATAATAAATCCGCAGGTAGTCGGTATATGAATAGCTCACCTTTTTCATTGCTCAAACTAATTTCAGTGATATCAGACTGCATCATTTCTTCATTAAGCCAGGGCTCAAGAGTCTCTGGTGACGCGGAAACTAAATGAATGTCAATCATCGATGCTACAGCGCTCACCCGCTGTTCCGTTTTTTCCTGAATGAGGAATAAAAAGCTCAATGAGCTGCCAGCCAAGGTAACAATGACTATTAATCCGGTTAACAAGGCTATGAAAACTGAAAGCTTTGTTGTTAATTTCATCCCAGTGTTAACCCTGATAAGTAAATATAAAACACCCTATCATCGACCCTAATCAAAGATAAATTACGGTAGATAAATCCAAAAGTAGCCAAATATAGCGATAATAATCGACACATTCATTGAGATGAATCTTCATTGCACCTCAGAATTCAGTATAGATTGTTAAGTCTGTTTACAATGAAAAACTCTCAGGAGTCACCCATGCAGGCATTAATTCTGGAACAGAATGAAGGTCAAACCCGTGCCGAGGTAAAAAATGTTGCCATCTCCGCACTCCCCGAAGGTAATGTCACCGTTGACATTGATTACTCCGGTTTAAATTACAAAGATGCGTTAGCCATCACCGGTAAAGGAAAAATCATTCGTCAATTTCCAATGGTTCCCGGTATTGACTTTGCTGGACGAGTTTACAGTAGCGAAGACAATCGCTTCCATGTCGGACAGCCAGTCTTGCTGACAGGATGGGGAGTTGGAGAGAATCATTGGGGCGGTCTGGCGAAACAAGCCAGAGTCAACGCCGACTGGTTAGTCCCTATGCCAGAAGGACTGGATGCACGTAAAGCCATGATAATCGGTACTGCGGGTTTTACCGCCATGCTCTGTATCATGGCACTCGAAGCAGCAGGAGTGACCCCACAAAGTGGCGAAGTTGTTGTTACTGGCGCCAGTGGTGGTGTCGGCAGTACAGCGATAGCATTATTACATCATCTGGGATATCAGGTTGTTGCCGTATCCGGCAGAACCAGCACTCACTCATATTTAAAACAGTTGGGTGCCGGACGCATTCTGGATCGGGATGCATTTGCTGACTCTCGCCCACTGGAAAAACAAACCTGGGCTGGCGCTATCGATACGGTTGGCGGCAAGGTATTAGCCACCTTACTGGCGCAGATGAACTATGGTGGTTGTATTGCGGCTTGTGGTCTGGCTGGAGGGACGTCATTACCCACTACTGTGATGCCTTTTATTCTACGCAATGTGCGCCTGCAAGGTGTTGACTCAGTGATGGCTCCTGCTGGGGATCGTCTTACTGCCTGGGAACGTCTTGCTAAAGAATTGCCAGAATCCTTCTACCAACAAGCCGCCACTGAAATTACTCTCGCTCAGGTATCTGAATATGCCAGTGCAATCATAAATAATGAAGTACGTGGACGCACAGTAGTAAAAATAGACTAACAGTCTTCCCGGGCTGATTGTATCCCGGGTCTAAATTTCAATTTTTCGTGACATATTCGCCAATATGTCTTATCTCCCACATGCTAGGGTTCTTGTATCAAGGAGAGCATAATGAAAAAAGTTACCCATCTTAACGAAGCTGACGTTACACCCGAGTCTGTCTTTATGATGAAGCGCCGTCAGGTGCTGAAAGCTCTGGGGCTGAGTGCCGCCGCTCTAACCTTGCCACAACCCGCGCAGGCAAACCTTTTATCCTGGTTTAAAGGTAATGACCGCCCCCCTGCTCCAGCAGGAAAACCATTGTCCTTCAGCCAGCCTGAAGAATGGCAGTCAACTCTTGCTCTGACACCTGAAGATAAGGTGATGGGATACAATAATTTTTATGAGTTTGGACTGGATAAAGCTGATCCTGCGGCCAATGCTGGAGCACTCAAAACCGACCCATGGCAGCTAACGATTAGTGGCGAAGTCGCTAAACCAGTCACTCTGGATTTCGATGCACTTCACCAGCGTTTTCCGCTGGAGGAAAGAATTTATCGTATGCGCTGCGTTGAAGCCTGGTCAATGGTGGTGCCCTGGATAGGTTTTCCACTGAGCAAGCTGCTAGCCTTGGTCGAACCCACCAGCAATGCTAAGTATGTTGCGTTTGAAACCCTGTACGATCCCGAGCAGATGCCCGGACAGAAAGACCGTTTTATCGGCGGTGGCTTGAAATATCCCTATGTAGAAGGCTTACGGCTGGATGAGGCTATGCATCCGCTGACACTATTGACCGTCGGAGTCTATGGTAAAGCTCTGGCTCCACAAAATGGTGCACCAGTACGTTTGATCGTGCCCTGGAAATATGGTTTTAAAGGTATTAAGTCGATTGTCAGTATCAAACTGGTGCGTGATATTCCGCCTACGACCTGGAATATGGGCGCCCCGAACGAATACGGTTTTTACGCCAATGTAAACCCTCATGTGGATCATCCACGCTGGTCACAAGCTTCCGAAAGATTTATTGGTTCCGGCGGTATTCTGGATGTAAAACGCCAGCCAACGCAGCTCTTCAATGGCTACGCCGATCAGGTTGCCTCGCTGTATCGCGGCCTTAATCTGAAGGAGAATTTCTGAATGCGTCTGGTAGCAAAACAGATATTCTGGCTTAAAATTTTGTTGCATCTGGCTGCTTTTTTGCCCTTGGTATGGTTAGTTTATGCTACCAACCAGGGGCTTCTCAGCGCCGACCCAGCAAAAGATATCCAACATTTTACCGGCCTGATGGCACTGAAATTACTCCTGGCGACGCTGGTGGTCACCCCACTGGCACGTTATGGTAAGCAGCCGTTATTGATACGAACCCGCAGACTACTTGGATTATGGTGCTTTGCCTGGGCTACGCTACACTTGATTAGCTACTCAGTGCTGGAGCTAGGGATAAGTAATCTTAACCTGCTGGGTCGCGAATTAGTGACTCGTCCCTATCTGACAATAGGGATTATTTGCTGGCTGATTTTACTCGCACTGACCCTGACATCCACTCAGTCAGCAATGAAACGCTTAGGTGCACGGTGGCAAAAATTGCATAACACCGTCTATCTGGTATTAATTCTGGCACCTGTTCACTTTATCTGGTCAGTTAAGACATTGTCTCCTCAGCCTTTACTTTATGCTCTGATTGCACTGGTGTTGCTTTCCTTACGCTACAAGAAATTCCGCTCCTGGAAGCGCTAGTCACATCATATGCTACGCTGGTTCCATTAAGATTAGCCGATAGACAATTTCAGGGTAGCTAAAGATAATCTTCCCTGATAAGACCACTATTTAGCTGCCAAAAGCCACGAAATAGTTATAATATGCGACTTCTGTTTTTCTTGGGTCTAATTTTTGGACTCAAGAGATGACAATCAGGCAAGTTAAGTATATTTTGTCTGCTAATGGCGAAATTGCAGGAGATGGCGACACGATGTCGTGTAAATTTAACATTTTACTTTTGAATGGCCCTAACCTGAATATGTTAGGAACTCGGGAGCCAGATAAGTATGGCAGCCTGACATTATCAGAAATTGT
>Ga0302347_1002272_pt1 | contig 20059 bp, 16 predicted proteins | sample PhyWR1_FD_202178 | JGI IMG/M metagenome (GOLD analysis project Ga0302347, IMG submission 202178) | Leaf surface microbial communities from wheat plants in UC Gill Tract Community Farm, Albany, California, United States - DLSL W.R1 (v2)... | ecosystem: Host-associated > Plants > Phyllosphere >...
ACGTGGCGGAAAGCATCAATAAGGATACCTTCCGTCATCTCACCTTCCAGCCTTTCGCTATTCAGGGTCGCCACGGCCAGTAAAAATGACAGCCTGTCGACCGGCAGCTGAATGGAAAAATCATTCTTTCTGGCCCAGGCAACCAGTTCGGGGACTGTCTGGGAAAATTCACTCATCGGTTATCCTTGCATCTTGCTGCGGCTTACGCGCAGTGACGTGAATGTAACGGCCCAGGCTAATATAGGGTTCCTGACGGCAATAACGCGTTTCCAGCTCCAGCAACGCGGAAAAACAGTCGTGCTGATGGCGTTTGTCGCGCAGATAATCATGAAATATGCGCACCCCGGTTTTGCCGGTAATCTGCCATCCTGCCGCATCCAGCCAGTCATAAACGAGCTGCGGATCGCGCGGGTAGTCAGGCGAAAGGGTCCGCTTTTTCTTTTTCGGCATTCCCAGTTGCACATAGTCAAAATTGCCGACCACCATGTTACGCATCAGAAGACCATGAGCGTTATAGAACATCAGTGATAACGCTCCGCCGGGGCGCAATACTGACCATAAACGTTGCAAAGCGCTCTGCGGCTCGGCGATCCATTCAAGCACCGCGTGAAACAATATCAGATCGACCGGCGAATCCAAATGGTGAGCGATTTCCTGAACCGGGCATTGTACAAAATGCATGTTGTCGCTCATACCTTTATCTGACGCTGCCTGTGTAGCCCGGGCGATCATTTCAGCGGAAATATCGCACAGCGTCACGTGGTGACCGCGCTGCGCCATTTTAATCGCCGTCTGCCCTTCTCCGCCACCCGCATCTAATATGCGCAGCGGCCGATCGCCGAAGGAGGCAAGCAGTAAATCGAGGTCCTGCCACAGGATCGCCTGACGCAGTTGGCCCTTGGTCGTGCCATAAATATTGCGGGCAAATTTTTCCGCGATGCCATCAAAATTGCGACCCTGCATAATCTCACTCCGCGATCCTGTCAAAGAGGCTATTTTGTCACAGCCGGGCAGAGAATGAAGCAATCTGGTGTAATATCCCGAACAAAGCAAGGTTGTATGGTTAAAAAAGGAGCCAGGAAGGATGCTTTTTACGCTAAAAAAGGTCGTTGGCGGGTTGTTGCTGCCCCTGCCACTGTTACTTTTATTGATAGGCTGCGGCATAGTACTGGTCTGGTTTAGCCGTTTTCAAAAAACCGGAAAAACAGTGATTACCTTCGGCTGGCTTACGCTCCTGCTGCTCAGTCTGCAACCGGTCGCCGATGGTTTACTTCGCCCGGTAGAAAATACCTATCCGACCTGGCGCGGTAGCCAACAGGTTCAGTACGTAGTAGTGCTGGGAGGCGGTTATACGTGGAATCCGGCGTGGGCGCCCAGTTCGAATTTGATTAACAACAGTTTGCCGCGTCTTAATGAAGGCATCCGTTTATGGCGGGCAAATCCCGGATCAAAACTGATCTTTACCGGTGGCCCGGCGACGGGTAATGCGGTGAGTACCGCTGAAGCGGGAGCCAGGGTCGCCGAAAGTCTGGGCATACCGCGCAGCGATATTATTACCCTCGACCAGCCGAAGGATACGGAAGAAGAAGCGGCAGCGGTAAAAAGCGCGATTGGCGATGTCCCTTTCTTATTAGTGACCTCCGCGTCCCATCTTCCGCGCGCCATGATCTTCTTTGAAAACGCTGGCCTGCATCCACTACCGGCTCCCGCCAATCAGCTGGCAATTCATTCGCCGCTTAACCCCTGGGAACGCGCCATTCCGTCTCCGGTATGGCTGGGCCATAGCGATCGCGTGGCCTATGAAACGCTGGGCAGAGTCTGGCAGTGGCTAAAGGGGGCGTCAGGCAAGCCAGGGCATTAGTGATTTAGCGGCCAAATCAAATCGCCCGCGATCAAAACGACCGGTATTGACCAGCTGCGCTACTTCATCCCACAACAGATACAGCCAGCGCCGCCAGAGAAAGGCCTCTGCCACCGGCGCACGCTGCAGGTAGTGCCACAGTAAATCTTCTGCGAGCTGATTATCTGCCAGGCGAAAGAGTTCATACTCTCGCGGGGCCCAAAGTGTAATGCCGGGCCCGGTCATGGCGATCAGCTGATCGCTACGGGCGTCTTTGAGCATACTCATTAGAGTTAAATTACCATGCACCAGCACGCAATTGTCGTTGAAGCCGTCAAACAGCGCAGGCAGGCATTCCCGGGCGCGAAATAACAGACGCTTATCCTGCATGGTCAGACCGGTATTGCTGTAGAGATTAAGCGTATTCCAGAGTTTATCGACGCGCTGACGATACCAGTGCGGCCATACATTTTCCTGGGTATTATCAACCGAGCCAACACAGCCCCGGCTGTCCTGCCGGTGCCAGGAGAGAAGACCTTCCACAATCTGATCTTTAAGCTGCTCCCAGCGCTGTGAAGTGCGGGCCGGCGCTTCTACCGACACGCCACGCAGACGCTCCATAAGCAGAACATCCGGCCCCGGATGTTCCTCATGCGTCAGGACGCCATAGACAACTGGCATTCTTACCGTGCCGCTGCGTGCAAGCATTGAGATCTTCCAGGCAAGCTGCCTGGCCAGCCCCGAGGTCGTAAAACTTTTTGCCATCAGCGGCATGGGGTTTCCCTGAGCGTCATAGAGCGACCACAACGAAGAGTGAATGTTCTCATTGACGCACTCCATTCGACTGAGATCCTCCCCCAGAAGATGGCTTAATTCGGCACGTAACTGTTCCATCTCAGATAATCCTTATGAATATTACTGATTTCATAATGAGCGCCTGAATGGAGGATGTCACCGGATAAGATCAAAGCGGCTACAGAAAAGTTGAAAAAAAATGAAAAAGTTTCTCCCTTCCAGAAAGAAGGGAGATGAGGACTAACACATCTCAGCGCGGACGCGCTCCAGATCTTCCGGCGTATCAACCCCGGTTCCCGGAACCTCATGCGCTACGGCAACGTGGATTTTTTCGCCGTACCACAGCACGCGAAGCTGCTCCAGCATTTCAATCTGTTCCAGCGGACTGGGTACCCAGCTTACATAGCGGCGAATAAATCCGGCACGATAAGCATAAATGCCAATATGGCGCAGCAGCGTATCGCCAATAGCGTCGCGTGACTGCGCAAACCGGTCGCGATCCCAGGGGATGGTCGCCCGGGAGAAGTACAGCGCATAGCCCTGCTCATTGATCACGACTTTAACCGCATTCGGATTAAAGGCCTCTTCGGCATCGTGAACAGGCACCGCCAGGGTTGCCATACCCGCATCGCTGGCCGCCAGATTTTCTGCCACCTGACGTACAATCGCTGGCGGGATCATCGGCTCATCACCCTGAATATTCACAATGACTGTATCATCACTGAATGCGCATTTCTCAACCACTTCCGCCAGTCTTTCAGTGCCAGACTGATGGTCGGCGCGGGTCATACAGACTTCACCGCCGGCCGCCTCTACCGCGCGGGCGACATCAGGATGATCGGTGGCCACAATGATACGTGCCGCACCGGATTCACGGGCGCGATCCAGTACGTGCAGGATCATCGGTTTGCCGTTAATGTCCTGTAGCGGTTTGCCAGGCAGGCGAGTTGATGCGTAGCGTGCCGGAATGATAACCACAAAACTCATGGACGACTCTCTTCTGCATTTAGCTGACGCGCTTGTTTTTCCAGCAGCACCGGAATGCCTTCACGCAGCGGAAAAGCCAGATGATCGGATTTACAGATAAGTTCCTGTTTATCCTGACTGTAATAGAGCTTGCCGTTGCAAACCGGGCAGGCAATGATTTCAAGCAAACGATGATCCATAAATTCTCCTGATGGACCGGTAAGGTCCGTTGCAGCATAGCATAATGACACCTCAGTCTACGTCAACTTCCCAGCCGCCGCGCTGATGTGCAAATAGCATTTCCGGTAATAATTTCGTGATAATACGCGTTGCGCCCTGCCAGCGGGCAAAATCATTAAGCGCAGAGGTGAGTCCTTTTTCAAGGGTACGGTTCACTTTTTCACCCTCCTCCAGCCAGAGCGAAATAATCTCTAAAACCTGATCTTTACGGTGCATTTTGCAATCCATACGCCCGACGAGCCGCCCCTGATGCAGCAGGGGCAGGACAAAATATCCGTATTTACGTTTTGCCGCTGGCGTGTAGCACTCCAGCCGATAGCTGAAATTAAATAACTGTTCGGCACGTTTACGATCCCAGACCACGGGATCAAATGGCGAGAGCACTGCGCTATGGGTGGCGCGTAACGTACCCGCCTGCGCGGCAGGAAGTAACGTCTGGAGATCGGCATGCAGCCACAGGATGCCGAGCGTTTCAACCTCGACGGGAATAACCCGTTTTTCGTCCTGCCAGCGGGCCAGCAATGCGGCGGTGTCTGGCTGACGTAGCCGGTAATAATCGGCCAGCCACTGCGGTCGAAAAATGCCCAGGCTGCGGGCGCTGTTTTGCAACATGATCTCTTCTGCCGCCGGCTGGCTAAGCGCGTCACGCGCATCATCCCACTCAGGCAGTACCCGATGGGTAAGATCGTAAACCCGCTGAAAATTACGCCGCTCCACTACCATAACTTTTCCGGCGGTAAACAGCCCTTCGAGATGACGCTTATGCGGTTTCCATGCCCACCAGCCGCCGCTCCCCTTCTGCGGGTGTGCAAAATCGGCAGCGCGTACCGGACCCTGGGTCTGGATCCAGGCCATTAATTGTTCAATATCGTCGGCGTTCTCTTCCATCCACGTCTGGCGATATTTCCAGCCCATTTTTTCAGGTGCCAGCATCCGGTGGCGCAGCAGCGAGAAATCACTACGGGGCAGAAAACAGGCTTCATGTGCCCAGTACTCCATCAGCTCCCCCCGGCGTAACGCCTCATCCAGCCAGCTCTGGGGATACGCTCCCAGACGGCTAAAAAGGACCAGGTAAGGACTGCGGGCAACAATATTAATGGTGTCGATTTGCAGTAAAGACATTTGACGGATGATGCGCAGAATGTCGCTACTCTGTGCACGATGGCGGGGCTTTTTAAGCAGCCCCTGGGCGGCAAGATGAAGGCAGCGTGCGGCATTAAGAGAGAGCATGTATTCCTCCGTCATCCATACCGGCGCTCGCAGCGTAGAGCTAACGTTGCGCCAGTCGGGTCAGTTTTGCCAGAAGCTGTTGCGCGCGTTCGCCTTCAGGTTGCGCATTGACCGGTAAATACCACCAGTTCGGTTGTGCAAAGGCCCGGCATTTCACCGCATCTTTCTCCGTCATCAGAAGCGTTTGTTCAGGCGTAGCCATGGCCTGGACCGCAACCTGCGTTAACGCCTGATGATCGGCCAGCGCAATAGTCTTAACTGGCTGAACACCGCTATTTTCGAGGGTAGCAAAAAAACGTGGCGGATGCCCGATACCGGCTATCGCCACGACATTGGTTAGCGCTGCAACCTCACGCCGTTCACCGGTAAGTAAATTTACCGCCTGCCCGGGACAAAGTGTCATTGAGATCTCGCCCGGCGCAGGCGTACCGCCGTTAGTGATAATGGCATCCACCGTTTTCAGTCGCGATACGCGCTCACGCATAGGCCCGGCAGGAAGCCACCAGCCGTTGCCGAAGCGTCGGACGCCATCGACCACCACGATTTCGACATCACGCGCCAGCCGATAGTGTTGCAGACCATCGTCGGTAATAATGAGCTGTAAATCGTGCCGGGCCAGCAGCGCACTCACCGCGTCGGCTCGCACGGGAGAAACGGCAACAGGTGCGCCGGTACGCTGATAAATAAGTACCGGCTCGTCACCCGCGCTGGCGGGCGTGGTCCGGTCATTAAGCAGCAGAGGGTAACGTTCGGCTTTACCACCGTAGCCGCGAGAGACAACCCCTGCGCGAATGCCACGTTGCTGAAGCTGTTCCACCAGCCAGATGACAACAGGGGTCTTGCCGTTGCCTCCGGCGGTAAGATTACCCACCACCACCACAGGAACCGGGGCGCGCCACGACTTCTTCAGACCAAGCCGGTAGCTCAGGCGAATAAGACCGCTGACGAGGCCATAAAGCCAGGAGAGCGGCAGTAAAAGTCGCCACAGCGGTGATTCACCGGACCAGATACGGGCGATCATTTCCCGAATTGCATCTTATGCAGTTGCGAATAAACCCCACGCTGTTCGATCAGATCGTGGTGCGTTCCGCGCTCTACAATACAGCCATCTTCAACTACCACGATTTCATCAGCCTGTTCAATGGTTGACAGCCGATGGGCAATTACCAGAGAAGTACGGTTCTTCTGCAATTCATCCAGCGCGGCCTGGATTGCACGCTCAGATTCAGTATCCAGCGCAGAAGTTGCTTCATCAAGGATCAGGATCGGACTGTCGCGCAGCAGCGCACGGGCAATGGCAATACGTTGACGCTGACCGCCGGAAAGCATTACCCCATTCTCACCGATAATCGTATCGAGGCCGTTGTCCATTTTGTTGATGAAGTCCATTGCGTACGCCATACGTGCCGCTTCTTCAATTTGCTCGCGGCTGTACACTTCGGTCCGCGCATAGGCAATATTGTTCGCCACCGTATCATTAAACAGATGCACGTTTTGGGAGACTAATGCAACCTGATCGCGCAGCGATGAGAGCGTGTATTCACGCAGGTCGCGGCCATCAAGTAGAATACGTCCTTCGTCAATGTCATAAAAGCGGGTGATAAGGCTGGCAATCGTCGATTTACCCGAGCCGGAGCGTCCAACCAGCGCAACCGTTTTACCTTGTGGAAGATTCAGGCTGATATCACGCAGAGCCGGCGCTTCACGCCCTGCATAGGTAAAGGTGACGTTGCGAAATTCGAGATTTCCTTGTGCACGTTCAACGACATAAGTACCCTGATCTTTTTCCTGTTCAGAATCAAGAATGGTAAACAGCGTCTGACAGGCCGCCATCCCGCGCTGAAACTGGGCATTTACGTTGGTCAGTGATTTCAGGGGACGCATCAGCGCAATCATTGATGAGAAAACGACGGTAATCGTCCCTGCGGTTAACGTTTCCATTACGCTCGGGAAACTGGCAGCGTAAAGAACGAAGGCCAGTGCCAGTGAGGCAATCAGCTGAATAATGGGATCGGAAATAGACGAGGCAGACACCATCTTCATTCCCTGCAGGCGCATTTTATTGCTGACCTTATCAAAACGTTTTGTTTCGACGTCCTGTCCACCAAAAATCAGTACTTCTTTATGCCCTTTTAGCATCTGTTCAGCACTGGTGGTCACCTGCCCCATCGTGTTCTGCATATTCTTACTGATGCTGCGAAAACGCTTAGAGACCAGACGAATGGCGAAGGAGACAATAGGCGCAAGGACGATCAGGATGACGGACAATTGCCAGCTGTAATAAAACATCATAATAAACAGGCCGATAATCGATGCCCCTTCACGTACAACGGTGATTAACGCGTTAGATGAAGAGGAAGCAACCTGTTCTGAATCATAGGTAATACGTGACAGTAACGTTCCGGTGGACTGTTTGTCGAAAAAAGAGACCGGCATACCCATCATATGGCTAAAAAGACGACGACGCATGGTCATCACCACTTTTCCGGAAACCCAGGAGATACAATAGCTGGAGACGTAGCTGGTTATACCTCGCACAATCATCAGACCGATCACCACCAGCGGCATCCATATCAACACCGAGCGATCCGTTTTACCAAACCCATCATCCAGTAGTGGTTTGAGAAGCGATAGCATGAAGGTATCGCTGGCCGCGTTGAGGATTAACGCAATAGCCGCCACGATCAAACCCGGCTTGAAAGGCGCAATAATCGGCCAGAGTCGGCGGAAGGTCTGCCACGTAGAGAGATCTTTATCGTTATGCATTCAAAAAACCAGCATTTGTTGAAATAGCCGCATATTCTACCCGTTATCTGCTGACACGCCAAACCACTGATGATACCAGCGAGGGGAAATTTGTTTGCGCAGGCTTATGATTTGCCATCCCTCTCGCGTAAAAGCGACGCTAATTTGCCCCTCATGAGGCGTGTCTAACCATTGATATCCCTGTTTCTGATAACGTTTTACCACTTTTGCCGACGGAAAATGCCAGGCATTATAGCGTGACGCCGACGCCAGGGCAGCCTGTCCATTCACCCGCTGTATAAAGGCCATCCCCGATGACGTATTACTGCCGTGATGCGGTACCTGAATGAGCGTGGAAGCCAGATGCTGCCAGTAATGGCTGAGCATGGCCAGCTCTGCCGACGCTTCAATATCACCCGTTAATAAAATACTGTGCTGACCATCGTCAATCCTGACGACACAAGAGCGGTTATTACCCTGATCAGGCGTATTTCTTAGCGGCCAGTGTGCGCTAAAGGTTAGTCCCTGCCACTGCCAGCGTTCACCGCGAAAACAGGGCTGGTGGCCTTTCCAGGGGAGCGGGCTGCGGACCCAGGCGTTGGGCCAGGCATGCTGTACGGCGTTGAGTCCGCCGCGATGATCGAGATGCTCATGGCTAAGAATAATGCCTTCCGGCTGCAAATGGTGCCAGCGCAGCCAGGGAATGATCAACTGTTGTCCGGAGTCACCCCCCGGCCAGCCCAGACCGGTATCATATAAAATGGCTTTGCCGTGGCGTTCAATTATCATTCCCAGCCCCTGCCCGACATCAAGCATGTGCACGGCCCAGACATCCTGCCGGGTTTGCCGCCACAAAGGAAAGGTCAGTAGCATAAATACGACCAGCGGGGTCGCTTTCATGACGCGCCACGCCTGAAAACGCCATAGCATTAGTGCTATCCACGGCATGACCATAACGCCCTGCCAGCGTTTATCAACATCGAGCCAGCCATCGGGCAGCTGGCGCAGAAGGTAAAACAGCAGTGCCAGCAGGCGATCGGCCAGATACCACATCCCATGTTCCGCCACTATCGGACCGGTGAGATGCAGCAGCATGGCGGCCAGAATCAGCGGCACGACAATGAACGTCACCAGCGGCACAGCAAAGAGATTGGCGACCAATGATGTGGTACTGATGCCGTGAAATAACAGCACCTGAAGGGGCAATAGCAGTACCATTATTCCCAGTTGCAGATGAAATAATCCGGCAAGCTGCCGCAGCGGTACAGGCATCTTCCACGCCGGCAGCGGCAACCATTGATACCAGAAAATAAGGGCGGCAACGGCAAAAACCGAGAGCCACAAACTTTGTGACAGTATCGCCAGCGGATCGAAGAACAAGATTGCGCCGAGACAACAAAGCCAGATATCCCATGGCGACCACTGACGCCCGCTCAGGCGCAGCCCGTACCAGATACCCAGCGCGACGATAGTACGTAATGCGGGAGGTTGTAAGCCGGTCAGCCACGCGTAAAACGCCGCGCACAGAAATGCAAAGATGAGTGGAATGCGCCAGCTAATCAGGCGGCACGGCAGAAAAAATTGCAGGCCCCGGATCAACAGCCAGCCCAGCGATGCGCCGAGCGCAATATGCAGGCCGGATATCGCCATCAGATGCGAGGTGCCGGTCTGCTGCATAAGCGTTTTGACATCAGCAGATACCGCCAGTCGCTCTCCCATACCCAGACCGATAATGACGCCTTGCCAGGGATACTGCATAAGTGCAGCCGTGAGCGAGTTAAGATAATGTGCACGCCAACTACAGTGAGCATCAAGCACCTGCGCCCTGACAAACCGCCCTGTAAGAGGCTTATGCTGTGCAAAAGCATTACGTTGAGTATCAAAACCGCCGTCGTTCAACTCACCGTACACCGCACGTGCGCGAATGGTCATTGCCCAGCGCTGACCCGCGCAACCCGACTGTGGTAAGTAGTTACCGTAAAGCACGATCCCCGGCGCGGGAAAAAGCCTTTCTCCTTTAAAACGAGTGATCACGCCCTGATGCGTCATCGCGCCATCGGTCGCGGTAAGAGTAATTTCGACCTGCTGATTTTTGCCCGGGAGATGTTGAGCAGGCCACAAGAGATGATGTGCGGCCAGCACGCCCCAGCAGAAAAAAAGTGCGGTTAATCCCCCAACCTGAGCAGCCCGCGAGCCATAAAATGCCAGTCCGGCTGCAACGATAATTATCAGGCCGATCCATGCAACTCCCGGCAAAACGGGTAGCCAGATAAGCGGAGCAATACCCGCGATAGTACACAGTGCCAGCTGTGGTAAACGCATAAACACCTCCCTGTTACAGGCAGTGTCGCGCGAGATTATGGCATTGTCGGCTGGAAATGATCGGGTTTGCGGCGGGCTGCGTAAAAATTCGATAATGTTGCTGCGGTGGGCAAGCGATACTGCGAGGACGATTCCAGTTCTTCACGAGGGGCAGATGTGAAAAAAGCACCCTCAGGTGCTTTTTTCGTGCTCAAGTTTTATCGTCTGCTTGACGGTAATAACTCAATCACCTTCATAAATATTGGCGCGGTCGCGTAATTCTTTACCCGGTTTAAAGTGCGGAACGTATTTTCCTTCCAGATCCACTTTATCACCTGTTTTTGGGTTACGCCCGGTGCGGGGTGCGCGATAGTGCAAAGAGAAGCTGCCGAAACCGCGAATTTCAATGCGCTCACCAACGGCAAGAGTAGAGGCCATATGTTCCAGCATCTCTTTCACGGCATCTTCAACCGCTTTTGCCGGGATATGCGATTGCTGGCTTGCAAGTCTTTCGATTAACTCTGACTTGGTCATAATTCCTCCGGTTTCCTTAATGGCTATATTCGCTAACAGCTTGAACAAGGGCGGCCGAGGCCGCCCTTTGTGCTTGATTACAGAACGAAAACTGTAATCTGTCAAGTTACTCCTCATCCTTCTTCAAGGATTGAGAGAATTACTCGCCTTTAGCTGCTTTGAATGCTTCAGCCATTGCGTTGGAGAAGTTGCTTTCTTCCTGTTTGTTGTTAACAGTAGCGATTGCATCTTTCTCGTCAGCTTCGTCTTTCGCACGGACAGACAGGCTAACAACACGGTTTTTGCGATCAACGCCGGTGAATTTAGCTTCAACGTCGTCGCCTACGCTCAGAACCAGAGTTGCATCTTCAACGCGGTCACGTGATGCTTCAGAAGCACGCAGGTAACCTTCAACGCCGTCAGCCAGTTCTACGGTTGCGCCTTTAGCGTCAACTGCAGTCACTTTACCGTTTACGATAGCGCCTTTCTTGTTCACAGCAACGTAGTTGTTGAACGGATCTTCTGCCAGCTGTTTAACACCCAGGGAGATACGTTCGCGCTCTGCGTCAACCTGCAGAACAACGGCAGCGATTTCGTCGCCTTTCTTGTATTCACGTACAGCTTCTTCGCCTGTAACGTTCCAGGAGATATCAGACAGGTGAACCAGACCGTCGATGCCACCGTCCAGGCCGATGAAGATACCGAAGTCAGTGATTGACTTGATTTTACCTTCAACACGATCGCCCTTGTTGTGGGTTTCAGCAAACAGCTGCCATGGGTTAGATTTGCACTGCTTCAGACCCAGGGAGATACGACGACGTTCTTCGTCGATATCCAGAACCATAACTTCCACAACGTCACCAACGTTAACAACTTTGGACGGGTGGATGTTTTTGTTGGTCCAATCCATTTCGGAAACGTGAACCAGGCCTTCAACGCCTTCTTCGATTTCCACGAAGCAGCCGTAGTCGGTCAGATTGGTTACGCGACCAGTCAGTTTGGTACCTTCCGGATAACGCTTCGCGATAGCAACCCACGGATCTTCGCCCAGCTGTTTCAGACCCAGAGATACACGAGTACGCTCACGGTCAAACTTCAGGACTTTAACGTTGATTTCATCACCAACGTTTACGATTTCGCTCGGATGCTTAACGCGTTTCCATGCCATATCGGTGATGTGCAGCAGGCCGTCAACGCCACCCAGATCAACGAATGCACCGTAGTCAGTGAGGTTCTTAACGATACCTTTAACTTCCATGCCTTCCTGCAGGTTTTCCAGCAGCTGATCGCGCTCTGCGCTGTTTTCGGATTCGATAACGGCACGACGTGATACCACCACGTTGTTACGTTTCTGGTCCAGCTTGATCACTTTAAATTCAAGCTCTTTGCCTTCCAGGTGCAGAGTGTCGCGAACCGGACGAACGTCTACCAGTGAACCTGGCAGGAACGCGCGAATACCGTTCAGCTCAACAGTGAAGCCGCCTTTGACTTTGCCGTTGATAACACCAGTGACAGTTTCAGCTTCTTCGTAAGCTTTTTCCAGCGTGATCCAGGCTTCGTGACGTTTAGCTTTCTCACGGGACAGCAGGGTTTCACCGAAGCCGTCTTCTACTGCATCCAGAGCAACGTCAACTTCGTCACCAACCTGGATTTCCAGTTCGCCCTGGGCGTTTTTGAACTGCTCAGCCGGAATGGCGGACTCAGATTTCAGACCGGCGTCAACCAGTACTACGTCTTTGTCGATAGCAACAACAACACCACGAACGATGGAACCCGGGCGGGTTTCGATTGTTTTCAGGGATTCTTCAAATAGTTGAGCAAAAGATTCAGTCATGTTTAATCTTCAGGTTTCATATTAACGTCCACCTGGCTCCGTGCCGGATGGGGTTGTTTCACATACCCGCTAACATTCCATTGCTGCGGGGGTACTACTAATTCGGACGCAATTAAGCGAGGGCCAACTTTTGGCGCGCATATTGTAACGCTTTTTCAATCACTTGCTCAATACTTAAACTGGTTGAATCCAGAACTAATGCATCGGCAGCGGGAACCAGCGGCGCTACAGCGCGATTACGATCGCGATCGTCGCGTTCTTTAATCTCGGCCAAAAGGCGTTCAAAGTTAACACTAAAGCCACTTTCCTGCAACTGTAGCATGCGACGGTGCGCACGCTCTTCGGAGGAAGCATCAAGGAAAATTTTTACCGGCGCGTCCGTAAAAACGACCGTGCCCATATCGCGGCCATCGGCAATAAGGCCAGGATTCTCACGGAATGCACGCTGGCGGCGTAAAAGCGCTTCGCGAACACGTGGAAAAGCCGCGACCTGGGAGGCGGCGCTGGCCACTTCCTGCGTGCGAATTTCGCTGCTGACGTCCTCTCCTTCAAGGATCACTTCCAGATGGCCATTCGTCGAAATAAAACGGACATCCAGATGCGTCGCCAGCGGGACCAGCGCATCTTCACAGGTTACATCAACATGGTGATGCAGCGCGGCCAGAGCCAGCACGCGATAAATGGCACCGGAATCCAGCAGATGCCACTGTAGCGCCTCTGCCATCGCCTTGCATAAGGTGCCTTTACCCGCGCCGCTTGGGCCATCAATGGTAATAACCGGGGCAATTGCCGTCATCTTTTTCTCCTTAAAACAGGCGCACTGTTAACGTAAACGCCGCGCATTATACGCGCCCGCGTCAACAATCGTTAACCTTGTGTGCAAAAACTTATTTGCCCTTGCATAAGATGAAGGATAATTGCGCAATTATAGCGGGCCTGGCGAAAACCAGCCCTGAATGCATTATTTTTTATAAGAAAAAGTATGGATTCGGACAATATTGCGCCGCTCGGTTGACCGGCGCAGAGTGGGTATCAGGCGGGTGTACTGATGCGTGCTAACTGGTCGAAATAATCAGGAAACGTTTTAGCGGTACATTGCGGATCAAGGATAGTAACAGGGGTATCGGAAAGCGCCACCAGCGAGAAACACATCGCCATACGATGATCGTTATAGGTGCCAATTTCGGCAAATTGTAGATCGGCTGGCGGTGTAATCTGAATAAAATCGTCTCCTTCCTCAACGTCGGCACCGACTTTACGCAGTTCCGTTGCCATCGCATACAGGCGGTCTGTCTCTTTAACACGCCAGTTATAAATATTTCGTAACGTGGTTGTGCCTTTGGCAAACAACGCTGCCGTCGCGATAGTCATTGCTGCGTCAGGAATATGGTTCATATCCATATCCACAGCGTTAAGTTCATTGCGCGTACAGGCAATGAAGTCGTCGCCCCAGGTAATGGTTGCACCCATTTTTTCCAGTACATCGGCAAAACGAATATCGCCCTGCATACTGTTACGACCAATACCGGTCACTTTTACCGTACCGCCTTTAATTGCCCCGGCAGCCAAAAAATAGGAGGCGGATGAGGCATCTCCCTCGACCAGATAATGCCCTGGAGACTGATACTGCTGGCCACCCTTGACGATAAAGCGCTGGTAGCGCTGATTTTCAATCTCCACTCCAAAGGTGCGCATCAGATTCAACGTAATGTCTATATAGGGACGAGAAACCAGTTCACCTTTAATAGCAATAGCGGTATCCGTGGCGGCAAGCGGTGCGCTCATCAGTAGCGCGGTCAGAAACTGACTGGAAACGCTGCCATCAACCTCAACCTGTCCTCCTGAGAATCCACCGCGCAGACGCAGGGGTGGATAATTTTCCTGCTCGAGGTATTCAATGACTGCCCCGCCCTGGCGTAAGGCATCAACCAGATGCCCAATCGGACGCTCTTTCATGCGCGGCTCGCCGGTCAGAACAATATCACCGTGGCCAAGACAAAGCGCAGCAGCCAGCGGGCGCATTGCCGTTCCTGCATTACCAAGAAATAGCTCCAGACTATTGTCGCCCCGTAAGGGTCCCGCATTGCCAGTGACTTCGCAGCGGGTACGATCGGCTGAAAGGGTATAATGAATGCCTAACGCGCTCAGGGCGTTCAGCATATGACGGACGTCATCGCTGTCGAGTAAATTGGTTAATACGGTTGTGCCTTCAGCCAGCGCCGCCAGCAGCAGCGCCCGGTTAGAGACACTTTTTGATCCAGGCAGATTGATAACACCGTCTACGCGCGCAATGGGTTGTAACGTCAGGGAATCCATGAAACTTAACTCTCAAAAGCAAAAGAAAGCCCCGCAGCGGGCCGCGGGGAAGAATAATACGGGGGTTAACCGCGACGACGTTCGAAGTCAGTCATAAACTCGGTCAGGGCCTGAACACCTGCCAGCGGCATAGCGTTATAAATTGAGGCGCGCATTCCCCCGACGACACGGTGTCCTTTCAGGGCATGTAGTCCCGCCGACAGTGATTCTTCGAGGAACAATGTGTCCAGTGCGCTATCGGCTAACTGGAACGGAATGTTCATGCGGGAACGATTACGCTTTGCCACGTCGTTGCGATAGAAATCACTGTTATCAATCACGCTATACAGCAGATTGGCCTTTTGTTGGTTGATCTTATCCATTGCGGCGACACCGCCCTGCTCTTTCAGCCATTTGAAAACCAGACCGGATAAATACCAGGCAAAGGTGGGCGGCGTGTTGAACATTGAGTCATTCTCATTGAGCACGCTGTAATCCAGAATTGACGGGCAGGATTGATGTGCTTTACCGAGTAAATCCTCGCGGACGATCACCAGCGTTAAACCCGCCGGTCCGATATTTTTTTGTGCGCCCGCGTAAATTACGCCAAAGCGGCTGACATCAAGCGGTCGGGAAAGAATGGTTGAGGAAAAATCAGCAGTGACAATAACGTCATCACCAAAATCTGGCACATCGTCAATGGCGATACCGTCAATGGTTTCATTAGGGCAGTAGTGTAAATAGGCAGCGTTATCGGAAAGCTGCCAGTCGTGCATAGGCTTAACGCCCCGCAACCCGTCTACGGTGACTTTGGCATCAATGACATTGGGGGTACAGTATTTTTTCGCTTCTTTAACGGCGCTGGCTGCCCAGTAACCCGCATCAACATAATCAGCCGTGGTTTTATCGCCCAGAAGATTAAGCGGTATACCGGCAAACTGCCCGCGCCCGCCGCCGTGGCAAAACAGTACTTTATAGTTTGAGGGAATATTCAGCAGATCGCGAAAATCCTGTTCAGCCTCTTCAGCAACCTGAATAAATTCTTTTCCACGGTGGCTGACTTCCATGATCGACGTACCCAATCCGTGCCAGTCGCACAGTTCCTGTTGCGCCAGCTTAAGTACCGCTTCCGGAAGCATTGCCGGACCTGAACTAAAATTAAAGACCTGAGTCATTTCCCCTCACCACGCTGCTAATGATATACCCACCGCGATGGGTATAAGTTATTCCTGTGGATAGTGGTTTTACCATTCAGTGACACACGTCGCAACGGCTAAAACACGGACGGGTAAAAATGTGCTCGTTATCACACAATATATTCTATCGCATTGACGAATAAAGGCCGACAAAACCGCTATCAGGTAATTCGCTTTGCCCGGCTGGCTCTGGACCATTCAGGATGTGCGCAACGTGAACACCGCTGGTGGTCGCCCGCTTTCATTTTCTGTACTGCACTGCATTTATTGCAGGCATATTCGCCGTCGTGCGGAACGGTTGTATAGCGCTCAATGCCGACGGGCAGAATACAAAGTCCCGCTTTCACCTCATCATCAGGATAGTAATAGACGCTGATCTGACCATTGGTTTCCATGATCGCCAGTTTGATTTGGCCAAGTTGCTCTACGCTGCTGATGCGCAGCTCCATGAAGAACTCATATTCGGTAAGACTGGCAGCTTTGACTTTTTCCCAGGCTAATTGCCCTTCTTCTATAAAGACAACGGGCTTCCCTTCCAGCAAATCCTCCAGTCTTTCACTGTGTGACATCAGCCACATAACCAGGCGATACAGCAGCCCCAGAGTGATAAAAACCGTTAATACGGGCAGCATAGGCACATCATCATAAAATGCCACGTCCCCCGCAGCAGAGCCGAGAGTGAGGATGATTAAAACCTCAAATAACGACATTTGACGCACGCCGCGACGCCCGGTGATTTTAAGAAACAAGAAAACCAGAACGAAGGTATAGAGGCTGCGCAGCGCGACTTCACCCAGAAATTCAAGCGGCACCTTATCAAGCACCATGCGTTGAAGATCAAATGCTTTCATCTTTTTATTCTCCAACAGCGGGTTATAAACCATAAGCATAGCCAATACTTTTATTTCTATACCGCGCGCCGGGAAGATAGCGTCGGTGTGCTAAAACCCGTATCATTGCGCGCTTTCCGTACGATAAAAAGTGAACTTCATGACGCAAACCTTCATTCCCGGCAAAGATGCTGCGCTGGAAGACTCCATCGCTCGCTTCCAACAAAAATTGCAGGACTTCGGCTTCGATATCGAAGAAGCTTCCTGGCTGAATCCCGTTCCTCATGTCTGGTCGGTGCATATTCGTGATAAAGAGTGCGCACTGTGTTTTACCAACGGGAAAGGGGCAACTAAAAAAGCGGCGCTGGCCTCTGCGCTGGGAGAGTACTTCGAGCGTCTGTCTACGAACTATTTTTTCGCTGATTTTTGGTTGGGTAATACCATTGCCAACGGTCCATTTGTGCATTATCCGAATGAGAAATGGTTCCCACTGCCGGAAAATGATGAACTGCCGGAAGGCATTCTGGATGCTCGTCTGCGCGCGTTTTACGATCCGGAAAACGATCTGAGCGCGGGTATGCTTATTGACCTGCAATCCGGTAATGAGGAACGTGGCATCTGTGCCCTGCCGTTCACGCGTCAATCTGATAATCAAACTGTCTATATTCCGATGAATATTATCGGTAACCTGTATGTTTCCAACGGCATGTCTGCCGGTAACACGGCTAATGAAGCGCGCGTTCAGGGGCTGTCTGAGGTTTTCGAGCGCCACGTTAAAAACCGTATCATTGCTGAATCAATCAGCCTGCCGGAAATCCCGTCAGAGGTACTGGCGCGCTATCCTGGCGTGGTCGAATCGATTGCCACGCTTGAAGCAGAGGGTTTCCCGATTTTTGCCTATGACGGCTCGCTGGGCGGTCAGTATCCGGTGATCTGCGTAGTCCTGTTTAACCCGGCAAACGGCACCTGCTTTGCCTCCTTTGGCGCGCATCCTGATTTTGGCGTGGCGCTGGAGCGTACCGTTACCGAACTGTTGCAGGGTCGTGGCCTGAAAGATTTAGATGTTTTCACCGCGCCGACTTTCGATGATGAGGAAGTGGCCGAACACACTAATCTGGAAACGCATTTTATTGACTCCAGCGGTCTTATCTCCTGGGATATGTTTAAACAGGACGCGGATTATCCGTTTGCCGACTGGAGTTTTGCCGGGACCACGGAAGAAGAATTCGCCACCCTGATGGCTATCTTTAACGCCGAAGATAAAGAAGTTTACATCGCTGATTACGAGCACCTCAGCGTCTACGCTTGCCGTATTATCGTTCCGGGCATGTCAGATATTTATCCGGCAGAAGATTTATGGCTGGCGAATAACAGTATGGGCAGCCATTTACGCGAGACGATTCTGGCGCTTCCGGGCAGCGCCTGGGATAAAGAAGACTATCTCAGTCTGATCACTCAGCTTGATGAAGAAGGCCACGACGATTTTACCCGTGTACGCGAGCTATTAGGGCTGGCAACAGGCAGTAATAACGGCTGGTATACCCTGCGTATTGGCGAGCTGAAAGCGATGCTGGCCCTGGCTGGGGGCGATACAGAACAAGCGCTAATCTGGACCGAATGGACGATGGAATTCAATGCTTCAGTGTTCAGTCCGGAACGCGCTAACTATTATCGTTGCCTGCAAACGCTGCTGTTGCTCACGCAGGAAGAAGACCGTGAGCCGCTACAGTATCTGAATGCTTTTGTGCGCATGTACGGTGCTGAAGCAGTAGAAGCGGCTAGTGCGGCATTGAGTGGCGAAGCGCCTTTCTACGGCCTGCAGGCTGTTGATAGTGAGCTTGCGGCTTTCCCTGCGCATCAGTCGCTGTTAAAAGCGTACGAAAAACTGCAGCGTGCTAAAACGGCCTTCTGGTCAAAATAGAGGCACATCGTCACAGCCGTAATGTTTACGTCGGCTGTGACGCTGCTTGCGTATCGCGTCAGGATATCCCCAGAACAGTACCCTGGGATATCCTGAAGTAATAACATATCCGGGGAGTGCGTTTACAGGCCATTCATTCCTTTTGGATGATACAACTCCCAACCTTTTAGAGAAAAAATCGTATCATGTGAAACGATTCTCCCACCTAATGAGAAGCGTACATTATTTTTCACATAATCCTCATTACGATGGCGATATAGCCATCTGAGCTCATGCGCAGTAATAGCATCCCCTTTTGCACTTTTGTCTTTTGTGGCAATAGCCGGGATCGAATTAACAAGGGTATCAGCACAAAAAATAACGGTCCCCGATCTCACTTTGGTTTGAAACTCCAGACCCGCTTTACTGGTCTTAGACCACTTTTCAGCGTTGGAATTGTGAATAGTTTGCACACTAGTAATATTATATCGTGGATGACTTCCAAGAAAATGCTTAAATGCGATACCGCGTTCCCCGTCATTTAGCGCTTGTATTATTTTGGCATCAGACGTGAATTTTTTGGGGTTTTCGGGAGTCCATACGGCATTAGTTAACTTGTTTTGTAAGACAATTTCTTTTTTATTAAAATTATTGAGCGCAAAAATTTTTTTAGTCAGTAGCGTCCTGTCACTCTTTGCCCCATAAAGTACATCCCCTGACCTAAACAGCAATGATGATTCTGTATATATATTATCGAAAGTGACATCAGTACGCTTATAACATTCCGGATTAATATTTACGCCTTTGAGATTAACGTTCGCGCCCTGGGGGATCGTCTCCGGTGCAACATCCCAGGTTATAGCATCAGCACCTCGCGAAACAATATTTATAGCCAATAATCGGGCAGGAAGTTGTGTTGGTAATATTAATTTATGGCATTTTGAAATCTCTAGTGATTCAAGACTGGCGGGTAATATAAAAGAAGCATCGGTAGTGAACGATAAGTTTCTTAAATGAATTTTTTTTAAACCTGCCGGTAATACAGGCAATTCAGAAGCATAATTATGACTGGAAAGCGATAATTCCTGTAGTTTTTCCGGGAGCTGAGGAAGCAACGTTACGGTCCGGGTACCAGCAGCAGAAGGTTGTACGCCAGGACTGCGAAAAGTGCCAGTAAGACACAGAGACTCTAATTCTTTTGGTAATGAGATAACCATCAGCTCTGCACAAGATTTAACTTCTACTTTTTTTAAGTGGCACATAAGTGCCAGGTCTACTTCACCTTCACAACGTTCAAGTTTTAGAGATAAAAGTGCTGGCGGTAAAAAGGGTATTTTATTTGATGTAATTGAAAGATGCGATAATCCTGGCGGC
>Ga0302347_1002275_pt1 | contig 20024 bp, 20 predicted proteins | sample PhyWR1_FD_202178 | JGI IMG/M metagenome (GOLD analysis project Ga0302347, IMG submission 202178) | Leaf surface microbial communities from wheat plants in UC Gill Tract Community Farm, Albany, California, United States - DLSL W.R1 (v2)... | ecosystem: Host-associated > Plants > Phyllosphere >...
ACCCGCGCGACTTGCCGGCGATGGTCAAGGAACTGTCGAAGTGGAAGTTCAGCGGTTTTGTCGGCCTCAACACCCTGTTCGTGGCGCTGTGCAATAACGAGGGTTTCCGCAAGCTGGACTTCTCGGCGCTCAAGGTCACCCTGTCCGGTGGCATGGCCCTGCAACTGGCGGCGGCCGAGCGTTGGAAGGCCGTGACCGGTTGCGGTATCTGTGAAGGTTACGGCATGACCGAGACCAGCCCGGTGGCCACGGTCAACCCGATCCAGCACATCCAGATTGGCACCATCGGCATCCCGGTGCCGTCCACGGTGTGCAAGGTCATCGCCGACGACGGCACCGAACTGGCGCTGGGCGAGACCGGCGAGCTGTGCGTGAAAGGCCCGCAAGTAATGAAGGGCTACTGGCAGCGCGAGGACGCCACCGCCGAGATGCTCGACAGCGAAGGCTGGTTGAAGACCGGTGACATCGCGATCATCCAGCCTGACGGCTACCTGCGCATTGTCGACCGCAAGAAGGACATGATTCTGGTGTCCGGCTTCAACGTCTATCCCAACGAACTGGAAGACGTGCTGGCCGGCCTGCCGGGTGTGCTGCAGTGCGCCGCCATCGGCGTACCGGACGAAAAATCCGGGGAAATCATCAAGCTGTTCATCGTGGTCAAGCCAGGCGCAACCCTGACCAAGGATCAGGTGATGGAGCACATGCGCGCCAACGTCACCGCCTACAAAGTGCCCAAGGCGGTGGAGTTCCGCGATGTGTTGCCCACCACCAATGTAGGCAAGATCCTGCGGCGTGAATTGCGCGATGAAGAACTGAAGAAGCTGGGCCTGAAAAAGTAACTCAATAAAAAACCCCGCCAATGCGGGGTTTTTTATGGCCTGCACATTTTTTACAGGGCGAATTGCGCGAAGCTGATCCCAGCACCCGCCGGGCGCACGTCCTTGAGGTACGAATCCTTGTCCGCACTCAACTCCAGGGTGATCTCGGGCTTGCGCTTGCCCGCATTGCGCACCACCAGCCCTTCGACGTTCTCACGCAGGAACAGCGTGGGCACCTTCAGGTGCAGCAACTGGTCGGTCTCGGCGTTGTGCATCAACAAGTGGATCCACTCGTATTGGCCCACGCCAATGCGCACCAGCGGCAGGTCGAACCACCAGATGTTGCGCTTGCGGTCCAGGTCGGTGAAGTGGCAGTTGTTGACGCCGAGTACGGCGCCGCCCAAGGCCTGGTTTCTGCGGGCGATGGCCTGTGTCTTATCGAGTTTCATAACCTTCCTACGGGATCTGTTATTCAGCATTTGAGCCTGAATCTGCCCGGCATTCTCGTGGGTTGGCTGCAAAACATAAAGCCAAACCTTTATAGGGCGATCAAATGCCGGCTGAAAATAATTGAAACTCTACGGAACGGCCCCGGGTCAATCTTTACGTAGTCATTAAAAACCATTTGATTGTTATCAGGAGTAATACCATGGGCAGCACTTCCGATAAGGTAAAAGGCATGGCTAACGAAGCCGTCGGCAACGTCAAGCAAGGCGTCGGCAAAGCCACGGATAACGACAAACTGCGTGCTGAAGGCAAGGCTCAGGAACTGAAGGGTGAAGCTCAGCAAGCGGTTGGCAAAACCAAGGACGCGGTCAAGAATACCGTCGACAAAGCCTGACCCGGCATTGCGTTTGCGCAGACCTGCGGCCATCCACGGATGGCCGTTTTTGTGTCAGCTGTTGCAACTAAACTTTGGAAATTGTTTCAAAGTCGCCAAATGGGCTACTTTGATGTAGAAAACGGCCCCTGAGTCGCCCATGAATATGACCTTATTGCGGCGAAAGGAGACGCTATGATCTTTCCGGTACTACAAGGCCTCAAGCTGCATAAGGTGCTGATGCGCACCGTCACCGAGTTCATCGATGATGAGATGCCCACCTACGCCTCGGCACTGGCCTATCAGATGCTGTTTTCGCTGTTTCCCTTCCTGCTGTTCCTCATTGCCCTGATCGGTTTCCTGCACCTGCCGGACTTCTTCAGCTGGTTGCGCCTGCAATCCGAGCTGGTGTTGCCGCCTCAGGCGCTGGAACAGGTCAACCCGGTGATCGACCAGTTGCAGCAATCCAAAGGCGGGCTGCTTTCGGTCGGTATCGTCATCGCGCTGTGGACGGCCTCGGCCGGCGTGCGTTTGATGATGAGTGCGATGAACGCCGCCTACGACGTGGTGGAAGGCCGGCCGATCTGGAAGCGTTTCCCGCTGTCGATTTTCTACACCATCGGCATCGCCGGCATGCTGCTGGCCGCCGCGGCACTGATGGTGCTGGGCCCGCAAGTGATGGAGTGGCTGGCGGGGCAGATCGGAATGCAGGAATTCGTCGTTACGCTGTGGACCATCGTGCGCTGGCCATTGATCGTCATCCTGCTGATGTTTGCCGTGGCCCTCATGTATTACGTGATGCCGGACGTGGAACAGAAGTTTCGCTTCATCACCCCGGGCTCCGTGCTGGCCGTGGTGGTGTGGATCGTCGCGTCCCTGGGCTTTGGTTACTACGTTAAAACCTTCGCCGACTACAACGCCATGTATGGCAGTATCGGTGCGATCATCGTGCTGCTTCTGTATTTCTATATTTCTGCCGCCGTGCTGCTGCTCGGTGCGGAGATGAACGCCGTGATCGAACACATGTCGGCCGAGGGCAAGGACGCGGGCGCAAAGGAGTTTGATGAGCCCGGCCACACTGATGAGAAACAGCATGTCTCAGGCTTAGGCCGAGACCATTCCAAGCCCACTCCCGTAGAGCCTGATCGATGATCCGTGACATCCTGAAAATGGGCGACGAGCGCCTGCTGCGCATCGCCGCGCCCGTACCGCCGGAAATGTTCGACAGCCCCGAGCTGTGGCAATTGATCGATGACATGTTCCAGACCATGGAACACGTCGGCGGTGTCGGCCTGGCCGCGCCGCAGATAGGCGTCGACCTGCAACTGGTGATCTTCGGTTTCGAGGCCAGCGAACGCTACCCGGACGCACCGCCGGTGCCGCAGACCATCCTGATCAACCCGCTCATCACGCCACTCAGCCCGGTGGTGGAAGAGGACTACGAAGGCTGCCTGTCGGTGCCTGGCCTGCGCGGGGCGGTCAACCGTTACCAGCAGATTCGCTACGAAGGTTTCGACCCCAAGGGCGAACCGATTGTGCGTTTTGCTGACGGCTTCCATGCGCGGGTGGTACAGCATGAGTGCGATCACCTGATTGGCCGGCTGTACCCCTCGCGCATTACCGACTTCAGCAAATTCGGGTTTACCGATGTGCTGTTCCCTGCGCTGGAGCCGGCGGTAGAAGAATAGCCCTCTGACACCACACCGCTTGAAACGATGGGAGGGGGCTTGCTCCCTCCCACATAGGCCTGCATTTCAAATTTCCAAGCCCATCGCGATCAGCGGCTTGTTGCGTTTATAGCGCACCAGCCGCTCGCTGAGCGACTGCGGCAAGTGCGTTTCCTGCGTGAAGCCCATCCGTTCATACAAGCCTTGCAGGTCCGGGTGGCAAAACAGCCAAACGGTGCCCTCAACCTGTTGCACTCCACAGGACACCAACCGCGCCGCCAATCCTTGCCCACGATAGGCCGGGTCGACGAACAGCCCCGTCAGCCACTGCCCGCCCAGCACCGGTGTCAGGCACAGCCCGGCCACGATCTCGGCGTCACGCGCCACCCACAAACGACCGCCCTTGAGTGCTTTCATCGAGGAACCGTGGGCGCGGTAAAACTTGTTCAGCAGCGGCCAGAGCGGCTCGCTCAGCAATTGGATGGATAATTCGGGCATGGTGTTCAGGTGCATGTGACCAGGGGGCGAGGATTATAAGCACGCTTGGTGACTGATTAATCAGCCGGGGCTTATATATTCTTTTTTATCATATATCGGTGAGTTTTAAATATTATTAAAGAATAAGCCTGCTTGTTAGGATCGCTTCAACGGATCATCAAGAGGCTACCCATGAAACCACTCAAATACCTGCTGGCGGGCTCGTTGCTGGCGCTGACGTTGCTGGCCCGGACGGCGCTGGCTGGCGAACCCGAGACCTTGCGTGTCGGCTATCAAAAAGGCTCGGTGAGCATGGTGCTGGCCCGCGAGCACAGGCTTTTTGAGGCGGCGCTGCCGGGCACCCAGGTGCAATGGGTCGAATTCCTCGGTGGCCCGCCACTGATGGAAGCGCTCAATGCCGGCAGCCTGGATATTGGCAATATCGGCGACATCCCCCCGATCTTCGCCCAGGCCGCCGGCATCGACCTGCAATACATCGCGGTCGAGCCCAATGACGGCAAGACCGAAGCGATTCTGGTGCCCAAGGCCAGCACGCTGCACAGCGTGGCCGAGCTCAAGGGCAAGCGCGTTGCATTGCTCAAGGGCTCCAGTGCCCACAACCTGTTCCTCAAGAGTATCTTGCGGGCCGGGTTGCAATGGCAGGACGTGAACGTGGTGTACCTGTCGCCGTCAGACGGACGTGCGGCGTTTGAACAAGGCAAGGTGGATGCCTGGGTGGTGTGGGACCCGTACTACTCGGCCGCCGTGGTCGACGGTTCTGCCCGAGTACTGGGCGACGGGCAGGGGCTCAACCCGGCGGGCAGTTTCTTCGTGGTCAGCAGCCGGTTCGCCAAACAGCACCCGCACGCCATTGCCACGATCATTCAGACGCTGGGTAAAGCGCAGCGCCTGTCCCTGGACCAGCCCCAGGAGAGTATCGCGCTGATGGCCAAGACTCTGGGCCTGCCGCCTGCCGTGGTGAAAAGTTACTTCGAGCACCGCTCACCCACGCCGATCCGTGCGCTGACAGCCGCCGACATTGCCACTCAGCAAGGCACTGCCGATCTGTTTTTCGCCAACCGACTGATTCCGAAAAAGGTCGACGTTCAGCAGGCAGTCTTCAAAGCGCCCTGAGAGCTCCTCCCGGCACTGTCGCCTTGCATAGCGCCGCGCCGTGGCTATGCTCATGCCAATGGAATGCGCGCTCAGCGCCGGGCATCAGGGAGATCCGACCATGTTCAGCCTCCATCACAAAGCCGACCTGCTCGAGATCCAGCGTTTCTCCTGCGCCCTCACCGAATCCAACGCCAAACTCGCCGCTATCGGTCGCTCCATGGCCATGATCGAGTTCGATCCTGCGGGGGTGATCCTCGATGCCAATGACAACTTCTGCAAAGTCATGGGCTACAGCGTGGAAGATATCCGCGGCCAGCATCACCGGCTGTTCTGCGAGGAGGCCTACACCCACACCGAGGCCTACGCCACGCTCTGGCGCGACCTGGCGCGGGGCGAAGCCATCAGCGGCACCTTCATGCGCCTGAACAAACGCGGCGAGGAGGTTTGGCTGGAGGCCAGCTACATGCCGGTGCTGGACGAGGAGCAGCGGGTGCTCAGCGTGATCAAAGTGGCGTCGGATATTTCCGCGCGAGTCCACCACGAACACGAAAACCAGAGCCTGATCGATGCGATTGGCCGCTCCATGGCGGTAATCGAGTTCACGCCCCAAGGGCAGATCCTCAACGCCAATGCGAACTTCCTGCGAACGGTGCAGTACTCGCTGGATGAAATCGTCGGCCAGCACCACAGCCTGTTTTGTCACCGCGAGGAGGTCGAGTCGCCGGCCTACAAGGCGTTCTGGGCCTCGCTCAACCGTGGCGAATATCACTCGCACCGTTTTGAGCGCAAAAACAAGTACGGCAAGACGCTGTTTCTGGAGGCCTCCTACAACCCGATCTTCGACACCAGCGGCCGGCTGTACAAAGTGGTGAAATTCGCCAGCGACATTACCGACCAGGTCACCAGCCTGCGCACCGCTGCCGATTCGGCTCACGCCACCTCGGTGCAAAACGACGTCTGCGCGCGCAAGGGCTCGCAGGTGGTGCAGCAAACGGTGCAGATCATCGAAGACATTTCCCACGACCTGAACCAGGCCGCCGTGAGCATCGACGCGGTGAACAAGCAGTCGGAGATCATCGGCACCATCGTGCAGACCATCCGCAGCATCGCCGAGCAAACCAATATGCTGGCGCTCAACGCTGCCATCGAGGCCGCCCGTGCCGGTGAGCATGGACGCGGTTTTGCGGTGGTGGCCGACGAAGTGCGCAGCCTCGCCGCGCGCACCAGCCAGGCGACGCTGGAAATTGTCGAGGTGGTGCGCAAGAACCACGACCTGTCGGCGAGCGCGGTATCGAGCATGCAGTCGAGCTTGAGCCGCACGGGGCTCGGGGTGGAACTGGCCAACGAAGCGGGGCAGGTGATCCTGGAAATCCAGGAAGGCTCACGGCATGTGGTGGACGCGATCAGTCAGTTCAACTCGACGTTGCAACTGCAGTAACTCACCCACACATGAAAACCTGTGTGAACGGCGATCCTGTGTGAAACAGACTCCAATGTGGGAGGGGGCTGCTCCCGGTAGCGGTGTGTCAGTCACCGATCAATTGACTGACACACTGCAATCGGCAGCAAGCCCCCTCCCACAGTTGAATGGCGTCAAGGCCTGGTTAGATGGCCGCCAGCGCCTGTTGTACCGGTTCAGCCTTCGGCGCGGTCGTCGCCGCCACCTGCTGCTGTTCCTTCAACCGTGCAGCCACTTCCCTGGCAATCGCATCCTGTTTTTCCTGCGGCAGCGCCTGCGCCTGCTCCTCGGTCAAACCCTGCTCCTTGAGCAACTGCTCACGAATGCGCTCGCCCGGGGATTTGCTCATGTACTCGGTGAGCTCCGCACGCGTGCCAGAGGCGGGCGCGGAGGCCTGAAGTTGCACACGGGTCTTGGCAAACGCCTCGTCAATACGCCCGCTCGCCTTGTCCAGATCCTTCTGCGCGGCCGGCAGGGTCAGGGTAGGTTGTGCTGCCGCCAGCACGCCGCTGTAGAGCGTACTGGCGGCAGCATTGGCCGGGTCCATGTCGGGCCGGTTGACCTGTTGGACGTTCGATACGGCCTGGGTGTTGTTGTTAACCAGCATGATCGGTCACCTGCGCAAATGTTCAGTGCAAGCACTGGAGCAAATAGCGTGCCGCGTGCGCCGTGCCCGGTTTTATTGGGCCACGGGTCGCCGTCGCGGCAACCGATGGCCAGTCGACGGCCAACCCTTGCCGTCAATGGGCGATGTTTTCCAGTGCCAGGTTGCGGGTGCGCGGCCCGAACCAGCTGATGGTGATCATCACGATCAGCATGCTGCTGGCGATAAATGCCAGCACTCCCGGCGTGCCCAGCTGTTCAAGGATAAAACCGATCAACAGGCTGCTGAACACCGTCGACAAACGGCTGAACGAATAGCAGAAGCCGACCGCCCGCGCGCGAATATTGGTCGGGAACAGTTCGGCCTGATAGGAGTGGTAGCTGTAGCTCAGCCAGGCGTTGCAGAAGGTGATCATCACGCCGCAAAAGATCAGCCCCACCGCGGTGGTCTGCAAAGCGAACAGGCTGCCGAAGATCATCGCGCCCATGGCCGATCCGACGATCTGCCACTTGTTTTCAAAGCGGTTGGCCACCTTCACGAACAGCAGCGGCCCCAGCGGGTAGGCGAGGGTGATGACGAACGCGTACAGCAAACTGTGGGTCACACTGACGCCCTGGCCCGACAGCAGCGCCGGCAGCCAGTTGCCAAAACCGAAGAACCCGATGGCCTGGAACACATGAAACACGATCAGCATCAGCGCGCGGCGGCGATAGGGCGGTTGCCAGATATCGGCGAACCGGCCATTGCCCTGCACACTGACCGCCTCCGGTTGCGGTTCATCCAGCGGTTTACCGTGATCCTTGCGGCAGCGTGCTTCAAGGGTGTCCATGATGGCGCCGGCTTCGTCGAAACGACCTTGCTGCGCCAGCCAGCGCGGCGACTCCGGCAGGCGCTTGCGCAGTTGCCAGATAAACAGCGCAAACACCGCACTGCTCAGCACCACCCAGCGCCACCCGGCAATGCCGAACGGCGCCTGGGGCACCAGCCACCACGACATCAGCGCCACGGTCGGCACCGACAGGAACTGGATGAAAAACGCAAAGGCAAACGCCGAGCTGCGCATGCGCTTGGGCACCAGCTCCGAGAGGTAGGCGTCGATGGTCACCAGCTCGATTCCCAGGCCGATGCCCACCAGAAAGCGCATGCAGATGATGCCCAAAGCGGAAGTCTGCAGGCCCATCAACACCGTGGCGACGGTGTACCAGACCAGCGCGAAGGTAAAGATCGCGCGGCGCCCGAAGCGGTCGGCGATGGGGCTGAGCAGGCTGGCGCCGAAAAACAGGCCGAGAAAGGTCGCCGCAGCGAAGGCGGCCTGGTCGGAGAAACCGAACACGCCTTCACTGCCGATGTGGAACAGCCCGGCGCTGATCAGGCCCGGGCTGATGTAGGCGGTCTGGAACAGGTCATACAGCTCGAAAAAGCCGCCAATCGACAGCAACGCCACCAGGCGCCAGATAGTCGCAACGGGAGGAAGGCGGTCGATGCGCGCACTGATATGGGCGGCCCGGACCGGATCGATGCTATCGGTAGCAGAGGCGGTGAGTGTCGACATGAGAGACCTTCTGGTCAGCAGTAAGGAATAGCGTTCAGCGTCAAGCTAAACACATTTGCTTACAGCTTAACGCGTGCCGCTCTGTTTTTTCAGTTGTGACCTTCCAGAGCAAAGGTGTGGAAGCCCGCTTGCTGGGACAGCCTCTCCCACAGCACGCCGTGGTCGTCGATCATCACCGGTACCTGCGCATTGGAATTCCGGGCGAGCCCCGTCGGTAATTTGTGGCGAGCGGGCTTGCCCCGCGTTGGGGTGCGAAGCGCCCCCACTCCAGCAAAACGCGGTGTACCTGATACGGCTCAGCGCCTGGTTTTGGGGCTGCTGCGCAGCCCAACGCAGGACAAGCCTGCTCGCCACAGGGAGTCTGCGCTTAACTGAACGGCGTTAGGGCTCGCCACAATAAGCATGAGTTGGGGCCGGCTTTTCAAGTGCGGGGCGTGTGTTGGTCCATTGCTTTGCCTACCAGCAAGACGCTCAGCTCACTTAATTGATGAATGGCGAGCCCGTCGGTAATTTGTGGCGAGCGGGCTTGCCCCGCGTTGGGGTGCGAAGCGCCCCCACTCCAGCAAAACGCGGTGTACCTGATACGGCTCAGCGCCTGGTTTTGGGGCTGCTGCGCAGCCCAACGCAGGACAAGCCTGCTCGCCACAGGGAGTCTGCGCTTAACTGAACGGCGTTAGGGCTCGCCACAATAAGCATGAGTTGGGGCCGGTTTTTCAAGTGCGGGGCGTGTGTTGGTCCATCGCTTTGCCTACCAGCAAGACGCTCAGCTCACTTAATTGATGAATGGCGAGCGCTACATCGCGATGTTTGCCGGTGAGGTTATCGGACAGGTCGAGCAGCAGGGTGCTGACGGAGCAAACGGTTTCGTAACTGTTGGTCAGCAGGGATTCAAGGGGAGTATCGGGTACAACGGTGAAGAGGGTGGTTGGCGTTTTTTCTATTGCTTTGATCATTTGAGCATCCTGCAAATGAGCCGCCGTATCGCTAGTAAACAAGGGTGGCAGCTGTACGCAGGTTAGTAGACCGGTGGACACTCAACGCCGGCGCACCCGAAGATGCCCTGCGCACAACCGCCATCGAACACAGATGAGGCTCATGCACTAGGAGTGGCCAGAAGTCAGGCTACTAAACCCGATCACCGAGAAATTCGGCGACCGACAAACCTTAGAGAGACCGACCTTGGCGCACAAGCCGGCGGATTCTGACGTAAGCGTAGGCAACGGAGCAAGACGCTTACCGCAATGTCAGTCTCTTCCTACGGACCTCCTACGTACTCTCCCTCACCTGCAACTCAAACCCCATATCCACCACCGGTTTGGCAATCCGGTTACCCGCCATGATCGTCAACAAATGCTCCGCTGCCCTTCGGCCAATGGCTTCGCGTGGCGTGCTGATGCTGCTCAGGCGCGGCACCATGAACGAGGACGCGGGCAAATCGTTGAACCCCAGCACCGCCACTCGCTCCGGTACCTGGATGCCGTGGCGCATGGCTTCGAGCAGTGCGCCGTGGGCCAGGTCGTCGTTGCCGAAGAACACCGCGTCCACGTCGGGATGCGCTGCCAGCAACTGCAGGAACAGTTCGCCACCCAGGCCCACGGAAGAGGGGCGCGGTGTCAGCACTTCCAGCGCCGGGTCGTACAGGCCAGCCTGTTGCAGGGCGCGGCGAAAACCTTCGCCGCGCAGCAGGGTGCGCTGGTCCAGCTGTGCGCCGATATAGGCCAGGCGTTTGCGCCCACGAGAGAGTAGGTGTGCGGCAGCCGTCTCGCCCGCCGCCAGTTGCGAGAACCCCACGCAGTTCACCCCGGCGTTGGGGTCCAGGTCCATCATGTATACGCAAGGCACGTTGCTCGACTCGACCATTCTTCGCGCGCTTTCGGTGCGGTCAAAACCTGTCAGCAGCAGGCCACGCGGCTGGTAGGCCATGTAGTTGCGCAGCAGGTTTTCTTCTTCGTCGCGCGAGTAGTGGGAGTTGCCGATCAGCACTTCGAAGCCCTTGGGCCGCAGCACCTGGTGGATGGCCTCGAGGGTTTCGATAAACAGAAGGTTGGACAGCGACGGCACAAGCACCACCACTGAGTGGCTCTGGGCCGACGCCAGTGCGCGGGCGGCAGGGTTGACCACGTAGTTGAGCTCGGCGGCGGCCTGCCGCACTTTTTCGGCCAGTTCTGCGGCCACGCTGCTGATGCCGCGCAAGGCACGCGAGGCGGTGATTGGGCTGACGCCGGCCAGGCGGGCGACTTCGTTGAGGGTCGGGCGACCCGTGGTGCGCGTATTCTTATCGTTCTTGGAGGTCATCAGGCGGCTTGCCAAACAAAAATCGAGGCACTAAGGTAGCGCTGTCTCCAAAGGGCTGCAAATGAAGAACTTAGGGTTGCCTGATCCGGTTCAGTTCGTGAAGCAAGCCAGTTGGAACGGATGCACGCGTCACTCCATAAAAGAAGACAAGACGGCGCGGGAAAAGCCTGTTTTTGCACTAACCTTACGGCGTGCAAAGGTAGCGCTATCTGCGTCCTGAGGTGTTTCATGAGTCAACCTGTTACCGCCCTGCCGCCTGAACGGCGCCACCGCCATCGAAGGCGACAGCTTTCACCCTGCCGCGAACATCGAAAAGATGAGCGCCGGCCACCCCCTCAACGACGACGACCGCGCCGGCTGGCTCGACATCCTCTGTGATGAACTGCGCCGTTCGCTCGAGGCCGGCGAGCATCCCGTGCTCACCTGTTCGGCCCTCAAGAAAAAATACCGCGACCACCTGCGCGAAGCCGCGCCGGGCCTGGGTTTCGTGTTTCTGGAGCTGACCCGTGCAGTGGCCGCCGACCGCGTGTCCCATCGCCCCGGTCATTTCATGCCGGCCAGCCTGATCGACAGCCAGTTCGCCACCCTTGAATCGCCCGAAGGCGAGCCGCTGACCCTGGCCCTCAACGCCAGCGAAGACAGCGTCGAGGACCTGGCCGAGCAAACCAATGCCTGGTGGCTCAAGCACGGTTTTGAACCTACTCACTGATTTTTTGCCGGAAGAGATAGCGCTATCCCCGGCAGAAAATTAAACACCCGCTTCAATAACAACAACAAACAGGAGAGACCCCCATGTTTGGCATGTCCCACGAGTCCTACCTGCTGCTCGATGCAGTGGTCACTATCATCGGGTTGATCGTGCTGATCACCCAATTCAAGGTGCACCCGTTCATTGCACTGATCATTGCGGCCGGCTTTCTCGGCCTGACCTCGGGCATGCCCGTGGACAAGATCATCAAGGCCTTCCAGGATGGTTTCGGCGGGGTGCTCGGCTTTGTCGGCATCATCCTTGCGCTGGGCACCATGCTCGGCAAGATGATGGCCGAATCCGGCGGCGCCGATCAGATCGCCCAGACCCTGATCCGCGCCTTCGGCAAGGAGAAGGTGCAATGGGCAATGATGTTCGCCGCGTTCCTGGTGGGCATCCCGCTATTTTTCGAGATCGGCTTTGTGCTGCTGATCCCGCTGGTCTTCATTGTCGCGCGGCGCACCGGTGTTTCGCTGATCAAAATCGGTATCCCGCTGCTCGCCGGCCTCTCGGCGGTGCACGGCCTGGTGCCTCCGCACCCCGGCCCGCTGCTGGCCATTGGCGTGTTCGGTGCGGACATCGGCAAGACCATCCTGTACGGCCTGATCGTCGCGCTGCCAACGGCCATCATCGCCGGGCCGATCTTCGGTACGTTCATTTCCAAATACATTCCGGGCAACCCGTCCCAGGAACTGGTGGACCAACTGGCCCGCGAGCCGGAAGCGAAAGCCCTGCCGAGCTTCGGCATCACGCTGGTCACCGTACTGCTGCCGGTGTTCCTGATGCTGCTCAAGACCTTCGCCGACATTGGCTTGCCGGACGGCCACGTGGTGCGCAACTGGATGGACATGATCGGTCACCCGATCACCGCACTGCTGCTGGCGTTGCTGCTGTCGCTGTACACCTTTGGCCATCGCCAGGGCATCCACGCCAAACAGATCCTCAAGCTGCTCGACGCCAGCCTTGCACCGACCGCCGCGATCATCCTGATCATCGGCGCTGGCGGCGGCTTCAAACAGATGCTGGTGACCAGCGGCGTGGGCGATGTGATCGGTCATATGGCGGTGAGCGCGCAGATCAACCCGATCCTGCTGGCGTGGCTAGTGGCGGCGGTGATTCGTGTGGCCACAGGTTCTGCGACCGTGGCGACCATTACTGGCGCGGGCATCGTGGTGCCGGTGGTGGGCATGATCCCCGGGGTCAACCGTGAACTGCTGGTGTTGGCAACGGGGGCGGGTTCGTTGATTTTGTCTCACGTCAACGATGCGGGGTTCTGGCTGGTCAAGCAGTACTTCAACATGACCGTGGTCGAGACGTTCAAGACCTGGACGGCGATGGAGACCATCCTCTCGGTGGTGGCGTTGATCTTCATCATGTTGCTGTCGCTGGTGGTGTAAGCCACACCGCAAAACAACGGTGTGAACCCAATCCGATGTGGGAGGGAGCAAGCCCCCTCCCACAGTTGTTACGGCATTGAATTCAGGCCTTGGCAACCAACCCATCCGCCCGGAACATCCCGCGAATCCCGCGCACCGCCTGACGGATCCGGTCCTGGTTCTCGATCAGCGCAAAGCGCACATGGTCATCGCCATACTCGCCAAAGCCGATGCCCGGCGACACGCACACCTTGGCCTCCAGCAGCATTTTCTTGGCAAATTCCAGCGAGCCCATTGCGGCGTACGCTTCGGGGATCTTCGCCCACACGTACATCGATGCCTTGGGATTCTCGACCATCCAGCCCAGTTCGTGCAGGCCCTTGACCAGCACATTGCGGCGCTGGCGGTACTGCTCGGCGATGTCCTTCACGCACTGCTGGTCGCCTTCGAGCGCGGCAATCGCCGCCACTTGCAGCGGGGTGAAGGTGCCGTAGTCGTGGTAACTCTTGATCCGCGCCAGGGCGTTGACCAGTTCCGGATTGCCCACCATGAAACCGATGCGCCAGCCGGCCATGTTGTAGCTCTTGGACAGGGTGAAAAATTCCACCGCAATGTCCTTGGCGCCGGGCACCTGCATGATCGACGGGGCTTTCCAGCCGTCGTAGACGATATCGGCGTAGGCCAGGTCATGCACCACCAGCACGTCGTATTGCTTGGCCAGGGCGATCACCCGTTCGAAGAAGTCCAGCTCCACGCATTGCGCGGTCGGGTTGGACGGAAAGCCGAGGATCATCATTTTCGGCTTGGGGATCGAGCCACGGATTGCCCGCTCCAGCTCGTCGAAAAAATCCACGCCCGGAATCAGCGGCACCGAACGCACCTGGGCGCCGGCAATCACGGCACCGTAGATGTGAATCGGGTAGCTCGGGTTGGGCACCAGTACGGTGTCGCCCTGATCCAGGGTGGCCAGCATCAGGTGCGCCAGCCCCTCCTTGGAGCCGATGGTGACGATGGCTTCCGACTCGGGGTCGATGTCCACTTCATAGCGGTCTTTGTACCAGCGCGAAATCGCCCGGCGCAGGCGCGGAATACCTTTGGAAGTGGAGTAGCCGTGGGTGTCTTCACGCTGGGCGACGGTGACCATTTTTTCCACGATGTGCAGTGGAGTGGGGCCGTCGGGATTACCCATGCTCAAGTCGATGATGTCTTCGCCGCGCCGACGCGCAGCCATCTTCAGCTCGGCAGTGATATTGAACACGTAAGGGGGGAGTCGATCGATGCGCGCAAAGCGGCGCGGCAAACCTTGGTCGGCCATTGTTGCCTCGAAGTACGTAAGCGCCCGGAACCGTCCGAGCGACGTTGGCCACTGCGGTGGCCTGCGACAGACGATACGGTCGATGATGGCCAGTTGTCCATACGCGTGGGAAAAAATTCTGCGTGGAGTAGGGCGCCGATATGCCCCTATACTCGACGCGGGTTTGTTCCCTCATAAGAAGGAGACTGTTCGTATGGATCAGCAGACAAGACAACCGTTGGCGCCACGCATGGAGGCGGGCAGGGCCATGGTGATTGCAGGCGTCAAGGGCCGTTATTCAAAAGCTACCGTCGGCGATATTCCCCGCCTGTGGGAATTGTTCGACACCTGCATCAAGGACATCAAACAGCGCATCGGTGGGGTGACCTATGGGGTTTGCCATAACCCCAAACAGGATGAGTTCGACTACCTGGCGGGCGTCGAAGTCCCGTCCCGAAGCGACGTGCCGGGCAACTTCGAATCCATCGACATCGCCCCGCTCAACTACGCCGTGTTCACCCATCACGGGCCGGTGCAGGCGATGGAGCAGACCTTCGAGCGCATCATGTTCGAATGGCTGCCGCGCTCGGGCTACAAGGTTGTGGGGGCCAATTTCGAGCGCTACAGCGCGGACTTTGACGGGCGCAAGGGCACCGGCACGGTGGAGATCTGGTTGCCGGTTGGGCAGAAGGCCTGAGCCAGCAGCCGACGTCACGTAAACATGACATTCGTCTCTGAACGTCATGTTTATGTGACATTTACCGTCATCAATCAAACGCCCGGCGCAACCTGCGCTCATACCCGATCCGCCCTTTGTACGCCTCCCCGCTGTCGACCCAACCCGCCCGCAGGTACAGGCCCATTGCGGCCGCGTTGTCACTGTCCACCGATAATTCAAGCGCCTTTATCTGCGGCCAGGTTTCAATGGCCACGGCGGGCAGCGCCAGCAGGCAAGCCTTGCCAAACCCTCGCCCTTGCTGGCGCCGGTCCACCTGCAACGCGTGCAGGGTCGCGCTGTGCTCGTCAGCCCAGTGGGGCAGGCAGGGCGGGCGCTTGAGCAGCAGGAAGGCGACCGGAATCTCATCGGCCAGCAGGGCAAAGCCCTTCACCCCAGGGCTGGGTTTGGCGAGCAGTGTATTGAGGGCGCAGTACATGTCGCCGGAAAACGGCAGTTGCTCGGGATGAACTTCGATGGCGCTCAGTTGCTGTTGTTGAACAGCGCTCAGCGCTTCGTAGGAAACAAGGCGGGTTTGCATAGGGAAAACCGAACGGCGCAGTGGAGAAAGCAGTTTAACGCCTTCCCCGATCACCCAGACAACGAAGATCGCTTCAGGCATCCCACGCCCTGTGGCAAGTGGGCTTGTTGTGGCGAGCGGGCTTGCCCCGCGTTGGGGTGCGAAGCGCCCCCAATCAAGGAAAGCGCGGTACACCTGACACGGCTCAGCGCCTGGTTTTGGGGCTGCTGCGCAGCCCAACGCAGGACAAGCCTGCTCGCCACAGGGAATCTGCGCTTTAACTGAACGGCATTAGGACAAACCCTAATGCCGTTCAGTTAAAGAAAATGTGTGGGCTTGTTGTGGCGAGCGGGCTTGCCCCGCGTTGGGGTGCGAAGCGCCCCCAATCCAGCAAAACGCGGTGTACCTGATATGGCTCGGCGCCTGGTTTAGGGGCTGCTGCGCAGCCCAACGCAGGACAAGCCTGCTCGCCACAGGGAATCTGCGCTTTAACTGAACGGCATTAGGACAAACCCTAATGCCGTTCAGTTAAAGAAATGTGTGGGCTTATTGTGGCGAGCGGGCTTGCCCCGCGTTGGGGAGCGAAGCGCCCCCAATCCAGCAAAACGCGGTGTACCTGATATGGCTCAGCGCCTGGTTTAGGGGCTGCTGCGCAGCCCAACGCAGGACAAGCCTGCTCGCCACAACCACAACAAGCCTGCTGGTCACACGCAAGCGCTCAGTCAAGCATCTGCCCCAGTAACCAGCTCCCCGCCGGCCCCGGTGGTCGTTGTCGCGACCACAGCGCATCCATCGCCACCGAACGTGGCCAGCCGCGCGCCTTGAGTTCAATCAGGCTGGCATTGCCGAAGCGCTCCACCAGCCAACGGGGCAGGGGCGCCCAGCCGAAGCCCAGTTGCGCCATTTCCATCAGCATCAGGTAACTGGCGGCCGACCATACGCGCCCGGCCGCGCGGTTGTCGTAGGGTTTGACGATGCTCGCCAGGCGCAATTCGCGGTGTAGTTTCAAGTGCTGTGGGTCTACCTGCGCAAGGCTTGCCAAGGCATGCTGCGGTGACACGAACAACGCGGTTTCGGTGCGCTCCTGCACCGGCGAACTGGTGAGGTCGGGCGGGTAGACGTCCTGCTGCTCGATAAACGCCATGTGCGCCCGGCCGCTTTGCACCAGGTCGACCAGGTCATCGCATTCGGCAATCAGCCATTCCAGCTCCAGGTCCGGGTAACGTTGGGAAAAGGCGAGGATCGCGGTTTCGAAGCGCGGCGACTGGTAGGTGTCCGACATGGCAATCGTCACCCTTGGCTCCAGGCCCTGTGCCAACTGGCTCGCCGCCAGCTCCAGGCGGCTGCTGGCCTCCAGTACCTGTTCTGCCCGTTGCAGCAGCACATGCCCGGCAGGGGTCAGCGTCGGCTTGCGGCTACTGCGGTCGAACAGCACCACATCCAGGTCAATCTCAAGGCTTGCCACCGCCGCACTGATGGTCGACTGGCTTTTGCCCAGCTTGCGCGCCGCCGCCGAGAACGAGCCTTGGGTGGCGGCCTGGACAAATGCCTGCAGCACTTCGTGAGACGCCATAAGTATCGCCCTGGTCGATGGTTATTGATTATGAAGTATCGGTGTGAGGGGTGAGCATGGCAACCGTCGCCATCACGGAGCCAGGGCATGAACCCTACCAAGTCGATCTCTGAACGCGTTTGCCAGGCCCTCGGTTTCGAGGGCCTGGCCTTGTTGATCTGCACGCCGTTACTGGTGTGGATCACCGGCAGGCCGGCCCTGGAAATGGGCGCGGTGACCCTGGGCATGAGCCTGCTGGCGCTGACCTGGAACGTCATTTTCAACAGCCTGTTCGACCGTCTCACGGTGCGCCTGCAACTCTGCGGCGGCGCCTGGACACGGGTGCTGCACGCGCTGATGTTCGAAGGCGGGCTGATCATCGTCGCCGTGCCTTTGATTGCCGCGTGGATGCAGATCAGCCTGCTGCAGGCCCTGATGCTCGACATTGGCGTGCTGCTGTTTTTTCTGCCGTACACCTATGTCTATCACTGGGGCTACGACGTGCTGCGCGACAGGTTTCTACAAAAACATGCCGCCCGACGCCTCGATACGTTGCCCGGTGATCCATGCGCTGCCGTCGGCCAGCAGGCTGGCGATGGCGCCGCCGATATCATCCGGTAAGCCGACGCGGCCCAGGGCGGTGTTGCTGGCGACCATGGCATTGAGGTCGGCGTTGTCGCGCACGGCGCCGCCGCCGAAGTCGGTCTCAATGGCACCGGGGGCAAGGATGTTGACGCTGATGCCACGGGCGCCGAGTTCCTTGGCCTGGTAGCGCGTGAGCACTTCCATCGCGCCTTTCATCGCGGCGTAGGCGGCGTAACCGGGCAGGCTGAAGCGCGCCAGTCCGCTGGACACATTGAGGATGCGTCCGCCGTCGCGGATCAACGGCAACAGCTTCTGGGTCAGAAAAAATGGCCCCTTGAATTGAATCGCCAGCAACTGATCGAACTGCGCTTCGGTGGTCTCGGTAAAGCTTGCGTGAATGCCGATCCCTGCGTTGTTGACCAGAAAATCGAAGTGGTCCTGTGCGAAAACATCCTTGAGCACGCGGGCAACGTCGCCAGCGAACGCGTCGAAGGTGGCGCTCTGGCCCACATCCAGCTGCAGCATCGCCGCGCGGCCGCCCAGTTGCTCAATCTGCGTCACCAAGGCCTGCGCCTCGTCGGCCTTGCTGTGATAGGTGCCGATGATATCGACGCCCTGCGCAGCCAGGTGCAGGGCGGCGTTTTTGCCCAGGCCACGGCTGGTGCCGGTGATCAATGCGATTTTACGGGTCATGGTGAGTACCTCTGCGTGTGGGTGTGGAATGAGTGTATTTGTCCGACCGTAACGTGATAAACAGCGCTATACCGGAATCACTGGCCGGATAAGGCGAACAATCCATGAACAAGCTTGAACTGCTGCGCACCTTTGTACGGGTCACTGAGCTGTCGAGTTTTACCCAGGCGGGCGAACGCCTTGGCCTGCCGCGCTCCACCGTGTCCGAGCACGTGCAGGCGCTGGAGGAACTGCTCGGCGCGCATTTGTTGCAGCGCACCACGCGCAAGGTGCAGGCGACCCAGGACGGCCTTGTGCTGTATGAGCGCAGCAAGGATCTGCTGGCGCACATGGAAGAACTCGAAGGGCTGTTTCGTCAGGACGAAGCGAAACTGGCGGGACGCATTCGGGTGGACATGCCCAACGTGATGGCGCGGGACCTGATCCTGCCGCGCCTGCCCGACTTCATGCACGCGCACCCGCTGATCGAGCTGGAAATCAGCACCACCGACCGCCAGGTCGACCTGCTCGCCGAAGGGTTCGACTGCGTGCTGCGCGTGGGCGCGCAGCCGGACCAGAGCGTGGTGGCCCGCTGGCTGTGCAGCCTGCCGATGCTTAACTGCGTGAGCGCCACCTACCTGCAACGCTTTGGCACGCCGCACACACTCGCCGATTTGGCCAACCACCATCTGGTGCATTACGTGCGTCCACTGGGCTCACGCTCGGCGGGCTTCGAATACCTGCAGGGCAACAAGGTGCAGCGCCTGCCCATGGCCGGGCGGGTCACGGTCAACAGCACCGATGCGTACAAGGCGGCATGCCTGGGCGGTTTCGGGATTATCCAGGTGCCGGCTCTGGGCCTCAGCGCTGAACTGGCCAGCGGTGAACTGGTGGCGGTTTTGCCGGACTACCCGGCACCGCCGTTGGACGTGTCGCTGCTGTACGCCGGGCAGCGGCATTTACCGTTGCGCGTGCGGGTGTTCATGGACTGGCTGGCCGGTGTGCTGCAAGCGCAGCTCTAACGCCGCGCCGACAACTGCTGCGGCGCCAGGAACGCGTCGTGGAAGTAATCCCGGAATGCCTGCATCGCCGGGGTGAATGCGCGCTCGCGGTGCCAGGCCAGGCCCACGCTCATGGGCGTTACCGGATCGGTGACGGTCAGGGTTTCGATGCGCTTGCCTTCCAGGGACCAGGGCCGGTGCACCAGGTCGGACAGGATCGCCACGCCGCTGCCATTGGCGACCATGCTGCGCACCGCTTCCACCGAACTGGTGCGCAGTCGCACGTTGGGGGTCTGCCCGGCCTGTTCCCAATAGCGCATGGCGCTGTGTTCGGCCTCGTCGACGGTGAGCAGTATGTACGGCTCCTGCGCCACGTCCGCCAGGCTCACCGCACCCCGTTCGCACAGTGGGTGATGGCTGGGCAGCCACAGGCGGCGTTCGGAATTGAACAGGATTTCCGAGACGATGGCCGGGTGTGTGAGGTTGGCGGTGAGCACCACGGCCATGTCGAAGCCGCCGTCGAGCAGGCCCTGTTCGATGGCCTGGCGCTCCTGTTCGAAGACCTCGATGGTCACGTCCGGGTGCCAGTGCTCCATGCGCTGCAGGTGGTGCGGTAAAAAATAGCCCAGCACGGTGTAGCTGGCGGCCACGCGCAGCACGCCGCTGGCGCGGTGGTCCGGCAAGGGGCTGTTCAGCGCGTCGTCGACACTGCGCACGATCACGTAGGCGCGGTTGAGAAAGTGTCGGCCTGCG
>Ga0302347_1002278_pt1 | contig 19985 bp, 18 predicted proteins | sample PhyWR1_FD_202178 | JGI IMG/M metagenome (GOLD analysis project Ga0302347, IMG submission 202178) | Leaf surface microbial communities from wheat plants in UC Gill Tract Community Farm, Albany, California, United States - DLSL W.R1 (v2)... | ecosystem: Host-associated > Plants > Phyllosphere >...
TCGCCGTTGCCAAGGTAGGTGCCAGCGTTGGTCGCGTCGAGGCCGAGGGCCTTGAGCAGGTCAGAGGACATGCAAACTCCTGTTGCGTTGCGTTTGTAAGGCGCTGGCCGCTGGCAGGGTGGGGGGGGCGGCAAGCTGAACATTGAATGGTAACAGAGCCAGCAATCGGACCTGCCGGGACTTTGACGCTCAAGCGGCAATAGCGAAAATGCTCCATATGTCATTGATTTTTATGAAGTAGTGAACAAGTTCAGGTTGCCAGGCGGTCATCTTTGTGAGAAGTCTGTAAGATTGGCGACGTTCTAGTGACTAGACAATCGCTCAGAGTCCCGTGAGAACGAAGGGGGAGGTCGGTTGCACAGGTTGGAGCGGGAGGCCGTTCCGGCCGTTATTCCTGATGGAGAAATTGCCTTTGCTACATGGATCCGTAGAAGAGTTGCCCGCGCGGCGTGGACGCCAGCGTGTGACTGCCGAGGCGCGGGCTGCGCTGGATGTGTGGCTGCGAGTGGGAGATTTGCTGCTGGTGCCAAGCGCTGCGGCGGTGACCCACATCGTCACTAGTGGCTGGCTGGCGCCGACGCATCCCCAGCGAGTGGTGTTCGGAGCGGTGCTGCTATGCACCCTCGTCTGCTTCGGCGTGGTGCCGGTCTACCGCGATTGGCGTAACCGCGGCCTCCTCGCCGATTTGTGGACTCTGTTCCTTGGCTGGACGGGTGTATTCGCTCTGTTCTCCATGTACGCGGTCCTGATCGATATGGCAGACACGGTGCCCGCTTCATGGCTGGTCGGCTGGTACTTGTCGGCCCTCGTTGCCATGAGTGCCACCCGTATCAGCATCCGCTTCCGCTTGCATTGGTTGCGGGCGCGTGGGCTGGATCGTCAGCGTGTCCTCCTGGTTGGCCTGCGTGCACCGGCATTGAAGGTGCATCGTTTGTTGCGCAGTCGCCCGGAAATTGGCAAAGAGGTTATCGGATATTTTGCGGGTCCGGACGACATTGCACTGCGTCGAGAGGGGGCGGATGCACCGAAACATTTGGGTGATCTGGGTGGTCTCGAGGCCTATCTCGACGCCCATCGCGGCCAGATTGAGCAGATCTGGGTGTCCCTTCCGCTGGGTGGCCGTGCACGGTTGAAAGGCGTACTGCGTTTGCTGGAGCGCTATCCCGTGCAGGTGCGGCTCGTGCCGGATATCACTGGCTTGGGGGCGCTCAATCCAGGCGTGCATCAGGTCGGCAACGTGCCGATGATCGGTGTGCGCCAAGGCGTGGTGGAGCCGCGTTTCCTCATCATCAAGCGTGTTGAGGACTTTCTGGTCGCTGGCATTGCCGTCATCCTGCTGTCGCCGCTGCTGGGTGTCCTGGCCCTTGGGGTCAAGCTGAGTTCGCCCGGGCCGATACTGTTCCGACAGCGGCGCCATGGGCTGGATGGCAAGGAATTCTGGATGCTCAAGTTCCGCTCGATGCGCGTGCATGCTGAGGCGCCTGACAAAGTGACGCAGGCGACTCGCGGCGATCCACGAGTCACACGCTTCGGCGGGTTCCTGCGTCGTAGCAGCCTTGATGAGCTGCCGCAGTTTTTCAATGTGCTGGGCGGGAGCATGTCGGTGGTCGGGCCGAGGCCGCATGCGGTCCAGCACAACAATCAATACGAGCGGCTCATCGAGCGCTACATGCATCGTCACTACGTCAAGCCGGGCATCACGGGCTGGGCCCAGGTCCACGGGCTGCGTGGGGAGACGCCTCAGTTGCGGCAGATGAAGAAGCGCGTGCAGTTCGACATCGACTACATCCGGCGGTGGAGTCCGTTGCTGGATGTGCGGATCATTGCGTTGACGGTGTTGAAGGTGCTGGGGCAGAAGACCGCCTACTGACCGTTGGTAGTCAAATTTGCGATGTAAATCAATGAAATAATCTTCAAATGCCGCGCGCAGCGGAACTTCGTGCGGTACCCTGTGCCGCCGCTGAGGTCCCCATGGACAGCGTTGTGTGCACGGCTGGTTACAGGATCGCGTTGTGTTCAAGAATATTCTTTTCGTGTGTGTTGGAAACATCTGTCGGAGTCCGTCAGCTGAAGTAATGCTGCGTCAGCTAGTGGCAGGGAAGGGCATCCAGGTTTCCTCGGCAGGTCTGGGCGCGTTGGTGGATCACAGCGTGGACCCCACCGCGCAGGCGTTGCTGCTGGAGCACGGGCTGGACGGCGCGGGGCACCGCGGCCGGCAGATCAGCGGCGGCATCCTGGGGCAGGCCGACTTGGTGCTGACGATGGAGCGCAAGCACGTGCGGCGCATTGCCGAGATCGCGCCCGAGGCATCCGGCAAGACCTTCCTGCTGGGCAAATGGCAGCAGGATCGCGAGATTCCTGATCCGTATCGCCAGCAACGTCCGGCGTTCGAACATGTCTACAAATTAATGGCTGAAGGCGTGGAGAGCTGGTCTCGTCATCTTTGATGCGCGCCTCTTGTTTTCGGTTGAACCCTTGTTTCCTTTTCTGTGATGCCTGCTGACCATGACAAATGATTCGCGTAATGCCGGACAAGACGATAGCGACGAGATCGACCTGCGCCAGTTGTTGGGGACGCTGGTCGACCATAAATGGTGGATTGTCGGTATTACCGGGTTGTTCTTCGTAGTGGCTGTTGCCTACGCGCTGCTTTCCACGCCGATCTATCGTGCTGATGCGATCGTGCAGGTGGAGCCGAAGGTGCCATCGTTGCCGGGTCTCTCCGATATCAGTCAATCGCTCGGCATGAGCACGGGCTCTGTCGAAGCAAGCACCGAGATTGCCCTGATCACCTCTCGTGCTGTTGTCGGGAGTGCCGTCAGCGCGTTGAAACTCGACATTACCGTCCATCCGAATCGTTTCCCGCTGGTGGGTAGCTACCTCGCCCGCAAAGCTGAAAAATCGGCTCCGGATGAACTTGCAGATGCCATGTTCGGGCTGAGCCGCTTTGGTTGGGGTGGAGAGAGGCTTGAGGTTTTCCAGCTTGACGTGCCGCGACGGCTTGTCGCGACCAACTTGTCTCTGATCGCTGGAGACCACGGAAGCTATGAACTCTTCGACGAAGAGGGAGACCTGTTGCTCAAGGGCGTGGTCGGTGAGCCGGCGCGTGGCAATGGGGTCGTAATGCAGGTCGCCAAGCTCAAGGCGCACCCCGGTATGCGATTCGACGTGGTTCGCGAGATTCACCTGGGCGTCGTCAATGAGCTGCAGAGAAAAGTTGGCGTCGGAGAATCAGGTAAAGACTCGGGAATCTTGACGCTCGTCTACGACAACCCGGATCCGGTACTTGCACGGACCTTCCTCCAGCATGTTGCCCAAGCGTATGTACGCCAGAACGTCGAGAGAAACTCAGCGGAAGCATCCGCACAGCTGGCATTCGTGAAGGAAGCACTACCCAACATTCGCAAGCAGGTGGACGCTGCCCAAAAATCATTGGCTGCGTACCAGATGAAAGCCAATTCGGTTGACCTGACGCTGCAGACCAAGGGGCTTTTGGATCAGGAGGTGGCGGTTGAGACCAGCATTCAGAGCCTGCGGTTGCAGCAAGCTGAGATGGACCGGAAGTTCACGCGCGATCATCCCGCTTACCAAGCTTTGATTCGACAGATTGGAGATCTCGAGGGCCGGAAAAGCGGTTTCCAGGGTCAGGTCAAGCAGTTGCCGGAAGCCCAACAGGAGCTGCTCAGGCTGACGCGCGATCTCCAGGTGAGCAATGAGATGTATACCGGCATGCTCAATCAGGCTCAGCAGCTTGATGTCGCTCGGGCGGGAACCGTCGGCAACGTGCGTATCGTTGATGCCGCTGAAGTCGATGAGACCCAGCCAGTGAAGCCCCGTCGCAGCATGATCGTGCTGGTAGGTACGGTGCTGGGCCTTGCACTGTCCATAGCGCTCGTTCTATTGCGCCAGCTCCTCAATCGAGGTGTTGAGGACCCGGCGCAGATTGAAGAGCTTGGCTTGCCCGTGTACGCTTCAATTCCGGTCAGTCATGAACAGCAGAACGACTCTGTTCGAGGAAAATTCAAGGCGGACGGCCGATTGCATCTTCTTGCAGTGAGGGATCCGGCAGACTTGGCCGTCGAGGCTGTACGTAGCCTGCGGACCAGCCTGCACTTTGCTCGTCTCGAAGCCAAGAACAATATCGTTCTCATCTCGGGCTCCAGTCCGAACGCCGGCAAGACATTTGTCTCTTCCAATCTTGCCGCTGTCATTGCCCAGGCCGGCCAGCGCGTCCTGATCATTGATGCGGACATGAGAAAGGGAACGCTTCACAAGGCGCTTGGTGCCACCCAGACGCCGGGTCTGTCGGATATTCTCGTCGGAAAGTCGGGCCTTGGCGACGTGATTCGAACGGTGTCGGAGGTGGAGAACCTCAGCTTCATAGCGCGTGGCGATGTCCCGCCAAATCCGTCCGAGCTTCTCATGCATCCGAACTTCACAGCGCTGCTCGCGAGCGTTGAGCCGATGTTTGATCTCGTGATCATCGATACGCCTCCGATTCTCGCTGTAACCGATGCGGCGATCATTGCCCATCATGCCGGAACGTGCCTGCTTGTTGCGCGGTTCGGTTTGAACCAGCCGAAAGAGCTGGCTCTTGCAAAGAAGCGTTTTGAGCAGAACAACGTGAGTCTTCGTGGCGCGATCTTCAATGCGGTCGAGCGACGTGCGACCGGCTACTACAGCTATGGTTACTATGAATATAAATCAACGAACTGATCGCATCGCCAGCCAGTCTTGATCCGGTTCGCGGCGCGCTTCGTGCGCCGCCTTTTTTGCCACATAGTCTGCTGAGCAGACAGGCTCTGGTGAGCGCAGTCCGCGCGCTTGAGTACACCCGCGGTCATGAGGGGGTGAATGGGTCTGAGCTCCGATCCGCCGGGCAAGCTGCACTAGAAGGCTGCGCGTGTTGGATCCAGCGCTTGTTCCCTACTCAATGCGACAGGCGGGGGGAAATGACCATATGGAAGGCAGAGGGTAGTTTTGAACACGTTCGGTAATGCCCGCTGGGTCGCACTCGCCCAAGCATCAAAGATCATCGCGCAGCTGGCTGTCGTTTTCGCGCTGGCAAGATTGATGCCGCCTGCTGACTACGGCGCTGTAGCAATGGCGACCATTGTCACCAGCTTCGCCATGCTGTTCCGAGATATGGGGGTCTCTTCCTCGATCATCCAGCGGCCTGAACTCAAGGAAATCACCAAGGTCGCCGCTTTCCGGATATCGGTCAGTGGCGGATTGATCATCGCACTATCGATCTCCCTGGCGGCCCCCGCGGTCGCTGCGTATTTTCGTACGCCAGCTCTGCTGCCGGTCCTAGTGATCATCGCTACGTCCTTTCCATTGTCCGGCCTAGTGTCCGTGCATCAAGCTCTGCTGGAGCGCAACTCTAGATTCAAGGAAGTCGCCCGGATAGAAGTGGTCTCCAACCTTTGTGGCGTTGTCGCTGCATTGCTCACCGCGCTGATGGGTGGTGGCGTTTTCAGCCTTGCAGCGCTGGTGGTCGTGACCGCTTCCGTAAATGCACTCCAGCTCCTTCATGTGATTCGCTGGATCCCGCGAATCAGCACTCGCGTGCCCACCAGCGAATACCGAGAAGTCTTTGCGTTCAGCGCGAACATTGTCGGATTTAATGTCGTGAATTACTTCGCGAGGAATGCCGACGGAATCATTATCGGGCGTCTTTTCAATCCCTCCGTACTCGGCGCCTATTCTCTCGCATATCGAATGATGCTCTTCCCGCTGCAAAGTCTGACTTTCGTCGCGACCAGGGCTTTGTTTCCAGTTCTGACGCAACGTTTCAGAGAAAACAAAGATCTAAGTAAACCGTACCTTGATGTCATTCAAACAATAGCACTTCTCGTTGCGCCGCTCATGGCCGGATTGTTCCTGCTCAGGGAAAGCGTTGTGCCACTCGTTTTCGGCGAGGGCTGGGGCCTCACGGCTGCATTATTGATATGGTTTGCGCCCACCGGTTTCATTCAGTCCATCATGAGTGTGTCCGGAGTCGTGTTCATGGCTGTCAATCGTCCCCGGCTGCTTTTCAGGCTTGGCATATTTGGAGCAGTCTTGCAGGTGTCCGCCTTTCTGCTCGGTTCTATTTATGGGGTGGAAAGGATGGCGCAGTACTACCTCTTGGCCAACGTGGTGAACTTCGTTCCGGTAATGCTCCTCTGTACCAAGGCTGCCGGCGCAACGATCGTGCAGGTGGTAAGGATGATGCTCGTTGCTGTCCTCGCTGCGACGATAATGATGCTCTGCATGGCAGTAAGCGAGCCGTTTGTGGCCCGGCACTTTGCACTACCCTGGAGCGCGTTGGCTGCCCAGGTGCTGGTTGGTATGGCCAGCTATTCCCTCGCCGCGCTTATGCTGGTTCCGCGATTGCGGACAGTCGTTCGGTCGAATTTCAATAGAGTGACTGGACGGTAACGGGGCGCTGACGTTGTACATTATCGTTGCACTATTATCGCTTGCAGCAGCCTCCACGGTGTTCTTTGGCCGTTCGCGTCCCTTGGCAGCATACGCACTCATTGCCTTCTACGTCGGCATTGATTACTCAAATTATGTCTTCCAGCTCGGCGACAGCTTGGCGGGAACCTTGGCGAAGTCATTCAAGGAGATGTTGTTCTTCTCCCTGCTTCTGTTGGTTGCCTACTCAGTCGCCAAGCGGAGGCTGGTTGCCAAAGAGGTCTTGGTTCTGCTGGTAGCATCCAGTCTGTTGCTGGCCTACGGCGCCTTTTCAAATGGCTTCTTCACTGCTGCCGTGGACTGGCGTGACTCGGTGTTGCCTGTGGTAACGGCGGCGCTGCTCGCGGCCTGTGGTTTGCTCACCGAGCGCAGGCTTTCTCGACTGGTAACGTTCTTTGCGCTGGTGATAGCGGTGAACTCAATCTTCGCTGTCTTTCAGTACTACACGTTCAATGGCGACGCTCAATCTTCGTGGCGGTATGACTTCCTGTTGCAGGAGTCTCTCAGAGCAGACTCATACTTCGAAACTCGACTCATCGAGTATCAGATTACCCGCGGCGGCGACCTGCGCTCTTCGGGTCTGTTTGCAAGTGCGCTTCAGTATTCCTACTCCGCGGCGCTGGCCTGCTTCTACTTCTACTGCGCCTCTTGTCGAAAACTGAGCCGTGGTAAAATACTTGCCGCGACATTCCCAATTACAATGATGCTCGTCTGCGCGCTGGGTGTTTATGTCAGCCAGGTTCGCGCGTCCCTGGTCATCGTCGCTGTATCCATCGCGGTTCATACCTTTGCCTTCAGTGCCAAAGGAGGCGGGCGGTACTCTGTCGGCCGGGCTGGGATGATTGGATTTGGCTGTGTCGGGGCATTTGTAACGTCACTCATCCTCTTCTACGGAAGTTTTGATGCTTCAGTGCAGGGTCGCGTACCGCAGTATGCTTTGGTCCTTGAAGAATTCAAGTTGCTGGGGCACGGCGTGGGTCCATTTCGTGGCCGCTTTGACTCTTACTACGTGTACGGGCTCCTCACCTTCGGTGCTGTCTTCATCCTATGGGTGATGTGGGTGTTTTCACTCTACAAGAAAGCATTTGGCGGTCTGAACAGAGAGTGGACAAAGGGTGGAGACTTGATGCTTAGAGGGTTCATATTCTCGTCGATAGTGCCCGCCCTGGTGATCGCTTGTTTCCAGCACTTTTCCGCCTCTCTTTACTATCAGCTCATTTGGGTGATGTTGTTCGCTGCATCGAAGAATGGGCGCGTATCATCCTCTGCTGCTAATGGGCTCGCTGTTCAGGAGCAACCAAGAGAGCTTCAAAGCAATCGCCCACAGGGCGTGACAGGACCCTTGACTCAATGAGAATTCTAGCGGTTCACCAGAGTTCTGAACTTTACGGATCTGATCGGAGCTTTCTCGCTGCGATTCAGGGCCTGCTGGCCGAAGTAAGTACAGTCCAGGATGTGACGATCGTTCTTCCGGATGCTGGCCCTCTTTCAGACCGCCTGAGAGATCTCGGAGTATCAGTGCATTATGAGCCCCGTGGTTACCTTCGTCGTACGGAGCTACGTGCGCCGATACGCTATCTGGTGAACGTCATCGGCGGGGTCCGCTCGCTAAAGAAGAAACTGGGCAGCGGTGATCTGATCTATGTCAATACGCTCGTGTGCTTGTCCGCGATTCTTCTCGGCGCAATCTCGTCAAACCGGTTGATTGTACATGTCAGAGAGATACCGCGAGCGAGAGAATTGTTCTTCTTTCGATGGCTGTTGAAAATGTCGCGAGCTGAGATCATCTACAATTCAGAGGCCACCGGGAGCGCGATGGGGCTTCCGGGAGTGGTCGTCTACAATGGGGTGGATTCTCCGGAAGATACTGTCAAGTCATCGCTTGCCAATGACGCTGCCGCGCGCAGTGAGCAGGAAGACCTTAAGCTCCTCATGCTGGGGCGAATCAACGCTTGGAAAGGCCAGGAGATTCTGGTGTCGGCACTTCGGTCGACTGGGCGAGACACAACCTTGAGGATTGTCGGCTCGGCAATTCCGGCGCAGGTACACCTTGAGCATGAGCTCAGGGCTCTGTCCAGTGAGCTTCCTCCCAACGTCCGTGTGGAGTTTCATGAGTTCTGCGATGATCCATCGTTGCATCTTCATTGGTGCGATTACGTAGTCGTCCCCTCCAGCCAGCCGGAGCCGTTTGGCCGCGTTGCTGTTGAGGGGATGTCATTTGGTAAGCCCGTGATTGGGTCAGCGCATGGCGGGCTCGTTGAGATCGTCAGGCCTGGGGATACGGGATTCCTGTTCAAGCCGGGTTGTCCGGATTCGCTATCAGCGTTGATCTCCCAGCTGCCAGTGGCGGACAGCGACGAGTACTTGACGTTGAGCGCCAATGCGTCCCAGGACTACGTCCGTCGTTTCTCTGCGGATTCGTACGTGAAGGCGCTCGCGAATGTGTTCGTACAACGGAGTTCCGAACAATGAACAAGCCAACGCTTCGCATCCTCGGTATCCGCGGCGTGCCCGCGGCTCACGGCGGCTTTGAAACGTTCGCCGAATACCTCGCAGTTCACCTTGTCGCGCGTGGGTGGCGTGTCGTCGTCTACTGTCAGGAAGATGGCCAAGGCAAGCTGTTCACTGACACGTGGGAAGGCATAGAAAGAGTCAGGATCCCCATCGGCGTACGGGGTGCCGCTGGAACAATCCTGTTCGACTGGCTTTCGACGCTGCATGCCTCACGTTCTCAGGACCTCTGCCTGACGCTGGGCTATAACACGGCGGTGTTCGCCGCAGTGCTCAAGCTCAAAGGCGCGCCGAACGTCATCAACATGGATGGCATCGAGTGGGCGCGTGCGAAGTGGGGCATCGTCGCCAAGATCTGGTTTTATATGAACGAGAGGGCAGGCTGCTGGCTTGGAGACCACTTGATTGCAGATCATCCTGAGATCAAGGCGCACCTCGCTACCCGGACGCGAGCGGATCGTATCAGCACTATTGCGTACGGGTCAGAGAGGATAGATTCTGCTGACAGTTCGATCGTAGAAGGCTTGGGTCTGGTTCCAGGAAATTACCTGACTGTCATCGCTCGTCCCGAGCCCGAAAATTCGATTCTCGAGATCGTCGATGGATTCTCACGGCGGCCCAGATCACTGAAGTTGGTGGTTCTGGGCAGTTACAGCGACTCCAATTCCTACCACCAGAAGGTACGGGCGGCTGCCGGGACAGAGGTTGTGTTTGTCGGTGCAATCTATGAGAGATCGGTCGTCCAGGCGTTGAGATTTCACTCGGCCGCATACGTTCATGGCCATCAGGTCGGAGGAACAAACCCGTCCCTCGTTGAAGCCATGGGCGCGGGAAACCCGATCATCGCACATGACAACAAGTTCAATCGTTGGGTCGCTGGAGAGGGTGCACAGTATTTTGATGGTGCGCTTTCATTTGCGCGGATCATCGATCAGATCGAAGCGGACTCTGCGCCTTTGGCCACCATGGCACAGGCTTCGCTGGTCCGTTTCGAACAGCACTTTACATGGCCCAAGATTCTGCGGGAGTACGAGGAGCTCTTGTCAAAATGGGTCGATGGAGGCCGCTCGGACGTTGCGTCCGGTAGGCTCGGACCTGGCATCAGCGGCCGCAAGGTGGACGACGTATGACCTTTCACATCCTTGTCGTCCTCTACAGACTTTCGCCGCACGAATCGCGGACCTTGCAGACGCTTGCGAGGGCCGCGCGGCTATCCTCGCATGCGGTTGGGGCACTGACCATATGGGATAATAGTCCTATACCGTGCGGGTCAGAGGAAACTGATGCACTCGATTTTGGTGCCCTTGACGTAACATACGTCGCGTGCCCCGAGAACAAGGCATTATCAAAGGTCTACAATACGGTTCTGGAGAATGTGCGGTATGATTTTGCGATCATTCTGGACCAGGATACGGATATTCCGGTCGAGTATTTTGATTGCTGCGTTGATCAGATACGCCAGTTCGAGGGGCAGAATCTGTTCCTGCCGATTGTAAAATCAGATGGATTGATTGTCAGTCCTGGGAAGCTGATGTGCTTCAAGGGACGGCATGTGCCAGATCCCGTTTTGGGCAAGCGCAGTGCTGAGCGCGTACTGGCGATAACCAGCGGGATGATGATATCCAAGAGATATCTTTCCCGGCCGCGATTTGATGAACGCTTGAGCCTGTACGGCATTGATACTAAGTTCATGCTGGATTACGCAGAAGTCGAGCGTTCCATCGTGGTAATGCCTTTCGTGCTCCAGCACGATACCGCGTTGTGGTCGGATATCGATGCCGATTCCATGCTGTTCAGGGCAAGCTCGTTGACTGCGTCTTGGCGCATAGTGTTCGAGGGACGGTCATTCGCCTCCTTCATGGCGGTCCTCTATGCGCGTTGGATGATGATCAGGCTCGCGGTGAGGTATCGCGATTCCAGGTTTTTGTTGGCTTGATGTACTGCTGGCCCATGACTCTCTCAGGTAGGTGTTTACCAGATGTCTTTGTTTACTCACGTAGGGTCCGTTCTTTCGCTGCGCTTCAAGCTCGATGAGCGCATTCCGCTGGGATACAAGATCGGTCTCGCGGTGGAGTATCTAACAAGCATGCTGCGCGGTAGTTTGAGTCTGGGCGTGCGTAAGCGACGACTGGCTCCTTTCTTTCGCGGGAAGGGCGCGACGATGCGCTGCAGCTCATTGATCAAGGTGGGGCGAGGTGTACGTCTTGGCCGATACTCGCACGTTGATGGGCTGAGCTTGAATGGAGTATCTTTCGGCGACGGCGCCAAGTTGGGGGACTTCAGCAGGGTAATCGGCTCTGGCAGCTTGGAGAAGCTGGGCGTCGGCGTTGAGATCGGGAGGCGCGTTGGGATTGGCGAGTATTCCCGGATCGGTGGCTCTGGGGGTGTTGTGATCGGTGATGACACAATCATCGGGCAGTACTTCAGCGCGCACCCAGAGAATCATCTTTTCCAGGATAAAAGCATGCTGATCCGGCTGCAGGGAACGCAGCGGGCTCAAATCGTCGTGGGATCAAACTGCTGGATCGGCGCCAAGGTGACACTGCTGGCGGGTACCCAGATCGGTGATTCCTGCGTCGTGGCTGCCGGTAGTGTTGTCAACTCCAGTTTCCCGGCCTACTCGGTAATTGGCGGAGCCCCAGCCCGCTTGCTCAAGAGTTACTGAGCAGCTTCGAAGGACGGTTCCGGCTGGTCAGTCATGACCAGCCGCTGACGTATCAGTCAGTTATTTCACCGATATTCTCGAAGAAGTATCTCTGGTCGCGCTCGCCAGTCAGATTGTAGAGCTGATATTTTCGCGAAAGCATCGCGGCGCCGTCTCGGACCAGGGGATTCCACGTGATTGTAGCCCGTGCCCCGGTTGAGCGAGGAAGCACGTTGTCGAGTGGGATGCTGAAATAGATTCCCTTGTCAAAACTTCCTTCGCCGAACTCGCGTGAAGAGACGTTGGTCTTCGATGCGAACGCGCCCATGGTCATTCCGTTGGGGAATACCCGCGCGAGGTTCAGGGTGGCACCGTAATCGCCGGCAAGATAGCGGCCAGCACTCAGCGAAGCGATTACCCGTTCTTCCCTGTCAAGCGAGTAGTAAAGCGTGGCGTGACCGGTGGTGGTCGAATAATCCCTCAATCCAAAATGCTGATCATAGTCGCGTTGCTTTACCCAGTTCAGGTTTGCGCCGAGTGCCCACGGTTCTCCGATCGGCCTATACAGCACCTCGCCGCCGAAGCCGGCATACATCGATTCGAGATAGCCTGCATAGGCGATTCCGTATAGATCGCGCCCCAGGCGGCGCGTGGTGTTTATCTGGAGATTCGGAAGGGTAAGCTCGGATGTCGTCATGTACTGCCTCAGGTCAGTCCGGACTCTGGGCAAAAAGCTGGGCGCGTCGTACTTGAACTTATCGTAGTTGTTGAGCAGGTTCTGGCTAACGGTTCCAGTGACCCACATGTCGGGTGCAAAGAACAGGCTGGCGCTGTAGTTTGCTGCGACTTGGTACAAGATGAAGCCGTCAGGTCCGCCGATATTCTGGCGATAACCCACGCTGAATCCCCCTCCGAAGGGTTTTGCGACAGGCTTGTATAGCTCTGTGCGTTTGAGCGCGTCTGGGGTTGAGAAATCGACACTACGCTTGAGTGACGGTTTATCGAGCGTGCCATCGAGATAAGATTCAAACGATTCACGGCGTATGGACGTATCGACGATGGGCAGTCCAAGTCGCACGGTCTGCACCGTATACCAGTGATAACGAGTTCCAAGTTCAGAAGACAACACGCGCGAAACGCGGCCAAGACTCTTGGCAGGGTTCATGAAACGTGTCTGGTACCCGCTGACGATAAGCTCTCCATCGCGTTCTGCGATTGCATCCACACGGAATGACGCATTGCTTCCCAGCTTTTCCGTGATAGCTGCCCAGTCAGGCTCATCAGCGACGGGCGGATCGATACCTTGATCACGCCGAAGGTGGACAGCGTCAGCGTCTGTCACCGCGTCGCGCGAAATGCTCATCGGTGGGGGATCGAATGGCTTCGGTGCGGCGGTCGCGCGTCCGGGATTTCCCCTTAGTGAGATGGAGAACATGGCGGCGTCGCCACGCTCCCATGCCGCCGTGACCTCAACGTGTTGGTTGGGTCTGTAAACCAGGCCGACGTTGATAGGGGTAGTTTGACGGAGATTGCTCCCTCGGGGCTCGTTCCTGTAATCATTGCCGTCGTATTCAACCTTGGCGATGACGGCGTCCCAAGGTGTCTGGTAAGAAATGCCACCGAACACTCCCACCGGGCCCCGGAACATCGCACTTGCCCCGAACTTGCCGGCGTTGACGATAGCGCTCGTCGGCACAGGACGAGTCTTGAAGCGGTCGTCGATCGCGCCGAGCGGATTGGAGAAATCTCCACGATTGCCGATGTAACCCGTGGCAAGACCGATCGAGGCATCGAAACGCCCGATGTTCTTGTTCGCCACGATATATTCGCTTGAGAAAAGGCCTGTTCCGCCAACGTCGCGCACACCGAACGCCAAGGCGGGCACCCACCTCGACTCTTGTAGAAGCCGGATCTTGAAATCGATCGACTTGTCTTTGTAGTTCTGGTCACCACTGACGGAGGGCACGCCGTATCGTAGATTCGACACATTGATGTATCGAAAGGATCCCTCCAGCCAGGGGAATGGCTGCATGGTGATGTTGTAACGGCTGTAGGGCGAGTTATGCGAAGCAGTAAACGCAAACGCTCCGTCATCCGCCATTCTTGCCGTTGGCGTCTGCAATAGGCCAATACCGCCCCACTCACTGGCAGTCGGAGGCGGGGCCTCCTGTGCATGCAGGCTGGGGATTGAGGCCAGGGCGAGAACTGTTGCTGCAGACAGACGTGCTCGGCTCGGCAAGCTGGACATTGAGCGGTGTTTCATCACGGGTTGATGGGCTGTGTAGCAATGAAGGCGGCAAATTCTTCGTTGAAATCCTGATCAATACCTTGAAGCGCGCCCGCAGCAACAGGTACGTAAATCGTGCCCCCTGGAGAGACCGCCTGAGGATCGGCGCGATTCCAGGCCGCTACACCGAGCTTCGTGATCAGGCCATCGGCCTGAATGACGTATATGTTGTCTGGATCCCTCGTGGGCCGAGCGGCACATTCAGTGACGTACTGAAGGGCGCCTTTGCGCGTTTCGTGCGCGAGCGCACAAGGGGCTGAGACCGCGCCCACGACGTTTACGGTCGCAGGGCGTGTGGTGAAGATCACGCTGTCTCCATCCTGGACTTCTGGGTTGTTCCTCGGCTGAACCTGCATCAGGTGCACGTCGATCGACTGCACTACGCGGCCGGTAACAGGTCTTTGTTCAAGCCATGTTGCAAGCTGTTCCGCCGTTTCCTGCACGCTCACCGATTCGTGACGCTCAAGGACGCCCAGATCATGGAGCAGGCCAGCTTTCAGCCGGCGCTGTAGCTGCTTGGCCGCATGCCGGTTGAACGTCGTGCCGAGCAGATAAGCATCGTGCCGGGGTGCGGCGGCGATGATGGCATCTGCCAGGCGCGCCGAAGCCGGCAGCTTCAGGGTTCCTGGATGGTCGACGGCGCCTTGGACGCTTATCTCAGACGCGCCGCCTGTCGTCGCAGGCGCGGCCAGCGCGAACGCCAGCGCGAACAAATAGGTCATTTTCATCGCCTACTTTCTCGATGGACGGTAGGGCTTGAGTTGAATCAGATCAACGCTGTAGCCGGGCGCGAGGTACTGCTTGCTTTTCCAGATGAAACCCGTTCGAGGGTCGGCCCAGTAAATATTCGTCACATTGAGTCCAGCACCGGTGAGGTGCTCTTCGAAGCGAATCAACTTCATGCTGCGTCCCAGGATTTCTACCGATTCCTCACGCTTGCGCATGAGGCTTCCATTCACTTCGGCGCCCAGTTCGTAGGCTGGAAGCCAGTCGAACTCTCGGCGTACCTCAACTACTCCGGTGACCATGTTCAGGTTGTCGAAGGGTGAGTCGCCGACCATGCGGGTCTCGTAGGTGCGGCTCAGTCCGGCAGTTCCAGTCAAAAGCCCATTCGGCGTGGTGTAGAAGATCGCCTTGCTGCCTGCGTACCAGGTCAAACGCTGATCGTCGACGTGGCCCAGCACAGCAACCGAACTCAGGTCATTGGCTTTAAGTTGCAACTGCGGATACTGGACGGAGGCTACCTGCTCCGCGGTAGCCTCGACATTCCTGTTCACAAGCAATCTGAATGCGTCACTCGTCGCGCGGCTACCGGTTGTGCATCCACTCATTGCGGTCAGGGTCAGGACGCAGAAAAGAAGGGTTGCCCGCTTGCGACTCGCGTGTCGTAACGACGCCGCATTTGCCAACACTGATTCCATATCAATTGGTGTCTAGATCATTGCGCGCGCTGGCGGCATTGCTGATGATGGAAGTGAAGGGCAGGAGCTGATTGACGAAGCGGCTCCAGCGAGTGACACCTGCGGCGCCCACGAAGACAACGTCTCCCGGAAGCAGTTTGAACTGGCTGCCCACTGCGAATGCCGCTGGAGATCTGGCGGTCAACTGATAGATGATGGAAGGCTGGGCGAGCAGATCCTTGGAGCCTCGGATCACATAGACGGCATTGCCGTCGGAGGTGGTCTGAAGCAAGCCGCGTGCGCGACCTAGCGCTTGGTTGAGCGAGACGTCGCCCGTGCGGAAGCTGAACGCACCAGGTTGACCTACCTCGCCGACCACGAAAATTTCTTTGCGATCCAGGAATGGTACGTAGATCGAATCGCTTGGTTTGAGGTACAGCTGCTGGCCGCCGTACTGGCTCGCCAAGGCCTCAAGATCGATGGTGTAGGTGACGCCGTCGCGGCTCAACTGAACCCCTGACAGGTCGGCACCTGCAGCGCTGAGCCCTGCCTGGCTTATGGCGTCAGCCAAGGTCAGTGGCGAGGTTCCAAGCGATACCGGCGTCGACTGCTGGGCCGCACCTGTGACCCATACGCGCTGGCTCCCGAAGGTCAGGACCGACACATCAACCTGCGGCGATTCGATGTACTTGGCGAGCCGCCTCTCGATTTCTTCCCGGAGTTCTCCTGGCGTCTTGCCAGCCGCTTCGACTTTGCCAATGTACGGGTAGAAGACGGTACCGTCGCTCTGCACTGCACGACCAGCCAGGTTGGGCGTCTGTTGCGGCCCTGCCGGAACGGTCAATTCCGGATGGTCCCAGACAGTGATGTACAGCGAATCGCCCACTCCAACGCGGTAAGCGTCTGGTTTGAATGAAAGCAGCGCGGCAGGCAGATTGCGCGCCTGCTCACTTGCCGCGTTCATTGCGATGAGCTTGGGCGTTATGTCGACCAGTTCCAAACGTCCATCATCGCTGATTCCTTGGCGCGTCACATCGCCCTGGCGCAGATGCTGACCTGGAGCCCAGATGCAGCCCGGCAGGAGGGTGGCTGTCAGGATGGCAGCAGCGATGCTAACGCGCGTCGTTTTCATTTTTTTCCAGATTTTCAGCAGGCAAAAAAAACCCTCGCCAAGCAATGCCCGGCGAGGGCTCGTTCGGTACAGAAGACTATTATCAGCCGCCGGTGCCGCCGGTGCCACCCGTGCCACCCGTGCCACCCGTGCCACCCGTGCCACCCGTGCCACCGCCGCCATTGCCGCCACCGTCGCTCGGGCCGCTGGTGCTATCGCCACCGACGCTGTACAGAACCGCTGCCGTTGCAACCGCAGCCACCACGGTGCTTGCGATAGTTACCGTCGAGTAGCCAGCACCGCTCGTGCCAGCGACTTCACTGCTGGTCGCCACACCTTCGCTCGGCGCTTGCTCAACCTGAGCCAAGACCGGGGAGGACAGACCCACAAGGGCCATAACCGCAAAGATTTTCTTCATAGAACGGGGTCTCCTACTCCGTCTGGGGGGATTTATCGCCCCTATGGTCACCGGTAGTGGCTTTTGAAGTCAAGGAATTCATGACACGAATTCCTGATTCACCGACATTTTCATGAGCCGCGTCGCGGTTCGCCGCCACTCCAGATGCTGCGATCGAACTCCTTCGCCGTGCCGGACAGTGTTTTAGCCAAGGCCACCACCATCTGATGGGTGCGGATCTGCGGGAACGCCAAGGGCATGCAGATACCCATGCCCAAGGCGAGCACAAGCCACCTGCAGCGCGGACCAGGCACTGGCTGTGCGCCACGCAGCACCAAACTGCTTGCCACTGCACCGAGCAGCCAGCCGCTGATTACTTCAGACCAGGAATGTGCGTTCAACGGCAGTCGAGAATAAGCGACGGCCCCTGCCAATGAGAGGCCGAGCAGCGCCATTAGCCGACGAGAGCGATCCCCAGGCATCGCGATGTAGCAGACCATTGGCCAGACGCCGGCCGCCATGGCGGCGTGCCCGCTGAATCCAGTGAAATCCCACCGTGCCACGCCGATTCCCCATCCCAGGAAGGCCAGCTTCGAGCCCAACACCAGCAGGCCGACGACGGTCAGCGCACTGGCCCAGCGCCAATGCCACGAGCTGTGTGCTCGCCAGCCGGCAAACATCAGCACGGCGGCTGTGGGCAGAAGCAGGCGGCTGTCGCCGAGCATCGAGAGGAGGTGCCAAGTCTGGGGCATTAGGGCGGGGACGGGGACGGGGACGGCACGACAGCATACGGCGTCGGCATGCGGTGCAGCTGACCGTCAGCCGTCCGGAGTAGTCCTGCGCGTTGCCAGGCTGTATCCTCCACACCCTCGATCTGGCCCCGTAGCTCAGCTGGATAGAGCGTCCCCCTCCTAAGGGGAAGGTCGCCCGTTCGAATCGGGCCGGGGTCACCATAGATTGCTCATGTGCCACTGGAACTATGGGGCCGGTGCACTTGGGTGCCCGCAGACGCATGAATTGAGCTGTCGTGCCTCTTCCTATTGCGTGATAAGCGATCGACTAATTTCTTAGGAAAGGTGCCGGCATGTTTGAGCTGAGTTCATTGACGGCGGGCGGTGTCTATCTGCCAGTGTTCGCGTTCATCGCGGGGCTGGTTGCCTTTGTAGCCTTCGTGCCGTTGTCTCGATTCGTGCCGCAACCAGTGTCGGGTTCGCGCTTCCTCGCCATCGATGGCTTGAGGGGTTATCTGGCTCTGGCCGTGTTGGTTCACCATTCTTCCATCTGGTACGTCTACGCGCGAACTGGAAAATGGTCTGCCCCACCGTCTGCCTTGTATGCCCAGTTGGGTGAGGCAGCCGTCGCCATGTTTTTCATGATCTCTTCCTTCCTGTTCTACAGGATGGTCATCGATAGCGCTGGCGTGGATTGGCTGCGTCTGTATGTCGGTCGCTTTCTGCGCATGTTTCCGCTTTTTCTGGTCAGTTTCTTTGTACTGCTCGCTTTGATCTTTTACTCAAGCGGTTTCCTGCTGGTAGAAGCTCCATTTGCTCTTGGTATGAAAGTCATCCAATGGCTGTCCTTCACGGTGCTCGGTGCTCCAGACATCAATGGCGTGGTGGGAACCCGGTACATCATGGCTGGAGTGGTCTGGTCGTTGCCCTACGAATGGGTCTGGTATGGCGCACTGCCATTGATCGCCATGCTGGTTGGATCACGGCCCTCCAAGCGCATCTTGTTGATTTCCGCGCTGGCACTGCTATACGCCGCCTTGAGGCTGGAGCTTCTTCTGCTTCTGCCTTTTGCAGGCGGAATCGTAGGCCTTCACGCTTGCCGCAGCCCGAGAATCAGTGCGGCGCTTAGGCAGAGTTGGGCTACGTTGCTCGCGATCGCGTGCGCTGTTTCGTCTGTTGTTTTCTTTGAGTCCGCCCGGCACCCGGCCGCTGTCATCCTGTGGACGTTCGTCTTTTCATCCATTGCATGTGGAAATGATTTCTTTGGAGTCCTCTCCAACAAGGTATCGGTGGCGATGGGCGAAGTCTCGTATGGCATCTACCTTTTCCATGGCTTTTACCTGTTTGGCGCGTTCGAACTGTTGGGCCGAAGTGCCTACACTGCACTTTCGCCAACGCAGCACTGGCTGGTTACGTTCTGCCTCATCCCGGTCCTGCTGGTCACCTGCGTTGTCGCGTACCGGGTTGTTGAACTGCCCGCGATGCTGTCCAGGTCGAGGGTCATGGAGGCCCTCGGCCATGCCAGGGGCTACCTGTGTGGCATGGCTCGACGCGTCCTCCCTGGACGCGCCTGATCCATGGGGAGCTTCAACTGCACTCACCCCACCTCGACCCGCATCCAACCTCAGCGCCCGCATCACCTTGACCACCGCATCGAAGTACCGCTGCCGCGTGCCATTTAACTGCCGGCGCAGCGTGATGGGGCTGACCCAGCACTCGCGTGCGATCCCGCTCATCCCGTCCAGCTCCGCGATTAGTAGTAGCGCACGCGCCATGTTCGCTTCACTGCGATCCTGCCCGCTTAGGCGCATGTCCAGACAAACCGCCCGCTCTGCTGCCCGCGGAGCCGCCTCCTCAATGCGCGAACCGCTTATGCGAAGGGCCTCTCCGACACGATGCAATCCAAGCAAGGGAGCTCAGGCCGCCCCAGTCGGGCGATGCCGAACCATGCCCCAAGCCCCATCAAGCCTCGGAATATTGGGCCAAGATGGCACACGTTCAGCACAGCAGCCCTGGAAGCCCTTGCGGCACATAGCCGGCAAAGCTCCCTCCTAAGGGGAAGGTCGCCCGTTCGAATCGGGCCGGGGTCACCAATCACATTCGCTGTGTACCGCGCCCAGCTTATGGCCCGGGCGGAGCTACCCGGGTCCCGGGCCCCTCAGGTGAGCAAGGGTGTGATCAGAAGAGCTCCCCGGTCATGGGTAAGCCCCCCCTGATCCCGATGATCATTCCCGGCGCTGCCTTTGCAGGGCCTCGCTGGCATTTACACCTTCCCCGGCCGCTCATAATCCTCAGGCGTAGCCCCATGCTCGGCCTCCGGCATGTCCTTGTCCTTCCACCGGGCGTCATCGTTCCTCAGCTTGTCCGGCGTATGGCTCTTCTGCTGGTCGTCTTCTTTCGTGGCGGGCGCTCGCGGTGCAGTAGTCATGACAGGTCCTCGTT
>Ga0302347_1002279_pt1 | contig 19977 bp, 15 predicted proteins | sample PhyWR1_FD_202178 | JGI IMG/M metagenome (GOLD analysis project Ga0302347, IMG submission 202178) | Leaf surface microbial communities from wheat plants in UC Gill Tract Community Farm, Albany, California, United States - DLSL W.R1 (v2)... | ecosystem: Host-associated > Plants > Phyllosphere >...
GGCCAGGATCAAAGCCAAGCCACGTTGGCACAGGCGTTTCAGGGCAAAAGCGGGGCGAGCGTCCATATTCAAAATCTCAAGGCGACGGGGCGATAGAGACTGTTCGATCCGTCGAAACTTATTGGGTAGCACACAGGCATCGAACTTGCCGGGTCAAGTGCAGGGCCGAGCGACTGGGCACGCAATTTTTTGATTAATAACAACTTCACATCACCGTAAAGATGAAATTCCGGTTGTTGGACGGGTTATTCCGACAAGCGGCAGCTGTATTGAGGGCAGTTTGTTTGAGCGCGGATAATCAGTTGCCACTATTTAGCCAGCAAACTGCCGTCGAGATAGATTAGTACCGAGAAGGTTGGAAAAGTTCTTGGGGGGATTGTGAAACGGGTCGCAAATAGTGGAAGTCCCGTGACGCGACCTTTGATGCCTTGCGCGGGTTTGATCGGGCGGCTTATAGTCCCGCCGTCGCTCAACAGAGCGATGGGATTTGGCGATCCGTAAACGAGTGCAAAAACGGTCTGCGTTTTTTTTGCAGGCATTTTTGCACCCGCAAAGTCGTGTTATGGCGGCTGTGCGCGGGAGACCTTCGGGTCTGCCGGTTACTCGTTTCCGGTTCGCCAACCTGCGCACAGCTGCCACCTGACTCGTTTGGCGACGATGGGGTGATGGCTTTCATACCATCAAAACGAGACTTCACATGAATAGATACATGCCTCTTACCGGCCACGACTGCACCGTCCCAGCCCTGATTATCGACACCCAGGCACCGCTGGATGTACTGCACGACGCCGCCGTATACCGCATCCGCGCTGTTACCCAATTGCTGGAGAACCTGGCGTTTCGCGATCAATTGAGCAGCGATGCGGTGGTGCTGCAAGATTTTGCGCAGTTGCTGGCAATTCCGCTGCGCGATGGGTGTGATGTGTTGGATGTGATCAGTCGCAGGCTTAATGGGGATCCGGCCTGAGTGAAAGTCGGGCGGCCGTAGTGTCGCCCGTTTTATGCGTGAACTGCACGACTGAATAATCTGTGCCCTGTCGCGTGCTGCGTTATCAACTTAGGCAGCACACCCGCCTCGGGGAAATAATAAAGTTCTGCCTTTCAATAAAATGGACTTACGCTTTCCGTCATAATTTCTATTGTTTTAAATCAGCCATTAGCTTCTCTATCGCTAATTCGAAAGCATGTTGCAAAGCGCCACGGAGAACTTCAGGGTCTGTTGCGTACTGCTGAGGTGTGTACGCCAAGGTATTTCCGTCACTGAAAGCTGTGATCGTTTCGAAATTCCTCCAGACGGCCATGTCCCCGCGCTTCATGGTCGCAACAACGCCAACAGTGGGATAAAGCTCTGAGCTATAATTTTTCAGGGCAAAGCCCCACTCCGATATGACAAATTCCATATGGGCGTCCGCTCCGCTGCCGTCTGGAACAATCTTGAATAATTGCTCAGCTGTGATCCGAGCCTCCAATTGCTGCTTAAACAATTGCCCCGGATCTATTTGATTGCGCTGCAAGTTCAACAAAATTGCCTGACGAGGACTTAAAGCCCCGCCATCTGCTACTTTCGCGCCCATTGCCAAACCCGCGCCAGCCATAGCACTGGTTGCGACTTTGGACGCACCCGACGCCATTCCCACAGCCACTCCGGCACCCGCACCCAGGCCTGCACCCCATGCCTGATCCATGCTGGTGTACTTGAACTGCTGCTCAGGGAAAGAGGCTGGCAAGACAGCGAGAGTCTTAATCTTTTGGCGGTTCTCAATACTCAGGTCTTTGGTGGCACAACCACTCAGTAGAAATAACGTACAAAAAGCGGAGAAAAGAATTTTCATTTTTTATATTCCTGAATATCTGAAAGCTGAAATACACCAATAGCAACTCGATTACATTATTGCTCACTATCAACAAACGCAGCCAACTTCAAAATAAAACCAGCTTCTCCAATCTCGCCGATCACTCACTGGATTGCCGTTGCGGAAGGGACCAATAAGCAGCCACCCATGTAGATATTCCTCCCAACACAAAACTCAAAAATACAGGAAACATATTCCTCATCACTCCATATCCTTCAACCTTACCTATAAAGAAAAAAACAATACCAAACATCCATGCAGCCGAAACAGTGGCGGCTACAATTGATATTACCCAGTGCACATTAGCTTTACGCTCAACCTTGAGGAAAACAAGTGAAATTGCTAATGCTAATGCCGGAAAAAGAAAGATCAACTGAGCCATTATGGGCACGGTAACAAAAAGTGAGAAGACTTCCGTTCCTCTCACCTCTCCAATTAATGATGAATTTCCAAGCACAGTAACCATTATCGAAATTAATATAAAAGGCACAGCTACTAATCCCGAAAAAAAAGGGCATAGCAGGAATGCGAAAAAAACTTTTATTCGAGGATAGGCGTTTAACGTCATGGTGCAACTTCCTGGCTGATGTCACAAAATATTAAGTTGCAACCAAAATCAGAACTGATTTTGTAATTAACCATAGTCATGCTTTCGTTGACAACTCACATTGTTAGCTGGGATTTTTTCTCGTTTTTTTAGGACCTCCGGTGTGAAATAGAGTCACGCAGCCATTTTCCTGAAGATATTATCTAAGTGACCAGTTATGAATCCTCAAAAATCTGCCAAGGCAACGGGATTGCGATCAGCTAAATCATCAATAATATCGTCTGCAGCCCAACGCATAATCATGTCTTGCCCAGCAGCGTCCTTACAAATAAATAAATCACTTGATAAAGAACCATCGATTACAGGAGACGTCTTTATGACTGAGTGTCATTAGGCCCCTATAACCCTCATAGGGAGTCGCTCAATAAAATCTTTCACCATCTACCCAATAAATACTAAACACTCTAACAAGCTATCTCCCTGGCGCTTGGACAATCATAGCGACCTCATTCAATACTTCTTCCTGATTGCAACACTGGAGATATTGACCTGAGCGTTCTAACCTTTAAAAGGTACAGATTTATTTAATAGCTTTCCCAGCGCAAATTTAAATAAGTCCACACCCCTTTTCTTTATACCTATCACACCAAAAAACAAAGCAACTTTTTAAATTATTAATTTCATATTTCCATGAAACCACCTTACTTTCCGAAGATACAAGTACCGAATAGCGGCAATCCCTGATCCAGGTTATGTAGTAGCGCGTCCCGCTGCTTTCTTTTACTACCCTATCGAACGTTTTTTCTTTGTTAGCGGGGGACCAAAATGGCTCAGTACATGTATGGGGCGTGCGCGAGCAAATGCTGTATACGTGAGATTCAAAATTGGTACCTACCATCCATCTTTACTGGATACCCACGCAGACCATGACGGCGCGCAACCCGCAATCAGAAATACAACTACCATTATTACGCTAATTTCGTTCACGTTTTCTCCCCTTTTCTCAAATAAACCCACCCCTTTTATATAGCCCTCCTCTTGACACAAACCAAATTGACAATAAACCACATTCAAAAAATAACTTTCACATTTTTACTCACGGATAAACGAAATTCGTCTTTACTTGCCCACCAACATCATAACTCATCACAAAAGAACTCCAGTTCTCACCCCGCGATGCTGCGCTAGCCTTCAACTCCTTAATTAATCGATACAAAACAGCACCATTGAAATCAGTTTGCGGCTGTTCATTTACCACGCCATTTTTCTCAATGGAGATTTCTTCGATCATGTATCCATCGCACACCTCAGTCTCATACTTGAATGCATCATAATCTTCAACAATTCCTGACTGAAGCAATTCAAAAATACTTTTAACAATTTCTATATCTTTGGTAATCATTCTTTATGCTCCGGTATTCTGCGAGCTTCATTTTCAAATCGAACAGTTTGACGCTTTCCATCGATTGTATAAGTAACATCCAACGTATCAGGGCGCAACGATCGAGGATCTTCGCGATTAAATTTTATAGTTGTCGGCCCTACTACTTTATTTGGATCGTTCAAAGCGCTCTTGATTTTGTGTTCGTAAAACACCTTATACGCTGAGCTATTGAAGTTCTGATCTTGGGCGAATAAGTTGTAACCATCGCATGTCCCCCCCTGACTACACGCTTGTGCGTGTCCGCCTACATCAGTTTCTCTACCGGTCTTCCCAGCAGCAGTTTGCATCGCGTCCCGTGGAACCTTGATATCAACCGGGGTGAACGTGAACTCTTCGGCTAGACCTCAACAAAAGGGGACAGATTTATTTAACACGATTTTTAACTCTTTAAATAAATCTGTCCCCTTTTCTCCATTTTGAGCTCTGTCAATCCATAATTCTAAGCTCTGAGAGCAAATTTAAAAATTCAGTTTCTGTCAGCTCAAACTCTTCCCCTTCTTCCATTGCCATCAATGAGAAAAGTATTCGATCCATCGGAGGAGTGATTTCTAATCCAGGGCGCTGATAAATTTCAAACGCAAATTTAGAAATCCTAAATACGTCGAACCCTGCGGATAATTTTTTTCAAGATCATTAGCAAGATCATTTTGTGTGTACATTATTTCCCACTCTTCAATTCTGCACCTGTAGGCGGATAATGCTGCGCACTCACAGATTGCCCATTAATGCTCTTTTGATGCAATTGGAAGGAAATTTAATTCGCAAACTTCATAATAAAAAATGGGCGGTTTTCAACCGCCCTACTTGAGAACACCTAAACCCAATCAAAATAGGTAAGTTTTTAAAGAGCGCATATATAAAATTAACAACCTAGACATCTTCAATCAAATTGTACCATCTAAAATCTCTTGAAAATCATCATCTAAATCGCCGAAACCAAGTTCAGAATCAAGTACAGTCAACTGTTCTGTCGTTACTATCAACGATTCGAGAACTGCCTCAACAATATTGATATCAATTTTTCTTTCATAATAGTTTTCAGCAAACTTTTATAGGTAACAGCACCTTCTTGGAAGAAACCCATAAGCTGAAGCCGCTTCAATTTATCCGGTAATGCCTGCCATGAGCTTTGATTAATTTCCCTCCAGAAAAAACTTGCATTATTTTTGAAAAATGCAAGTTTATCTTTAAAAGCTCGAAATTTTCGGGCACGTCATCCAAATACTCCTGCGGATTCGACAATGGATTTTCATCTAGAACTTTACCTACAGCTACTTCACAAGTAAAGTGCATAAAATATTCCCCCCCCTCACCGTTCTTCATGGATGCCATCATCTCTTCACCCATCCCAATTATAATTGAAAGAAAAGTACTTGCACTCCCGTTGCGGCATATTACCGCGTCTAGTAATGCCAATCCTTGAGCAGTTTTTCTGACCTTCTAAATCGAAGGCAGGTTTTTTATAACTTTAATTAAATTACCCATTAATTCCGCCTTTAAACAAATGATCAAATAAAGGTCGACGCAGTTATTTAAAGCGCTTTCCCAGCTCAAGTTAAAAAATTTGTCCTATTTTGCACTTTTTGCCTTATTTAAAAATGAGGAGGAAAGATTTATGAGGCTTTTTTACTGTCACCTCGAACTCGAATAAATCTGCCTCCTTTCCTCGGCTCTTACCCGTTCAGACGACGATGATGTCACCGGAATCCAAATAAATCGAATAAGACTCATAACCATCTGCAACATCCGGCTCCATAGTAATTTTCGCTCCCGTGCTGAATATTATTTGTAATGTATCAGGCTCGACTTCCTCAACAGACTCAACGTCCATTAATAAAAAATCTAATAAAGGCGCACTGGTAGACGAGTCATTAAATTCGCGCTGCCCCACGATGTCGTCAATTTCATATTTCAACCCGGCTTCTACACAGAATGAAACTTTATAGGGCGACACACCAGCGAATGTCTGCGGTCTTGAAAAATCAAACCTCGTGATACGCACGCCAAAACAAACCATTTCCAGATAACAGCCAGAAAGCAGAGAAAAATCAAAATCATCTGACAAAGTGCTCATACGTCCCTCTAAATTAATCTATAAACGTTCAGCGACGAACGGGGGGTGAAGAATCAGGAGGAAGCGGAATATGCGTGTCTCCCTGACCGATCCCAGGCTTCCCAGTCGCAGGATTCATCGGCTGCTTCCCTGAATTTTGCCAGCGCCAGTAGCCATTCTCATAACCTGGAACAGATGACGATCCAGGGGGCATAACCCGTATGTGCTCTCCTTTCGCGGGATCTGTCCCTTGCGGATAGTAGACTTCACCGCCGCTTTTACCCGGTTGACCATCACATCAATCGTCTGGCTAACCGTGTTCTGATCTATCTGTTTGATATCGATCTTCAGCCCATTAACAGCCTTGATCGCCAACGCCCCCTGCGCCTGCAACTCACTCTGGCGCAACGTCTCGTCGGTATTACCCTTGCCCTTGGCACTGGTCCAAGCCAAGTCACTCTTACTCTTCTCGTGACTCTCTTGATGCAGGTCCTTCACCGCTTCAAACGTCACCGCACCGCCGCTGGCAATCGTCAGATCGTTACCGCTGTTCAGCTTGGCACGCTGGTAGAGTTGATCCCCACCACTGACCAGCGACAAATCACCACCGGTCTTGATCTCGGTTCCTACATTGGTGACGCGCGTGACTTCATCTCGCTTGGTTTCCTTGGCGCCCCAGCCTCCCTTCTTTTTCATGTCGTAAAGGCTCTAGGTGCTGTCCTGCGCCGCCAACAAACTCAACTTATCCCCGCTATAAAGATAAGCCTCATTCCCCGCACTGATCTTGCTCGCAACAATCGTCGTATCACGCCCGGCCTGGCTGACAAAATCCCCGCCCGCCGTCAGTACGCTCGCCACTTGGGTGGTCTGGTCGTCCGAGGTCTTGATGCGTTTCTTGCCGTGTTTCTCCTTGCCTTCGACGTTGTGCATGTCGCTGACCGACGCGACGTTGAAGTCGCGTCCGGCTTCGACCGTGAGGTCTTTGCCGGCGGTGGCGCTGCTGCCGATGACGTTGACGTCCTGCCCCGCTTTCATCGTCAGGTTGCCGCCCGCTGTGACGCTGGCGGCGAGGTTTTTGACGTCGGTGGTGATGCTGGATTTTTCGCCGCCGTCACGAATCTCGTGTTTGACGCTGGTGTCGCTGGCGGCGATCAGGTTGAGGTCGCGGCCGGCGCGCAGGGTGGCGTCGTTGCCGGCTACCAGTGCGCCTCGGTTGGTGAGGTCGCGGCCGGCGTCCATGGCGAGGTTTTCGCGGGCGACGATGGTGCCGGCGCTGGTGTCGGTGAGGGTGCGCATGCCCGCGCCGTCACGCACCTGGATGGCGGTGGTGTCGTTGGTGATGTCGCCTTTGAGTGCGGCGAGGCTGACTTGCTTGCCGCGAATTTCGCCGGCCATGGCGTTGCGGATGCTGTCGTAGGCCAGCAGGCTCAGGTTGTTGCCGGCTTCCACGAGGCCGCCGGTGTAAAGGCTGCCGCCACGGCTGGCGGCGGTGAGGTTGTTGCTGGCGCGCAGGGTGCCGACGTTGATGAGGTCGCCGCCAGTGACCAGGTTGAGGTCGCGGCCCTGGATCAGGCTGTTGCCGCGCACATTGCGCGATTCGGCCTGGGCCAGGTAAAGCACGGGCACGAGGACGGTCTGGCCGTCGATCACGCGGTTTCCCCCCACACGATGTCGTGGGTCAGGGCGTCCTTGCTGGCCAGCGCGTTGTCCATCAGGTAGCGGAACTGGTCGCAAAGTCGTTTTATGAAGGCCGTGCGCGGGAGACCTTCGGGTCTGCCGGTTTTCTCTACTGCCGGTTCGCCAACCTGCGTACAGCTGTCACCCATAAGTTTGGCGACGTTTGAATGATGGCATTTATCACTTAAGTAGAGAGCTTAAAGATGAACCGATACATGCCATTAACAGGCCACGACTCAACCATTCCCGCGCTGGTGATCGACACGCAAGCGCCTCTCGATGTTCTCTATGACGCCGCCGCGTATCGTATTCGCGCGGTGACGCAGTTTTTGGAGAACCTGTCGTTTCGGGAGGAAATCAGCAGTGATGCGATTGTGTTGTATGATTTTGCGCTGCTGCTGGCTATCCCGCTGAGGGATGGGTGTGGTTGGGCGGAAGTTGAATTCACAAGTTTCCTATACAAAAATGGGCGGTTATTTGGTAACCGCCCTGCTTAAATCTAAAGCAGAAAAATAAATTTATTTTTAAAGAGCAGAACTTTGGAAAATAGCGCAACAAAACCAGAGAACATCAAAGGGGATATCTGATACCGATGTCGCCTTAGAAATTAAATTTTGACCGACACCAATTTTAATAAGATCTCTCTAAATCTCTTATTATTCGGGCGGCCGCTCAAATAACTGGTCTAAAAATTCTGAAAATGAAGAAGCGACAAATGATAGTTCGGAATCGCTACCTGGGACGGCCTCATGATGCCACATCATCACTTCTGGGTCATCAGAAAGCCGGTTTTTACGATAATCAAAACAGAGCGCATCTCCGTTCCCTAATACTGAGAAAATAATTAAACCTTGAACGAAATCTTCTGGCGGATGACAGTATTTCATTTCCATTGTCTCGAATGAGCCTTCGATTTCACCGAAAGGTAAAAACATACCAGCGCTGGTCGTAACATCCTCGCCGAGAAGACGATTGTAAAAATTGAAAACAGGTTTATTTAAAATAAACGCGCCATTAAATCCTACTGAAACTTCCTTGTATTTCGCAGGAAAAACTATACCCGCCAATGCTTCAAAGGCTTCTATATCAGCAGAATCACCTTGACCATAATAAGAATCAAAACTTACTCCAGCGATCATTTATTGCCCCTTACTCATCGATTCCCACCCGACGTGACGCGCACAATTATGAATAAACTTCTCCCTCTCTCTTTTATTTTCGAAAAACAAGGAATTTATCTTCATTGAAATACCCAACACCGCCCAAGCGCCAAAATTCAAAATATGAACGAAAGTCAAAATCCAGCTTTATTAAAGGCTGCCCCATATACCAAGCTAAATAATAATCAGCGGCAACTCCGTAAAGGGCCTCAAACAGTGCATACTCTTGCTCTGTTTTTAGTAACCTGCAATCCCTGACCTTATCCCCCACCAACTCAAGTACCCAGTTGCTGGGAACGTCCAATTTATCAAAATCGTCAAACTGATCTTTATTCCCATAAAACAATTTTGCACGCTGGCATATTTTGTATAACTCATCGTCTCCAAGAGACTTACAGAAACTTTCCTGAGCTTGCAACCAGCGTTTTGCCTTTTGCATCAACTCAAAGTCGCTAGATTCAATCGTCGGGCATAGATACAACTTATCGTCAAGCGTACCAGCCTGAATCACCTCATTCACGCGCGACACCAAACTGTCAGCTTGAGGAAAATAGCTTAACGCTTTAGTGATTTCAGGTAGAGAAGAATGTACTTTAAACAACGCTAAAAAGTGCGACTTATCAAAATAAGTTCTTCCCTTACAAAAGACGCACCAGTCATTTAAAAGGGTAGGCATCAATTTCTTCCTCTTGGTAAATCCGGCAAAAGAGAAGGATCGATTTTCGAGAACAAAAGGAGACAGATTTATTAAATTGAATTTTTACTGCTATCTCAAATTAAAATAAATCTGTCGCCTTTTATTCCTTTATTCCCTTTCTATTATTTCTATGCACTCAAGACGAACGAACTCACACCCCCAAAATTTAAAAATTCTTGAAAACAAGAAGTGACGACGCTTATATCTCTTGTTACGAAACTCGCCGGATAATAGCCGCCCAAAATCTCAACTGAACTTGTCCTCCCCGACGCATTATCAAAAGTACGCACGATATGCTCCCCATCTTCAAAAGATTGATTTAGCATCAAAAGATAATTTCCAGAATCAGCGTATAGATTAATCTCATACGGTCCATATTCAAGCGCCGGCGAAATAGACAACGAAGCGGCGTCGTCAACTTCTCTGTATTTGCTTATAATGGATTTCACATCTTCAAGGACGGTTGGCGAACAAGAGGGATTTGCAATCTACCGTATTCAGGATTAAGTGTATACCCTCCAATTAGCAGCTATTTTTTTCCTTAATAGACTTCATGCCTGACTCCCAGTAATAGTTTTTCGGAAGTCCCGTTTTATCATCTATAGCTTTTACGGTGAGCGATTTCAACTCAGCTTTTTCTGCGGCAGCAGCAATGTTACCTCTGCAGAAACCGCATACATCTTTTCCTGCGACCGTAATGGACATGTCCGTCCCGGCAGTTTACCAGAGCTATATGCTTGCTGAATCACACCTATTTCTGCGTGGGCATCTTTCATATTTCCGTTTGGATAAAGCTTGCCAGGATTCTTAGCAGCTTTATCTGCAATCCTATCCGTGATCAACGAAGGTATTTTCGGGTCTACCTCGTTGAGCGGACGAGAAGTCTGATTGACGTCTTGAAAGGTTTGTCCACCTACCTTTCCCTCTGCGGCCACTTTCGGCGCCGCGCCCTTAGCCGCTCCTTCTATAACATTCCTCTCGGCCAGTGCAGCGGTTTCGGAATCCGTAAACATGCTTGTTGCGTTTGCATTCTTATTATGGCGGCCGTGCGCGGGAGACCTTCGGGTCTGCCGGTTACTCTTTTCCGGTTCGCCAACCTGCGCACAGCTGCCACCCAATGGGTGTGATTTGCTGGATGTGGTTGGGCGGAAGTTGAATTCGCAAGTTTCGTAAATAAAAAGGGGTGGTTATTTGATAACCGCCCTGTTTAAACCTCAAGCAGAAAAATAAAATTATTTTTTAAAGAGCTTTGATTTTGGCCCAACTTTTCATGTTAAATTTTTTCTTCACATGAATATAGCTAACAAGCCTGCTCTCAGCATCATGGTCAACAGTCGCTACTTGCTCCCTGACATGAACTCACATCCAGGGTTTGTAGGAGTCCTTCCTGGAGTTTTTATGGAAGGTACGTCGCGTAAGGGAGTACTAAAAATGAGCCGATACGTCTTCGATAGTTTCAAGATCCACACACTCTTTTTTAGTTTCAGCATAGATGAAATTCTCCATACTTTCCTATGCCTCCAGTTATCATTTTTGCTCAATCCAAAACTTCAGCCAGCTCCCATTGGAGGATTCAGGCTCGGCAGAGTTGTCTGCTCCTAAGATATCGGACTGATAAACACTGAAATAGTAAACTTGACACTTAGAAAAATGAGTGCGGATTTATTTAACACACACTTTTAGCTCGAACTTAAAAGATGCTTTTCTCTCCATCCCTTCTCGGTTATCGCGAGTTCAACTTAAAGTCATTCAGTTCCTTATTAATACTCTTTAAAACCCCCTGTGCAAACTCACCATCAACCTCCATTAACAACTCTATTACGTCATAAATTTTCCATCGATGCATGGCGGGATCTTTAAGAATATGAATGAGGTGATCACGCAACAAAGGAATATACTCTAAAAAGCCCTCATTCCGTACAACCCAAAACAGGCCTGAAATTTCAAAAGGCATATTATTAGAATACGTTATTATTTTGGATACAGGATCAAAAATTTCAGCTCTAGCTTCCTCTACTCGACCTTGATCAGCAAGATTTGCAAAATAACTAACAAACGCTAACAGCGCAAATTTAAGCGTATCGTCATAACCATAAATCCTATGACACAAAACATTTTTAAAGCTACCCTTGTTGTTTACAACAAAAACAAGGTAATTAAAACCTTCCTTAAGCCCCCAACTTGCCAACAATCTAGCGGCAAAAAACTTAACAGTGTTATCCGTGTCATCTTTTAAAAATTTGATCAGCGCCTGAATGCGATATTGCGGAACATCCTCAACGTCCAACTCAGAGGCATCTGCAACGTCAGCTCCTTCAGGAATTTCGTATAGAATATCTTGAGTTTCTTTGTCCATGATTATTGCCCATTACTTTACATGATTGAAATAGCCGGAAGGAACACAACCTTTGATCAAACATTCACCATCTCTAGTCGCGTTGCGCAGGTCTCTCGCCGCAGACTCTAATTTATCAGTGTTTTTTCTAGTAGGGTTAGCGTCAAAATTTTGCTGGGCACGATCTAATTTTGCTTGAAGCTCTGCCTGCACCTTTGCGCTTTCTAAGATTTCTGTTCCAGACAGTTTACCCGCATCTATATCTTTCTGTAAGCGTTCAATATCAATTGCAATTTGATGAGATCCATAATCTTTAACCTCTCCAGCAACTAGCGGATCAGTGGCCGAAATATAAGGTGAGTTAGCCGGATTACTTCCTCTAATATGCGTTTGAACACTTCCCGTCCCATCGATATTGGGCGGCACCAAATCCCCATCACTATTAATATGAGCTTTAGGATAGCCTTTGTCATTCAGCGGAGAATTAAAGTCGTTATCACTGCGAAAGATGAATTTGCCCCCCTGAACATCTGTCCCAGTCCGCAGCGGCCAGCGCCCAGCAGTCCATTCGACCAGCTTCCCACCAACGGTTCCTCCAACTGCAGGTGCAATGCTGAGCCCAAACTCAGCATTAGCCTGATTACGAATCGCAGCCGCGGCCTCATTATTACCCTGCATCTGATAAGCAGTGGCCAAAGCCTCTTTGCTCTGGCCTTGCTCTAAACTGTCCCATAGCGACGCAACAGGATTCTTGGTCAGGCCCATCATGCCGTTGGTGAGTTGTTCGCTACTTTGTGCTGGACTGCTCAGCAGTGACCAGATGGAACCCACAGCATTCGAAACAGCCGCTCCTGCCCCCTGCCATGTGCCAGCAAGCCCGCCTTTAACCGCTCTAGTCAGATCATAGGAAACAGCAATATTTTTGTCATAGAAGCGGTAATACTCATACGATAGATCGCCGGTATACGCCCCTTGAAAATTGATTGAGTTGACTGAAGGGTCGGCATAGTCCTTCGGATTTGATTGGGGGAACTGAACGAGCAGATTGGATGTTTCAGCAGGGGTATACGTTCTATCGGCTTGCGTACTAGGCACATCCGATGAAGTTGATCCTGCATATTCAGCGGCGATGGGTGTCAGCGCTCTGCCAAGGTAGTCAAGGGTGTTCTTATCCGGCACGTTGCCGTTTTCGTTCAGGACCTTATTCCAATTTTTATCAGAGAAGTAAACCAGGCCTTGAGCGAGACGGCGCTCGGCTTCTGCGATAGATATATTCATCTCAGCAGCAAATCGCGGCGCTTCTTCTTTAATCAGCTTGACCGCCCTCGGGTGCAACTGCTCGTTGTACCGCTCAACATTGCCCGCCACCCATGCGGCGTCATTCGGGTTGCCGTTAACCAGGGATCCGGCCGCAATACCGATAATTTGCGCGGTGGCGACTTTGAATTGATCATCCTTTGCGAAACGCTCATCCAGGTACTTACCGAGGTTCTCGTTCGCAATCGCCGTCAGGCCCTCAGCCGCGCCGGCGGCAATGGCGCCGGTCTTGAAGTCACCTCCTCGAGCCGCTGAAAGCGCGCCGCCCAGGATGGCGTGCATCAAGACCTTCTCTGCCGAGCCGGGGCTCAGGTCAAGGTCATTTGCCAGGTTGCCAAGGCCTTTGTTACCGGCCGCTGCGGCAAGGTCGAAACCTTGCGACACCAGGGCAGAGCCCAGATTGTCTTTCAAGCTGCCGCCGTTGATGGCTGTAGAGATGCCGCTTTCGATGACAGCGTGGGTGCCGCCGCGCAAGACTGCATCCTGAGCTTTTGGCCAGCTGAGCCAATCACTGGAATAGCCCGGGTTCTGCACCGGCCCTGCCGTGGTAACTTTCGCGCCCGCGCCGTCGGCCGGGCTCGCGCCCTTGAACCAATTACTGTCGGCGTAGTTCAACGCCCCAGTAGCCAAACCAGCAATGGCGGCGTTCTTAAGGCTGCTGCTGCTGAAGGTGTCCTTGAGCGCAATACCGAGATTGCCTTTGTTGTTGATCGTGCTCACAGCACCGGTACTGGCCAACGAGGTCAGCGCGGCGGTGGCCATCATGTTACCTAGCCCCGCACTTGTGGCTGCAACCGCCGCCGACGTACTGGTGGCCGCAACCGCAGCTGAGCCGGCGGCCATGGTTGAACCGGCCGATGCACCTGCGCCCACCAGTGCACTCGCACCGCCTGCCGTCACAATGGTGACAATAATGATGACCGCCAACATGGCCCCTTGGCCCATGCCAGAGTTGCTGTACTTGAAGGAGTCATGCAGCTCTTTTACCTGGCGCCAATCCACGTCGCCGCGCTTCTCAGCGTCCTTAAGCCAAGCCAACTGCGGGTCGGCCTTGACCATGGCGTCGATGGTCTGGCTGACGGTTTGCTGGTCGACTTGCTTGACGTCGATCTTCAGGCCGTTGACAGCTTCAATGACGGTCTGCCCCTTGGCAACCAGTTCACTCTGACGCAAGGTTTCATCGGTTTTGCCTTTGCCCTTCATCGAGAACCAAGCCATGTTGCTCTTGCTCTTGGTATGGCTCTCGTCGTGATAGTCCTTCACACCTTCAAAGGTAATGGCCCCGCCGCTTTTCAAAATCAGGTCGTTGCCACTATTGAGCTTGGCGACTTGGTAACGCTGGTCACCGTTGCTGACCAGCGTCAGGTTGCCTGCGGTTTTGATTTCAGCGCCGACGTTGGTGGTTTGGGTGACCTCATCACGCTTGGCCTTTTTCGCACCCCACCCACCTTTCTCCTTCATGTCATACAACGTATGCGTGCTGTCCTGCGCCGCCAACAAACTCAACTTATCCCCGCTATAAAGATAAGCCTCATTCCCCGCACTGATCTTGCTCGCAACAATCGTCGTATCACGTCCAGCCTGGCTGACAAAATCCCCGCCCGCCGTCAGTACGCTCGCCACTTGGGTGGTCTGGTCGTCCGAGGTCTTGATGCGTTTCTTGCCGTGTTTCTCCTTGCCTTCGACGTTGTGCATGTCGCTGACCGACGCGACGTTGAAGTCGCGTCCGGCTTCGACCGTGAGGTCTTTGCCGGCGGTGGCGCTGCTGCCGATGACGTTGACGTCCTGCCCCGCTTTCATCGTCAGGTTGCCGCCCGCTGTGACGCTGGCGGCGAGGTTTTTGACGTCGGTGGTGATGCTGGATTTTTCGCCGCCGTCACGAATCTCGTGTTTGACGCTGGTGTCGCTGGCGGCGATCAGGTTGAGGTCGCGGCCGGCGCGCAGGGTGGCGTCGTTGCCGGCTACCAGTGCGCCTCGGTTGGTGAGGTCGCGGCCGGCGTCCATGGCGAGGTTTTCGCGGGCGACGATGGTGCCGGCGCTGGTGTCGGTGAGGGTGCGCATGCCCGCGCCGTCACGCACCTGGATGGCGGTGGTGTCGTTGGTGATGTCGCCTTTGAGTGCGGCGAGGCTGACTTGCTTGCCGCGAATTTCGCCGGCCATGGCGTTGCGGATGCTGTCGTCGGCCAGCAGGCTCAGGTTGTTGCCGGCTTCCACGAGGCCGCCGGTGTAAAGGCTGCCGCCACGGCTGGCGGCGGTGAGGTTGTTGCTGGCGCGCAGGGTGCCGACGTTGATGAGGTCGCCGCCGGTGACCAGGTTGAGGTCGCGGCCCTGGATCAGGCTGTTGCCGCGCACGTTGCGCGATTCGGCCTGGGCCAGGTAGAGCACGGGCACGAGGACGGTCTGGCCGTCGATCACGCGGTTTTCCATCCACACGATGTCGTGGGTCAGGGCACCGACTTGCTGGCTGGTGAGGGTGACGCCCAGGCTCAGGCGCAGGGCGTCTTTGCTGGCCAGCGCGTTGTCCATCAGGTAGCGGAACTGGTCGGCGTCGCTGTAGAGGCCGCCGGCGAGGAAGCGTTGACCGGTTTGCGCGAGCACGGCGTCGCGGATCAGGCGGGTTTCGTACTGGCCGTCACCGAGGCGGCGCCAGGCGTTGTCGCCGGTGAAGCCGAGTTTGCCGAGCATGTAGTCGGAGCTAAAGAAGCCCGACAACGAGGTAAACTCGGGGTTGGTCTCGATCAGATAACGGCTGGTCGGGTCGGGATTTTTGACAAACAGGCCGTATTCGCCCTTGGGCAGCTGGAAGTTCGGCGCGGTGGTGGGGTCGACCGCGGCGAAGGCGGTGCCGGTGTAGTCCACGGGCACGAAGCCGCCGCCGGGGGCGACGGCAGCCGCTGGCAGTACGCTGCCGGCTGCCTGGGCGCTTGGGTCGTTGGCGTGTTTGCTCAGGTTGATGTTGATGCCGCCGACCGGGATGCCGGTCTGGTCATCGCCCAGGCGTCCGGTGAGTTGGGCCAGGGTGTTGTCGTGCAGCGTGCCGTTTTGCAGGGTGCGGGTGACATTGAGGTTGACCGTGCCGCCAGCTTGCAAGGTGGCGTCGTAGCCGGGGCCGCTGTTGTCGGTCCAGGTGGTGACGTCGCTTATGTAGGCGAAAGGAAAGCTATTGGGTGAGCGGTTTTTCAGCTCTTCGAAGCGCGCCTTATCGAAATGCCCAGCCGCCGTGGCCGCATTGAAAGCGGGAACGTCGACATGTTGCATGCTTTCAAACAAATCATCGGAAATGCGCCCTGGCGTGCTGACGACAATCTTGCGCTGCCCTGTGCGCGTGGCGGCGCCCTGGTTGAGCAGGTCACCGGCGGTGATACTCAGGTCGCCATTGGCAGCCATCAGGCTGTAGCGGTTCTGCACATTGTCGCCTTGCAGCAGCATGTTTTTGCCAGCCACCAGGCGCGCCGCCACCGAATCTTTGGTCGCCGCCTCAAGGTACGTCTCGTAGATGGTGATCAGGCCTTTTTCCCAGCTGTCTTTCTCACCGCAGTGCTGGCCACAGACCCAACTCAAGCTGCCTGTGGTCAGCGTCTGACCGAGTTCGAACTCATCTTTGGCGTTTTCGATAAAGCCTGCATTGATGCCAATCGAGCCTTCGCTTTCCACGGTGCCGGAGCGGTTGCTGAACAGCACGGCAGGCCCGCCGTCCCGTGCGGCGAAGCTCAGGTTGCCTTTGCTGTAGACATCGCCATAGAGGTTGCTGAAACCATTGCTGCGCAGAGTCATGTCGCCGCCGCTGAACAACAGCGAATCGGCAGCGTTGGTGATGCCGTTGACGGCAGTGAGGTTCAGCGCACCCTGGGCACCGAGGGTGCCACGGTTGTTGATCTGTGCAGCGGCGATATCCAGCTGTTGGCGCGCGGTGAGGAAGCCGAGGTTGTCCAGGGTGCCGCTCAGGTTGAGCCGCGTATTGACGGCCGCCAGACGCCCGCCGTTCTGGCTGAGGTTATTGGCCGTCACCGTCAGGTTTTGCAGGGCCGAGACGCGGCCGCTGTTGGTGATGTCGCCACCGGTGGTGATGCTCAGGTCACCGTCGCTGAGCAGTTCGCCGCCGTTGTCCAGGCTGGCTACGTCAAGCACCAGGCCCTTGCCGCTGGCCAGACGGTCGCCCGCCTTGAGGGCCAGGCCCTGGGCACTTTTGTAGGTGAGCACTTCGTTGAGCTGCACGCTGCCCAAGCCGTCGACCTTGCCGAACGCCCAGTCGGCGGTGCCCATGCCGTTGATGCGGCCCAGGCTGCCGCTGAGGCTGGCGGTGTTGAGGTGGAACAGGCCCAGGCCCGCATGCTGCACCTGGCCGGACTGGTTGTTCAGGCTGGCGGCGTCGAGGCTGAAAGCGGTGCTGCCGAATTCGAGGGCGCCGTTCTGGTTGTTGATCGCGCCGCTGAGGTTGAGGCTGCTGCTCGCACCGCCCAGCGCGCGCAGTTGGCCGCCGGCGCTGTTGTCGAGGTTGCCGCCGCTGAGGGTCAGGCCCTGGTTGGCTTCGATCAGGCCGCCACGGTTGGTCAGGGTGTCGCGTGAGGTCAGGGCGATCCGGTTGCCGCTGATCTGGCCGTTGCCACTGTTGTCGAGGGTGGCGCCGCTGACGGTCACCTTCTCTTTGCCGAACAACTTGCCGCCGCTGTTGACCAGCGTCTGGACCGTCAGTTGCAGGTCGCCCACCAGACTCGCCATCAGGCCGTCGCCGCTGTTATCGACCTTGGCGGCAGTCACGTTGAGCGTGTCGCCTTGCACCGTGCCGCCCTGGTTGTCGAGGGTTGCGGTGTTCAGTTCCGTCAGGGCGCCGCCGCTGAGGATCAGGCCTTTGCGGTTGCTCACGTCTTGGCCGTTGTAGCTCAGGCCCTGGTTGCCGGCCAGCAGTTGCCCGGCGTCGTTGTTCAGGTGTTGGGCGGCGATGTCCAGGCGCTTGCCGCGCAGGGTGCCGGCGTTGTTGTTGAGGGTGGTGAGTTGCTTGACCAGCACGCTGCGCTCGCCGGCATCGATGACGCCGTCGACGTTGGTCAACAGGTCGCTGACATTGAAGGTGATATCGCCGCCATTGCTGACCAGCGCGCCCTTGCTGCTGTTGTTGAAGGTTTGCGAGGTCACCTCGACGCTGTTACCGAGCAGGATGCCTGCGCTGTTGTCCAGGCGCTCGCCTTGCAGCTGCAGCAGGCCTTCGCTCTGGATGCGGCCCTGGGCGTTGAGCAACTGGCCGGGGCCCTTGAGCAGCAGACTCACGCCCTGGGCGCCACCAGCAAGGAGGCCGGCCGCGCGGTTGTCGAGGCCCGAGGCGCGCACGTCCAGTTGGTCACCCAGCACGCGACCGGCACGGTTGTCGATCTGCCCGCCACTCACATTCAGCAGCAGTTGCTTGCCGGTGATCACGCCGCTCTGGTTGTCCAGGTTCGCGGCGCCCAGTTGCACGTTGCCCTGCCCGGCCTGCAAGCGGCCTTGGGCGTTGTTGAGCTGTTGCGCGACGGCGAGGGTGAGCGTGCCGGTGTTGGCGCTCAACACGCCATTGGCGTTGCTGCTGAGCGTGCCGGCCGTGAGGTTGAGGTCGGTGGCGGCCTGGGCAAAACCCTGGCTATTGTTGAAGGCGTTGGTGGCGTTGAGGTTAAGTACGCCGCTGTCGGCTTGCAGCAGGCCCTTGAGGCTGTTGTCGATGTTGCCGGCGTTTACTGTCAGCGCGTTGCCCAGCAGCACACCGTTCTGGTTGTTCAGGTTGCCTGCGTTCACCGTCACTTGGCTGGCAACGATTTGCCCACCGCTGTTGTTCAGCTCGGTGCTGTTGAGCGCCAGACTGCCGCCGGACATTTCGATGCGGCCCTGGCGGTTGTCCAGGTTTGCGCTGGTGAGCGTGGCGGCCTGGCCGTCACCAAAGCGGATCAAACCGCCAAGGTTGACGATGGCCGGCGCGTCGACCACCAGCGCCTGCTCGCCGAACAGACGCGCGGTGGCGCCCTGGTTGCTGAGGTTGGCGCTGCTGACGTTAACCGTCTTGGCCTGGATGATCGCGCCCTGGTTGGTCAGCGCCTGCGCGGCGGTGATCGCCAGTGCACGGCTGGCCAGGAGGTTGCCGCTGGTGTTGACGGTTTGCGCGTTGATCGCCAGGTCGCCGGAGGTATTGCGACTGTTGTCGGGGGCGACGCCGGCTTCGATGATACCGGCGTTGGTGAGGTTGTCCGCCGTAAGGTCGATGCGTTGGCCGGCGGCGATGCTCTTGCGGTTGACCAGGGCCTGGGCGCTGGTCACCTGCACGTTGCCGGTGGCGTAGACCTTGTCGGTGAGGTCGACCGTCTGCGCGGTGACCTTGACGTTACCGGTGGCGGCCGCCTGCGCCATGCTCAGTCGGCCGTTCGCGTCCAATTGGATGTCGCCGCCGCTGGCGGCCAGGGTGCCGTCGAGCTTCACGCCCACGCCAGCTTCGGTGCCCACCAGTTTGATTGCGCCGGCGTACATGCCGCCCAGGGCCGATGAGTCGATCGCCAGCTCGGGCTTGGTGCTGCCGTCGTCGGCGCGCGGGGTGGCGTTCAGGGTGTTGGCGTCGACGTCGTTGCGCCCGGCAATCACGTTCAGTTCACGCGCGTTGATCTGCGCGTTGATTTTTGCCGTGCGGGTGATGATCTCGAAGCGGTCGACGTTGCTGGCGTTGAGGCCTTCGCCGTCGATGGTCACGGCGCCGCCGTCGACCTGGTAGCGCTGCAGTTGACCGTTTGCGTCGAGCACCGGCTTGCCGGTGGTGAGGGTTACGTTGGGCGTGTTGATAAAGCCGCAGCCGCTGCAGGTAACGCCGTACGGGTTGGCCACGATAACCTTGGCCGATTGCCCTGCCACTTCGGTGTAACCGCGCAACTGGCTGGGGCTGCC
>Ga0302347_1002280_pt1 | contig 19977 bp, 18 predicted proteins | sample PhyWR1_FD_202178 | JGI IMG/M metagenome (GOLD analysis project Ga0302347, IMG submission 202178) | Leaf surface microbial communities from wheat plants in UC Gill Tract Community Farm, Albany, California, United States - DLSL W.R1 (v2)... | ecosystem: Host-associated > Plants > Phyllosphere >...
GCCATTTCATGGGTAAGGGACAGGGCTTTTGACAGGCGCATAAAAAATCCGATGCTCGTTTCCAAGCATCGGATTTTGCGGCCTGCGGGCTAAAGGTCAATGAGTCAGTCTTAACTGACTGGCATTAGGCCTTGGCCGGATTTTTTATGCCCGCCATTTTTAAAACCGGTTGAGCGGGATTTTCAGGCTGCGCAGGCCGCTTTCATCGGCGGGCGGCAGGTTGCCGGCGCGGATGTTGACCTGGATGGCCGGGATCAACAGGGCCGGTACGCCCAAGGTGGCGTCGCGGGTGGTGCGCATGTCGACAAAGTCGGCCAGTGGCACGCTGTCGTTCACGTGGATATTGCGCGCCCGCTGCTCGCCCACCGTGGTCGACCACGAGGCTTCGCGCCCGGCGGGCGGGTAGTCGTGGCACATCAACAGTCGGGTATCGGCCGGCAAACTCAGCAGGCGCTTGATGGAGTGATACAACTGCTGCGCATCGCCCCCCGGAAAGTCGCAACGCGCGGTGCCGACATCCGGCATGAAAAGGGTGTCACCGACAAAGATGCTGTGGTCTTCGAGCTGGTAGGCCATGTCGGCTGGCGTGTGCCCCGGCACATGGAGCGCGCGCACGTGCAGGCGGCCAATGTGGAACACCTCGTCCGGCTCGAATAAATGGTCGAATTGCGAGCCGTCGAGTCTGAACTCAGGCTCCAGGTTGTAGATATCGCGAAACACGCCTTGGACTTGGGTAATCGCCGAACCAATGCCGATGTGCCCGCCGAGCTTTTGCTTGAGGTAGGCGCTGGCTGATAAATGATCCGCGTGGGCGTGGGTCTCCAGCAACCACTGCACCTTGAGGCCGTGGGCTTCTACAAACCGGATGATGCTGTCGGCGCTGTCGGTACTGATGCGTCCGGCGGCAGCGTTGTAGTCGAGCACCGGGTCAATGATGGCGCACTCGCTACCGTCTGCTTCGTACACCACGTAGCTCACGGTTGAGGTGTTGGGGTCGTAGAAACCTTGAATGTCGGCGTGCATGAAGGGCCTCACGTGAGTCAAAAGATATTTCAATATATTGAAACATATATTATCGAGACGTAGACTGTCGACCATTACGTCACGGAGCTCTCCATGTCTGCCCAACTCACCAGTGAAGAGATCGGCCTTCTGCGCGATTCTGCGTCCAAAGCCTGCACCCTTCTCAAAGCCCTTGCCAATGAAGACCGGCTGCTGTTGCTGTGCCAGCTGACGCAAGGCGAACGCAATGTCGGTGAGCTTGAAGACCTGACCGGGATCCGCCAGCCCACCTTGTCGCAACAGCTCGGGGTGTTGCGCGATGAAGGCATGGTCAACACCCGGCGCATGGGGAAATATATTTACTACTCCCTCGCCAGTTTCGAAGTGGTGTCTGTGATGCAAACGTTGTCGGGTCTGTATTGCGGTCAAGCGCTGAAGAAGTGATGCGGGCCATTGCCTGCGACGTTCACCGCCCCCTTATTCCATTCATTTTTGTTGTGCCTGGAGTGCCCAATGGAGCAAAACATCAAGCGAATCGACGCCACGTTCTCGGTGTCTGGCCAGCTCGCGCCGTCTGACCTCCAAGCCTTGCCCGCACTGGGTTTTCGCAGTGTGGTGTGCAACCGTCCCGATCATGAAGGCGGCCCCGAACAACCCGAGCACGGCGCCATGCAGCAGGCCGCCGAGGCGTTGGGGCTGAATTTTGCTTATTTGCCGGTGCAGACCACCGGAGCAACCGCGGAACAGGCGCAACAACTGCGTGAGTTGCTGGCTGAGTTGCCCAAGCCGGTGTTGGCGTTTTGCCGCACGGGCAATCGGTCTTCAAAACTCTATGAAGCTGCGACCCAAGGCACCCGTGAAGTGCGCCAGTTTGACGTGGTTGTGGTGGGCGGCGGCTCGGCCGGGCTGTCGGTGACGGCAAGCTTGTTGAAGCGCGATGCGTCTTTGCGCATCGCCGTGATTGAGCCCAATACCGAGCACTACTATCAGCCCGCGTGGACTCTGGTGGGCGGCGGTGCCTACGACGTGCGAGACACGGTGCGGCCCACCGGCGAGGTGATGCCCAAAGGGGCGCAGTGGGTGAAGGCGTCGCTGTGTGCGTTTGCGCCGCAGCGCAAGGTGGTGCTGCTCAGTGACGGCACAGAGTTGGGTTATCAGCAGTTGATTGTGTGCCCTGGCTTGCAACTGGCCTGGGAGAAGATCGAAGGCCTGGAAGAAACCCTCGGCAAACATGGCGTAACGTCCAATTACCGCCATGATCTGGCGCCCTACACTTGGGAGCTGGTGCGCTCGCTGCGCGGCGGCAAGGCGCTGTTCACGCAACCGGGGATGCCGATCAAGTGTGCCGGTGCGCCGCAAAAAGCGATGTACCTGTCGTGTGATTACTGGCGCAAGCAGGGCGTGCTGGCGTCGGTTTCGGTGGAGTTCAACCTGGCGGGTGCGGCGTTGTTTGGCGTCCCGACCTTTGTCCCGCCGTTGATGAAATACGTGGAAGCCTACAAGGCGCAATTGGCGTTCCAGTCCAATCTGGTCAAGGTCGACGGCCCGAACAAGACCGCCTGGTTTGATGTGACCGGTGCCGACGGACAGGTCACGCGGGTCGAAAAGCGCTTCGACATGCTGCATGTCGTGCCGCCGCAACAAGCGCCGGACGTGATCCGTCGCAGCGAGCTGGCCGACAAGGCGGGCTGGTTTGAAACCGACCCGGCCACCTTGCAGCATCCGCGCTACCCCGAGATTTTTGCGGCGGGCGATGTGTGCGGCACCACCAATGCCAAAACGGCGGCGGCAGCGCGCAAGCAAGTCGTGGTGGTGGCGGACAACCTGATTGCCCTGCGCCATGGCCGTGCATTGCCCAAGCGTTATGACGGTTATGGCTCATGCCCGCTGACGGTCGAGAAAGGCAAAGTGATTCTGGCCGAGTTCGGTTATGGCGGAAAACTCCTGCCTACATTTCCGATGGATCCTACCGTGCCAAGACAGTCTGCCTGGTTCCTGAAGGCAACATTACTGCCCTGGTTCTACTGGCAAGGAATGCTCAAAGGGCGTGAATGGTTTACTGACTGCAAGCCGGACTGAGTTCAACCATGCTGATTATGATCTTGGGCGCGCTGGTGGGCTTGTTGTTGGGGCTGACTGGCGCGGGCGGCGGCATTTTGGCCATACCGGCGTTGACTCTGGGCGTGGGCTGGACACTGGTTGAGGCCACGCCCGTTGCGTTATTGGCGGTGGGTGTAGCGGCGTCGGTGGGCGCCATAGACGGGTTGCGCAAAGGCTTGGTGCGCTACAAGGCGGCAGCGCTGATGGCCGGCGCCGGCTGGCTGGCGTCACCGCTGGGGCTGCACTTGGCCAAGCTGCTGCCCGGTGCGGCACTGATGGCCTTGTTTGGTGGCGTGATGGTGTTTGTCTCGGCGCGCATGTTTTTGAAAGCCCGGGCGGGCTGCCCGTCTGATGAAGACATGGAGCATAAAAACTGCCAGCTCAACCCGTCTACCGGGCACTTGAAGTGGGACCTGCGCTGCGCCACCACGTTGGCGTCGATCGGGGCCTCGGCGGGGTTGTTGACCGGGTTGCTGGGGGTTGGCGGTGGTTTTTTGATCGTCCCGGCGTTTCGCAAGTTCAGTGATGTGCCGATGCACGGGATTGTCGCCACGTCGCTGATGGTGGTGGCGCTGGTGTCTTTGGGCACCTTGGGGCATCTGGTGTATCAGGGCTTCAGCCTGTCGGAACAGGGCGTGCTGTTTATCAGCGCGACGCTGGCGGGGATGATCATCGGCCGCGTGCTGGCGCCGAAAATCTCGGGCCAGCGGATGCAACAGGGGTTTGCGGTGCTGTGTGCGGTGGTCAGCGTGTTGATGATCGGCAAAGTGTTGATGATGGTGCTGTGAGCCTTACCTGTAGTCGCTGACGAGGAACGAAGGCTGCGATCGGCGGCGAAGCCGTCGTAAAAATGCGAGCGCTGCGCACTCGATCGCAGCCTTCGTGCCTCGGCAGCGACTACAGGGTTACAGGGTTACAGGGTTACAGGGTTACAGGGTTATGGGGTGCAGCACGCCCCCGACTCCAGGTCTTTAAGGATCGGGCAGTCGGGGCGGTGGTCGCCCTGGCAGCTTTCGACCAGCACCTGCAAGGTGTCACGCAGGCTGCTCAGTTCAATAATCTTTTGATTCAACGCCTCGATGTGTTGGCGCGCCAGGGCTTTTACGTCTCCGCTGGCGCGCTGGCGGTCTTGCCATAAGGTCAGCAGTTTGCCGACCTCTTCCAGTGAAAACCCCAGGTCCCGCGAACGCTTGATAAACGCCAATGTGTGCAGGTCGTCGTCGCTGTACAGGCGATAGCCGCTGTCGCTGCGGTGGGCGGGTTTGAGCAAGCCAATGGACTCGTAGTAACGAATCATTTTGGCGCTCAGGCCGCTGTGCTTGGCGGCCTGGCCGATATTCATGACAGTTGCCTCCTCATTCCAGGTCGTCTGGTTTCCAGAACTTCAGTAATAGTGCGTTGCTGACCACGCTGACGCTGGAGAATGCCATGGCCGCGCCCGCCAGTACCGGGTTGAGGAAGCCAAAGGCGGCCAGCGGAATGCCGATCACGTTGTAGACAAACGCCCAGAACAGGTTCTGGCGGATTTTTGCATAGGTTTTACGGCTGATGTCCAGGGCGGCGGGCACCAGTCGCGGGTCGCCGCGCATCAGGGTAATGCCCGCAGCCTGCATGGCCACGTCGGTGCCGCCGCCCATGGCGATACCAATGTCGGCTGCGGCCAGTGCCGGGGCGTCGTTGATGCCGTCGCCGACCATCGCCACCACGCCGGTTTTTTTCAGTTCGGCCACCGTGGCTGCCTTGTCGGCGGGCAAGACTTCGGCGTGCACGTCGGTAATGCCCAACGCTTGGGCGACCACACGGGCGCTGCCGCGGTTGTCGCCGGTCAGCAAGTGGCTGCTGATGTGGCGTGCGGTGAGTTGCTGGATCGCGGACTGCGCGCCGGTTTTAAGGGTGTCACCAAAGGCAAACAGGCCCAGTACGCGGGGCTCGGGGCTTTGTTCGATCAACCACGACAGGGTGCGGCCTTCGTTCTCCCAGGCGGTTGCGGAGTCTGCCAGCGAACCTGGGGTGAGGCCGGTTTCGTCGAGCAGGCGACGATTGCCCAAGGCCAGACGGCGACCTTCGAGTGTGCCGGCGATGCCACGCCCGGTCAGGGACTGGCTGTCAGCTACATCCGGCACGTTTAAGTGCCGTGCGGCGCAGGCGTCGAGTACGGCCTTGGCCAAGGGGTGTTCGCTGCCGCGTTGCAGGGCGCCTGCGGCTTGCAACAAGCGGGCTTCGTCACCGTCCAGCGCCGCCAGGTGGGCGATTTGCGGGGTGCCGGAGGTGAGGGTGCCGGTTTTGTCGAAGACCACGGCGCTGACTTCGTGTGCACGCTCCAGCGCTTCGGCGTCTTTGATCAAGATCCCGAAGCGGGCGGCCACACCGGTCCCGGCCATGATCGCCGTGGGTGTCGCCAACCCCAGCGCACACGGGCAGGCGATAACCAGCACAGCCACGGCGTTGATCAGGGCCGTTTCAATGGGGGCGCCGTAGAGCCACCAGCCGAGCAGAGTGGCGAGGGCAATCAAGAGCACCACGGGGACGAACACCTGGCTGACTTTATCTACCAACTTCTGGATCGGCGCTTTACCGGCTTGCGCGTCTTCGACCAGGCGAATGATGCGTGCGAGGACGGTTTCGGTGCCCAGGGCCAAGGTTTTGATCACCAGACGGCCTTCGCCATTGATCGCGCCGCCGGTGACTTTATCCCCAGGCTGTTTCGGCACGGGCAGGCTTTCGCCGCTGATTAGGGCTTCGTCGGCGTGGCTTTGGCCTTCGACCACTTCGCCATCTACCGGAAAACGCTCGCCGGGTTTGACCAGCACCAGGTCGTTGAGGCGCAGGTCGCTGATGGCGACGTCTTGTTCCTGGCCATCGACCACGCGCAAGGCGCGCTCCGGGCGCAGGGCTTCAAGGGCGCGAATGGCGCTGGCGGTCTGGCGTTTGGCGCGGCTTTCGAGGTATTTGCCCAGCAGTACCAGCGCGATGACCACGGCCGAGGCTTCGAAGTACAGATGCGGTGTGGTGCCGGGCGCGGCGATGGCCCATTCGTAGAGGCTCAGGCCGTAGCCCGCGCTGGTGCCGAGGGCGACCAGCAGGTCCATGTTGCCTGCGCCTGCTTTGACGGCTTTCCAGGCGGCACGATAAAAGCGTGCGCCCAACACAAATTGCACCGGGGTGGCGAGTACGAACTGTGTCCACGCGGGCAGCATCCAGTGAATCCCCAATGGCATCAGCAGCATCGGCAGAACCAGCGGTAACGCCAGGACAATAGCCAGCACCAACGCCCAGCGTTCGCGCTGCAAGCGCTTTTGCTGATCGTCCTGCACGGCGTGCGGGTTGTTTGCCTGGTGCAGACTGGCTGAGTAGCCGGCCCGGTTAACCGCGTCGATCAGTTGGGCCGGGTCGACGTGGCCCAGCAGTTCGACGTGGGCCCGCTCGTTGGCCAGGTTGACGCTGACACGCTCGACCCCGGGGACTTTGCTGAGGGCTTTTTCCACGCGGCCTGAGCAGGACGCGCAGGTCATACCGCCCACGTCCAGCTCCAGGCTGTGGGCTGGAACGCTGTAACCTGCCTGCTGCACGGCATCGACCAGTGCCGCCAGGCTGTCGGCCGGGGCCTGAATACGCGCCTGTTCAGTGGCCAGGTTGACGCTGACGCTTTCAACCCCCGGCACTTTGGCCAAGGCTTTTTCCACGCGGCCGGCGCAACTGGCACAGGTCATACCGTCAATCGGCAGATCGAATTGGGTGGGCACGAGCAGTCCTCCTCAAGAAGTTATCTGTCCGTAGAATCGACCTTGACCCCGTGGCAAGGTCAAGGCCACTGCTGTGGGTTGTTTCGTGGCGTGTGGTCAGTATTCCAACTTGGCGGGTTTTAGGTACATGCCGTCCTTGCCCAGCGCGATCCGGTATTTGCGTACATCACCGGCTTTAAGCGTGAACTGCTGCGCTGGCGGCACCAGCATGCCGGGCAAGCAACCCGGCGCCTGACCGGGCAGCAGCTTGAGGCGAATGCCGACATTGCCGGCGGGCAAATTGAAAGACAGCGCCTGCTCTTGAAACAATCGCCCGGCCAATTGATCGTCGATGTACACCCCGACTTCGCAGTTGGTGGGGACTTCGAGGCGTTCGCGAGAAATGATTAAAACGCCGTAGTCTTGATCGGCGTTGGCCCACAGCGGCAAGGCGGCCAGGGTTAAAAAACTGACTAGGCTCAAAGCGGACCCGCGCATGGCTCGGTACCTTGTTTTTAAATCAGAAGGCATTCAGCTTGGCCGAGCTAAGGTCAGATTGCCAGTGTGCTCATGCAACAAGGGGCTTGACCTTGCCACGATGGCAAGGTGGAAGCTGTGGCTATCTCAATCAAAGGAGGCATGTCATGCAAACGTTTACAGTGGATGGAATGACCTGTGGTGGCTGTGTTCGCGGTGTGACCAACGCGATTCAGCGCCTTGATCCGCAGTCTAAAGTCGACGTGGACCTGAAGACCAAAACGGTGAAGGTCGAGAGCTCGTTGGCAGCAAAAGACATCGTCGGCGCGATTGAAGGTGCTGGTTTTGACGTGACAGCCACGGCTTGACGCAGAAAAGCCTCGCGATCTTTTAAACGATCAAAAGATCGCGAGGCAAGCTCGCTCCTACAGGTGATTTATTAGATAGCTCGCTAACTTAATGTTCATCGTCTGCAACCACAGCTAGACTGTCGTACCGCGCTAACCGCAGTACGATTTGGACAACTGATGAACGTTAGAACTCTCCTGATTCTTGGCGCGCTCAGCGCTTTTGGGCCCTTGGCGATCGATTTCTACTTGCCTGGGTTCCCGGCGATGGCGCTAGCCTTTGCCACCGATGAAACGCACATCCAGTTGACCCTTGCGGTGTATTTCCTGGGCTTGTCCATCGGCCAACTGGCGTACGGCCCGCTGGCTGACCGCTTCGGTCGTCGTGTGCCGCTGCTGGTGGGTGTGGGCCTTTTTACCTTGGGTTCTTTGGCCTGCGCGGTTGCGCCCACACTTGAGTGGCTGATTGGTGCGCGTTTTGTCCAGGCGTTGGGCGGGTGTGCCGGGATGGTGCTGTCGCGTGCGATTGTCAGTGATAAGTGCGATGCAGTGGGCTCGGCCAAGGTGTTCTCGCAACTGATGCTGGTGATGGGCCTGGCGCCGATTTTGGCGCCGATGCTCGGCGGCCTGCTGGTTAACGTCTACGGCTGGCAGTCGATCTTTATCGCGCTGACCGGCTTCAGTGCACTGGCCGCCCTGGCCGTGGCATTGGGGTTGCCGGAAAGCCTGCCGGCCAACGTGCCGCGTCAACCGTTGTCGGGTGCGTTGCGCCAATACGGGCGTTTGCTCAAGGATCGCGAGTTCCTGGGGCATGCCCTGACGGGGGGGATCGCAATGGCCGGGATGTTTGCCTACATTGCGGGTTCACCTTTCGTCTTTATCAAACTGTATGGCGTGCCTGCGGAACACTACGGCTGGTTGTTCGGCAGTAACGCGGCGGGCTTTATTCTGGTGGCGCAAGTGAACGCCCGGTTGCTGGCCAAGCGCCAACCGGCCTTTTTGCTGGCGCGTACGGTGTGGGTTTATCTGGCGGCAGGTGTGGCGTTGCTGGGTATTAGCGCCCTGCACACCGAGCAATTGTGGCCGTTGTTGATTCCACTGTTTATCTGTATCGCCAGTCTGGGCTGCATCATCCCCAACGCCTCGGCGTGTGCCATGAACGGGCAGGGCGCGCGGGCAGGCAGTGCTTCGGCGATGCTGGGCTTTTTGCAATTCAGCGTGGCTGCCGGTGCGGCGTCACTCGTGGGTGTTTTGCATGATGGCACGGCAATGCCAATGGCGATGGTGATCACCTTGTGCGGGGTGTTGGCCGTGACGATCGGCATGGCGACCCGCCGTGTGTATCAGGCGCGGATCGCCGCCGAGGACACAGTCTGAATCACACTGCCATGGGTTCGGGCAATTTGTGCGGGGCCTGCAAGCGCGATTTCAACGTATCCACAAAGGCTTTGGCCTCAGCCTTTGTGCGAAAGTTAACGGCTTGCTGGTCGATTTGAACCTGCCATTGGCAGTCAGGAGATTTTGCTAACGCCTTTATCAGGATTTTCATTGCTGGCCTCCTTTGGTTGGCAAAGGCGGCCAGTGTATGCCTGAAAGCGCCGCAGAATATGACAGGCATCAAGTCTCTGACTGACGGTTAAAAATTGACCGTTTTAGTCCCCTCGCTGTGATCAGAACCCTTCAAGCACGATTTTGCCTTTGGCCTTGCCGCTTTCCAGCAGCGCGTGTGCGCGGCGCAGGTTGGCGGCGTTGATGGTGCCAAAGTGTTCGCCTACGGTGGTGCGCAAAGTGCCCGCGTCGATTAGTTCAGCTACCCGATTGAGCAGGGTGTGTTGCGCAATCATGTCCGGGGTTTCGAACAGTGAGCGGGTGTACATGAATTCCCAGTGCAGCGACAGGCTCTTGCGTTTGAGCTTGGTGATGTCGAAGGTTTTCGGATCGTCGATCAAAGCGAACTTGCCTTGTGGGGCAAGGGCTTCGACCAGTTGGTCGAGGTGCTGATCGGTTTGCGTCAGGCTGGCGACGTGGGTTACCGCGTCGATGCCCTGAGCTTTGAGTGCTTCGCTCAATGGCTGGGTGTGGTCGATGACCACATCGGCGCCCAGTTCGCGAACCCAGGCTTGGGTCTCGGGGCGTGATGCAGTACCGATCACCTTGAGGGCGGTCAACTGGCTGGCCAGTTGGGTCAGGATCGAGCCGACCCCGCCTGCTGCGCCGACAATCAACAGGCTTTGCTGCTCATCGGTTTTGCCTTCTTTAATAGCCAGGCGTTCGAACAACAATTCCCAGGCGGTAATGGCGGTCAGCGGCAGTGCAGCGGCTTCAGCAAAACCGAGGCTTTTTGGCATGTGCCCGACGATTCGCTCATCGACCACGTGCAGCTCGCTGTTGCCGCCCGCCCGGGCGATAGACCCGGCGTAGAATACGTTGTCACCGACCTTGAACAGGCTGACGTCACTGCCGACCGCCTTGATCACCCCGGCCACGTCCCAACCCAGCACTTTGGCGGCACCGCCCTCCGGCTGTGCGTTTTGGCGGACCTTGGTGTCCACCGGGTTGACCGAGATGGCTTTGACTTCAACCAACACGTCACGCGGGCCGGCCACTGGCTCGGGCAGTTCGATGTCTTGCAGGGCGTTAGGGTCCTGGATCGGCAACGACTGGTAATAGGCGATAGCTTTCATGGGGCATGTCCTGACAGTGAGTACGAAAAGTGAATCGATGATTAACCATTTCACTGAGCGATAAAACCGGCTAAAACAGCAGTCTCTTTCAATATTTTTTTGATGATGGTGGCGATGAATGCTGCGCTTCGATGACCTGCAACTGTTTGTGCGTGCTGCTGACTTGGGCAGTTTGTCGGCAGCAGCGCGGGTGATGGATTTGTCGCCAGCAGTGGCCAGTGCAGCCCTCAAGCGGATCGAAGCGCAGTTAGGGGTTCGATTGTTGGCGCGCTCCACACGCAGCCTGCGCCTGACGGCGGAGGGCCAGGGCTTTCTCGATTATGCGCGTACGGCCTTGAGCAGCCTGGATGAAGGGCGCCGCCTTTTAGCCCGTGGTCAAGACCAAGTGAGCGGGGTGTTGCAGTTATCCGCGCCGTCAGACTTTGGACGTAACCTGTTGTTGCCCTGGCTGGACGCGTTTCAGCGTGAACACCCGCAGTTGACCGTGCGTCTATTGCTGGGCGACCGGATTGCCGATCTGTTCCGCCAGCCTGTGGATATCGCCCTGCGTTACGGTGAGCCGGAAGACTCCAGTCTGGTGGCGCTGCCGGTTGCCACCGACAACCGCCGCGTACTGTGCGCATCACCCGACTATTTGGCGCGCCGAGGCGAGCCGCGTCAGCTTGAACATTTGCTGCAACATAACTGCCTGCTGTACATGCTCGGGACGCGCGTGCATGACCATTGGCAATTTAACGACGGTAAGCGCGAGCTGGGGCTGACGGTGAGCGGTGACCGTTTCAGTGATGATGCCGATGTGGTGCGTTTGTGGGCGATTGCCGGAGCGGGGATTGCGTACAAGTCGTGGCTGGACGTGGCGCAGGATGTGACGGCGGGCAGGCTCAAGGTGTTATTGCCGGAATTGACGTGCGAGCGTGCGCCATTGAATTTGCTGTGCGGGCATCGCGCCCAGTTGAGCAAACCGGTGAAGCTGCTGCGCGACATGCTGATTGAGCGGTGTGCGGGGTTGGCGGGGCAGCGTAGTGCCTTGTAGGAGCGAGCTTGTCTCGCGATCTTTTTAAAGGATCAAAAGATCGCGAGGCGAGCTCGCTCCTACAAGGCCGGGTTTTTACGGTTTGATCAGGCGTGCGTCGAGGCTGTTTTGCGCCAGACGTTTGGCTTGGTCCTGGGTCATGCCCAGGTCGGTGTACAGCGCGTGGAAGTTCTCGGTCACGTAACCGCCGAAATAGGCCGGGTCGTCGGAGTTGACGGTGACTTTCACGCCGCGCTCGAGCATGTCGAGAATGTTGTGTTGCGACATGTGATCGAACACGCACAGTTTGGTGTTGGACAGCGGGCACACGGTCAGCGGGATTTGCTCGTCGATGATGCGTTGCATCAAGCGCTCGTCTTCAATCGCGCGCACGCCGTGGTCGATACGCTGGATTTTCAGCAGGTCGAGGGCTTCCCAGATGTATTCCGGCGGGCCTTCTTCGCCGGCGTGGGCCACGGTCAGAAAACCTTCGTGGCGGGCACGGTCAAACACGCGCTGGAACTTGCTCGGCGGGTGGCCCATTTCTGAGCTGTCCAGGCCTACGGCGACAAATGCATCGCGAAATGGCAGTGCCTGGTCGAGGGTTTTTTGCGCTTCTTCTTCGCTCAAGTGGCGCAGGAAGCTCAGGATCAAGCCGCTGGTGATACCCAGTTGCTGTTCGCCGTCTTTGAGTGCAGCGGCGATGCCATTCAGTACCACTTCAAACGGTACGCCACGGTCGGTGTGGGTTTGCGGGTCGAAGAAGGGTTCGGTGTGAATGACGTTCTGAGCCTTGCAGCGCAACAGGTAAGCCCAGGTCAGGTCGTAGAAATCCTGAGAGGTGCGCAGTACGTCCGCGCCTTTGTAGTAGAGGTCGAGAAACTCTTGCAGGTTGTTGAAGGCATAGGCCTTGCGCAAGGTTTCAACATCGTTCCAGGGGAGGGCGACTTTGTTGCGCTCGGCCAGCGAGAACAGCAACTCGGGCTCTAGAGAACCTTCAAGGTGCAGGTGCAGTTCTGCTTTTGGCAGGGCGTTCAGCCAGTCATACATATTCGTTTTTCTCATCAGATCAGGTGCAGATGGCGGCATTCTACAGGCGTCGGACGACACAGCTTGTAAAAATGCCCCCGCCATTTGTCGCACCAACTGCGTTTAAGCGGCCAGTCCGACCCTTCTAATGGCGTGCCTGTGAACTAAGGTGTAACGAAACGTTAGTGAGTTTTGGCAGTCTGTGACCTCACAACGTGTATTCGACTCTCGGCAAAAGGCCTGCGATGCTGACTTTATTGAAAGATGAAAAACTCCTCCTCCTGGCGGTGGCGATGGTCTGTGTGGCTTTCCCGCTGGAGCATTGGTTATTGGGCAGTGGCCAGGCCACGGCGCTGATCGGGGGCTTGGTCCTGATTGCGGCGATTGTCTGCGCTTCGATGCGGGTGGCGCATCATGCAGAGGTCTTGGCTGAAAAGGTCGGCGACCCTTATGGGACGATGATTCTTACGCTGTCTGCGGTGCTGGTAGAAGTGGTCATCCTGGCCATCATGATGAGCAACGAGCCGTCCCCGACCTTGGTGCGTGACACGATTTATTCGGCGGTGATGCTCGATATCAACGGCATCCTCGGTTTGGCCGCGCTGATGGGCGGGATCAAACATGGCGAGCAGTCCTACAACGACGATTCGGCCCGCACGTACAGCGTGATGATTCTGACAGCCATGGGGGTGTCGATGGTGGTGCCGGAATTTATCCCGGAGGCCGACTGGAAAATTTACTCCGCCTTCACCATTGGCGCGATGGTGCTGCTGTATGCGGTGTTTTTGCGCATGCAGGTGGGGCCGCACAGTTACTTTTTCAGTTACAGCTACCCGGAGAAAAAAGGCCGCAAGCGCGAGCCAGAAGGGACGCCGACCAATGTAAAGCTGTCGATCGCCATTCTTGGCTTGGGCGTGATTGTGATCGGTGCGCTGGCGGAGGTGATGTCCAAGGCGCTGGACCTTGGCCTTGAGGGGACTGGCGCGCCGCCGGTGATGACGGCAATTGTGGTTGCGGCCATCTCGGCGGCACCGGAAATTCTGACGGCGCTAAGGGCCGCGTTGGCCAACCGCATGCAATCGGTGGTGAACGTGGCCTTGGGCGCATCGTTGTCCACGGTGATTTTGACGGTGCCTGCCATGGAGGCGATGGCGCTGTATACCGGTCAGCCCTTTCAGATGGCGATGACCCCGGTGCAGACGGTGATGGTGCTGATCACGCTGGTGGTGTGTGCGATCAATTTGAATGACGGTGAGACCAATGCCATTGAGGGTATGACGCATTTCGTATTGTTTGCCACGTTCATCATGTTGTCGCTGCTGGGGCTTTAAGCGATGGGCAGCCTGCAACGGCTGCCCTTCACACGGCTACCAGGGAATGGTCTGACCCTTGTAGTCGATATAGTGATGACCGCCTTTACCGGCATACGCATAGAGCTGTTCGACGATGCCGCGGATGCTGGTGTCGACGTCAATGTCGCCGGTGCCGCCGGTCAGGTCGGTTTTGACGACGCCCGGGTGGATGGAAAGCACGGTTGGTCGCGGCTCCGGGAGTTGCGTCACAAAGGTGTTGGTCAATGAATTGAGCGCGGCCTTGCTGGCTTTGTAGAGTGCAAGATACGGGGCGTTGGGGTTGGTGATGCTGCCCAGCCTTGAACCCATAAATGCCAGAACGCCATTGTCCTTTTTGATACTGCCGACAAAGGCTTGAGCCACATTAACGGGCGCAACGCTGTTGGTCAGGAACAATTGGCCAATGTCGGCGAGGCTGGCGGCCCCGGAGGTTTGATCGTCCGGGCCTTTGATGCCGGCGTTAATAAAAACCAGGTCAAACACGTCTGCGCTCAAGCGCTGGTGCAGAGCGTTGATGGCTTGCAGGTTGTCGATATCGAGTTGCTCGATCTGCACGTTATCCAGTTTTTTTAATGCCTCTGCGCGCTGAGGGTCCCGAACGGTTGCGGTTACTTGCCAGCCGTCATGTGACAGGGCCGTCACCAGTCCCAGACCCAGCCCACGTGAGGCGCCTACGATTAGTGCTTTTTTTGCTGCCATGAATTAGCCCTCTTTAGCGTTAAGGAAGTCACCGTTAGCTGTTTGTACGCCTTCCCTGTGCGAGTGCCCAGCGCTTGTGTGTGCGCTCTCATCAAATGGTGAGTAGGAACAATAGGCAGGCAGAGGTCGGGTGATGGTCTTGAATGACTGTAATTGATTAAAAAACGCACAAGATTAAGTAAGCGTTATGGGGGCTGAATCGCCGGGGACTTTGCACGGGTTATCCACAGGTTGTTCCACAGTATCTGTGCGCAACTTGAATGCACCGGTATAAGCACTGCATCCCTTTGTTCTAACCGCGATATGCAACGCTAAAGTATTGTTTTGTTTGTGTTTTTCTTAAAGCACGGCTGATTTGGATAAAAAACGTACAAATGGCTGAAAGGCCCGTAATAAAAGGGCTGTAGCCGTGTGTACTCAGGTTATCCACAGTTGGGTGCACAGTGATTGTGGGCAAGTGGTGAGGCGCAGGTTATTCACGCTTACGCTTCGCTGTGTGGGGTGTCCCGGTGCAACAGGATTCTGCCGCGACTGATGCCGGCCAACTGTTGCTGCAGAGCAGCAATGTGTTCTTCGCCCAGCTCCAGCTGTAAATCAACCCCGTTGGCGGTAAAGGTTTCTTGGGTGAGCAGGCCATCCAGTTCGGCCAGACGCAATTTTACCAAAGCCAGTTCACTGAAATGACAGGTGCACTGCAGGGGGACGCGGCTGATGAGGGGGAGTTTCTCTGCCCCTTGCAGGCACTTATTGGCGCCACCGCCATAGGCGCGCGCGAGCCCGCCGGTGCCCAGTTGTATGCCGCCGTACCAGCGGATAACCAGCACCACGACTTGATCGCAGTCTTGCGCCTCAATCGCCGACAGGATCGGCCGCCCTGCGGTGCCGCCGGGTTCGCCATCATCGCTGCTGCGGTATTGGGCGCCGAGCTTCCAGGCCCAGCAGTTGTGGGTGGCGTTGAGGTCGCTGTGTTGTTCGATGAAGTCTTGGGCTTGCTGAGCGCTGGTAATCGGGGCGGCCAGTGTAATGAAGCGGCTTTTGCGGATTTCTTCGCGGTATTCGCAAAGGCCGGTGAGGGTCGAGGGCATGTGGTTTCCGAACATTGGCTGGAGGCTTGAAGCCGCCGTTTACGTTAGCGCGTCGCTTCCAGGCTCTCAAGGAAACTTTCCAGCACCAGGTGTGGCCGTCGGCCTTTGCGGGTGACCGAGGCGAGGCTTAAGTCATAAAAACGCGTTTTGGCTTTCAAGGCGCGCAGGCGACCTTGTTGTACCCAGAAGCTGGCGTAGTGATCGGGCAGGTAGCCGATGTAGCGCCCGGTCAAAATCAAAAACGCCATGCCTTCTCGGTCCGATGCGCTGGCGGTGCAGTTGAGTGCCTGGTAGTGCGCCTGGATGTCGGCTGGCAGGCGAAAGGTTGGGGCAATGGCGTCCTGGTCATTGAGGCGCTGGTCTTCCAGTTGCCGGTCATCGACATAAAACAGCGGGTGGCCGACGGCGCAGTAAAGCAGTGAACGCTCGCTGTACAGCGGCTGATATTCAAGCCCGGAGAGTGCGCTGGCCTGGGGCACGACGCCTACATGCAGGCGGCCGTCGAGAACGCCTTGTTCCACTTCGTTGGGGGCGATCATACGAATGTGTATTTGCACGTCAGGCCCGCGTTCCTTGAGTTGTGCCAGCGCATGGGTGATACGCATGTGGGGCAGGGTGACCAGATTGTCGGTGAGGCCAATGGTCAACTCACCGCGCAGGTGTTGGTGCAGGCCGTTGACCTCGGTACGAAAACTTTCCAGTGCACCTAATAACTGCAGCGCTGACTGATACACCTCGCGGCCTTCTTCTGTCAGGGAGAACCCTGCTCGACCCCGTTGGCACAGACGTAAACCGAGGCGTTGTTCGAGGTCGCTCATCTGTTGGCTGATGGCCGAGCGACCAATCCCGAGCACGGTTTCTGCGGCTGAAAAACCACCGCATTCGACAACGCTGCGAAAGATCCGGAGCAGTCGGATATCAAAGTCGCTGACTTGTGCCAGTGCATCGGGACGACGGGTGCTCATAGTTTAGTCCGGGCCTAACTAAAGGTTAGAAGAGTTGGATTTCATCGACTTTATAGCCGTGGCAATTTAGCTGCAACAACGCTTTCAATCCCACGCCGCTTTCTGCTTTGCGAGGTTTTGCCGATGAACATGCCCGAAAATGCCGAAATCTCAGTGACTAGCCAGCTCAAGCTGGATGCTCATTGGATGCCTTACACCGCTAACCGTAACTTCCATCGCGATCCGCGTTTTATCGTTGGCGCGAAAGGTAGTTATCTGACGGACGATAAAGGTCGGCAGATCTACGATTCGCTTTCAGGTCTGTGGACCTGTGGTGCTGGGCATACCCGCACAGAAATCCAGGAAGCAGTGGCCAAGCAATTGGGCACCCTCGATTATTCGCCTGCGTTCCAGTACGGGCACCCGCTGTCGTTCCAGTTGGCAGAGAAAATCACCTCGCTGACCCCTGGCAATCTGAACCACGTGTTTTTCACTGACTCGGGTTCTGAGTGTGCGGATACTGCGGTGAAGATGGTGCGGGCTTACTGGCGTTTGAAAGGCCAGTCGACCAAAACCAAGATGATTGGCCGTGCCCGTGGTTATCACGGGGTGAACATTGCCGGCACGAGCCTGGGCGGTGTGAACGGTAATCGTAAGCTGTTTGGCCAGGCGATGAGTGATGTTGATCACTTGCCGCACACGCTGTTGGCGAGCAACGCGTTTTCACGCGGCATGCCGGAGCAGGGTGGTATTGCGCTGGCTGATGAGCTGCTCAAGCTGATCGAGTTGCATGACGCGTCGAATATCGCGGCGGTGTTTGTGGAGCCTATGGCAGGTTCGGCCGGTGTGCTGGTGCCGCCTCAGGGTTATCTGAAACGTCTGCGTGAAATCTGCGATCAACACAACATCCTGTTGGTGTTCGATGAGGTGATCACCGGGTTTGGTCGTACAGGCTCGATGTTTGGTGCTGACAGCTTCGGCGTAACTCCGGACTTGATGTGTATTGCCAAGCAAGTGACCAACGGCGCGATCCCAATGGGCGCGGTGATTGCCACCACTGAGATTTATCAGACGTTCATGAATCAGCCGACGCCTGAATACGCGGTTGAGTTCCCACACGGCTATACCTATTCGGCTCACCCTGTGGCCTGTGCTGCGGGCCTGGCTGCGCTGGATCTGCTGCAAAAGGAAAACCTGGTGCAGAGCGTTGCTGAAGTCGCGCCGCACTTTGAGAATGCGATCCATGGTTTGAAGGGCGTGAAAAACGTCATCGACATTCGTAACTATGGCTTGGCGGGTGCCATTCAAATTGCCCCGCGTGATGGTGATGCGATTGTTCGTCCGTTTGATGCGGCGATGAAATTGTGGAAGGCGGGTTTCTACGTACGCTTCGGTGGCGACACTCTGCAGTTCGGCCCAACCTTCAATAGCAAGCCGCAAGACCTGGATCGTTTGTTCGATGCGGTCGGTGAAGCGCTGAACCAGATTGACTGATCCTTCTATCTATAGAAGCGGTTTTGGGAATAGAGGCAGGCGCGCAGCGTTCGCGCCTGTGGACAACTTTTTGGAGCACCCATGAGCACCATTCAACATTTCATCAATGGCGAATTTCTGAGCGACTCTGGTCGTACCGCTGATGTGTTTAACCCGTCGACCGGTAAAGTGATTCATCAAGTGCCGCTGGCCAGTCGCGAAACCATTCAAAAAGCCATCGACTCAGCCAAGGCTGCTTTCCCGGCCTGGCGCAATACGCCACCGGCCAAGCGTGCTCAGGTGATGTTCCGCTTCAAGCAGTTGCTGGAGCAGAACGAAGCGCGCATCTCCCAGTTGATCAGCGAAGAACACGGCAAGACCCTGGAAGACGCTGCGGGTGAACTGAAGCGCGGGATTGAGAACGTTGAGTTTGCGTGCGCTGCGCCAGAAATCCTGAAGGGTGAATACAGCCGCAACGTAGGACCGAACATTGATGCATGGTCGGATTTCCAACCGCTGGGTGTTGTTGCAGGCATTACGCCTTTCAACTTCCCGGCCATGGTTCCGCTGTGGATGTACCCGCTGGCGATTGTGTGCGGTAACTGTTTCATCCTCAAACCGTCGGAACGCGATCCAAGCTCGACCTTGTTTATTGCACAGTTGCTGCATGAAGCCGGTCTGCCCAAGGGCGTGCTGAGCGTGGTGCATGGTGACAAAGGCGCTGTGGATGCGTTGATTGAAGCGCCAGAAGTTAAAGCGCTGAGTTTTGTGGGTTCAACGCCGATTGCTGAATACATTTATGCCGAAGGCACCAAGCGCGGCAAACGTGTGCAGGCGCTGGGCGGGGCGAAGAACCACGCGGTGCTGATGCCGGATGCGGATCTGGATAACGCTGTGAGTGCACTGATGGGGGCGGCTTACGGTTCTTGCGGCGAGCGTTGCATGGCCATTTCGGTTGCGGTGTGTGTTGGCGATCAGGTTGCTGACGCGTTGGTGGCCAAGCTGGTACCGCAAATCAAGGCGCTGAAAATCGGTGCTGGCACCTCGTGCGGTCTGGACATGGGGCCTTTGGTCTCGGGGCAGGCGCGTGACAAGGTCAGCGGCTATGTCGAGGATGGTGTTGCTGCCGGTGCAGAACTGGTCGTCGATGGTCGCGGCTTGAGCGTCAAGGATCACGAAGATGGCTTCTTCCTGGGCGGCTGCCTGTTTGATCGTGTGACGCCACAGATGCGCATCTATAAAGAAGAGATCTTTGGTCCAGTGCTGTGCATCGTGCGGGTGAATAGCCTGGAAGAGGCGATGCAACTGATCAACGATCACGAATACGGTAACGGTACCTGCATCTTCACCCGTGATGGTGAGGCGGCTCGCCTGTTCTGCGACGAGATCGAAGTGGGGATGGTCGGGGTTAACGTTCCGTTGCCAGTGCCTGTGGCGTACCACAGTTTTGGTGGTTGGAAGCGTTCCCTGTTTGGTGATCTGCATGCCTATGGTCCGGACGGTGTGCGGTTTTATACGCGCCGCAAGGCGATCACTCAGCGTTGGCCGCAACGTGCCAGCCATGAAGCGTCGCAGTTTGCATTCCCGAGTCTGTAATTTGAGTTGCAGCTGTATATAGAAGAAGAGAGGCCAGCCGTTAGGCTGGCCTCTGCTTTTATGGCTTTTGGCGCGTTGTGACAGAATTATGAATTTAGGGCTTGACTCAGATTATTAGCGGCCTATAATTCGCACCACTTCCGGCGCAGTCGAAACGGAAAACTCCTTGAATATCAATGAGTTGGGTTGTTTTGACGGTGCCAGCTTCAATTCATCGAAGCAGGAAATGAGGTGTTGACAGCAGCGTGTAACGCTGTAGAATTCGCCTCCCGCTAACGAGAGATCGAAAGCGCAAGTGGTTGATGTTACAAAGGAAACTTTGAAAACATCTTAAAATAACCGCTTGACAGAAACAGAGGCTGCTGTAGAATGCGCGCCTCGGTTGAGCGAAAGCTTAACCAACCGCTCTTTAACAACTGAATCAAGCAATTCGTGTGGGTGCTTGTGGGGTCAGA
>Ga0302347_1002282_pt1 | contig 19961 bp, 17 predicted proteins | sample PhyWR1_FD_202178 | JGI IMG/M metagenome (GOLD analysis project Ga0302347, IMG submission 202178) | Leaf surface microbial communities from wheat plants in UC Gill Tract Community Farm, Albany, California, United States - DLSL W.R1 (v2)... | ecosystem: Host-associated > Plants > Phyllosphere >...
ATTGATTACCATCCACACTGACCCATCCTCAAGAGTCAGTATTGACCCCTGGTCATTTTTAGTTTGAAGCCAGTGTCCGGACTCACAGTCGGCATAAGCTCCAGCAGATAATAATAGTAAACTCAACAACAACATTATTTTTTTCAAAAATTATGCCCTGGGAATTCATTAACGGATTATTAGAGTATTTATGTGCGGATAGATGGAATACCACTTAGAAATTTATCTAGCCGCTTTTTTCTTCAAATCTTATATTTCAGGTATACCGACTAATATCAAATACCTGTTTTTATAAACACACGCTTATTGATCGTAAGAACAATATCCTCCCTTATGATGAGAACCCGTACCACCATGCGGATGCTGACCTTTAGGGCAGGCAAATGCAGAAACTGATACCAGAAGTAAACCCAGGCACATCATTAATTTTTTGATTTTCATAATATTTTCCTCACCCAATAACAAAGCCCGCACATTTGAGCGGGCTTTGTTATTGAGTCGTGATTATAGGTGTGATGCAGGGTGAGTAACTTTGATCTTGCGCATTTATTTTCACTGATAAGATGGTTGATCATCATCTGTATGTTATTCGTAATCAGCTGTTCTGTGCACGTGCAGCCTCAGATGAGGCTGCACTCTTCTTTTGCGATCGACGGCCGAAACTAAGCCTGTCATCACGCTGAACGCGCTACAAAATCGTGCCGCCCCGGGTTAACTGCTCGCGACGCGCGTCTTTATCTTCCCGATGCTGATGCCCATGATGCGCAATAGCGTTACGTAAACGCTGCTGCTGTTCATAACGGTCTTCGCGTGACAGCTCGGTATCATCGCTTAGTACCACCAGCAGTTCGTTCATATGGGTGATGACGTCTTCTATAAGGGTGGCGTCTACGCGGCGGCGAACCTCATCCAGGTGCGACATACTTTCTCCTTTGTACTAGTTCAGTTTGGCTTTCGAAAAATCACTGCCCATCAGGCTTACACTATACCCGCTCACGTTGCTGCGGGTGGCATAAAATGTCTTTCCGTTGGCCAGGGCGATCCACGGAGCCTGCTGATAGTAAATGTCCTGGGCCTGCGCATACAGTGCTGCCCGCTCCGCCGGAACGCTGGTCAGACGCGCTTTTTGCACTAAATCGTTATAGCCCTTATCGCACCAGCGCGCCGCGTTGGAGCCGGTTTTAATGCTGTTACAGCCCAGCAGAACGTCCGCGAAGTTATCCGGATCGCCATTATCCGACATCCAGCCAAACAGCGCGGTATCATGCTCGCCTTTGCGCATCCCGGAGAGATACTCACCCCACTCGTATGAGACGATTTTGGCTTTTACGCCCACTTTCGCCCAGTCGCTTTGCAGCATTTCCGCAATACGGCGCGAGTTCGGGTTATAGGGACGTTGCACCGGCATTGACCATAACGTTGCTTCAAAGCCCTTCTCCAGACCCGCCTGTTTAAGCAAATCTTTGGCTTTTTGCACGTCGTAACCATAATCTTTCAGGTCTTTATTAAAGCCCAGCATATTCGGTGGGATTGGCGATTTCGCGACTGTACCAGACCCCATAAAGACGGCATTAATAATGGCTTCTTTGTCGGTGGCATAATTTAACGCCTGGCGCACCAGCACATTATCAAACGGTTTTTTCTCGGTATTAAACGCCAGATAACCGACGTTCAGTGCATCAACGGAGTGTAGCGCCAGATCTTTATTCTTTTTGATCACATCAAACTGTACCGGTGACGGTGCGGGAATAATCTGGCACTCGTTGGTCTGTAATTTCGCCAGGCGTGTTTCAACATTCGGCGTAATAGAGAAAATAAGATGCTTAGTCGGAACCTCGCCGTCCCAGTAATGCGGGTTGGCAATATAACGAATGAGAGAATCCACTTTATATTGTTGCAGCGCGTAAGGTCCGGTACCCACCGGCCAGGTATCGACGTTTTCCGGAGTGCCTTTTTTCAGCATCGCATCGGCGTATTCCGCAGACAGGATAGAGGCGAAATCCATCCCCCAGTCGGCAAGAAAGGCGGCATTCGGCTCGCTGAGGGTAAATTGAACGTGATAATCATCAATCTTTTTCACGTCGGTAATCAGCTTATCCAACCCGACGTCATTGAAGTACTCGTAATTGCCCTGCGACACATTGTGGTAAGGATGCTTAGGGTCTTTCTGACGCATTACCGAGAAAATAACATCGTCGGCATTAAAATCGCGGCCAGGCTTAAAAAACTTATTGCTGTTGAACTTCACGCCCTGACGCAGGGTAAAGGTATAGGTTTTACCGTCAGGTGAAATGGTCCACTCGGTGGCCAGCGACGGGATCGGCGTATTCTTCTCGCGATCGAAGTTAATCAAACGGTTATACAGAACCTGCGAGCTGGCGACAAACGTCGGCCCGGAACTGGCAATCTGCGGGTTGAACGATTCCGGAGAAGCTTCGGAACAGTAAATCAGCGTATCATTATTTGCCGCCCAGGCGGCGCTTGCCGGTAATAAGGTGCTCAGCGCCAGCGCGAGCAGCGATTTTCCCATCGACATGGTTATAAGCCTTTCGGTTTTATTATATGAAGCTTAATAACAGCATAGCGATGTGTAACTGGCAAATAACAAATCACTATCAGGTTATGCTTAAGGAGCATTTTTCGCTGATATTCCAGGCATTTTCACCCCTGCCCCTGCGCCAGCGGTCCACAAGCGGGTCAATGCCGCGAGAATTACCCAGTTTTAGCCTCTCTTCCACCGTTTATCCGATCGCGCATTGCGTAAAGTAGAGCGGTGAAAAAGTCAGTGAGATGAAAACGTGGCAAAAACTCTTTTACGCAGCGGCGATTTAGACGATTTTCAGGCGGTGGGTGGCGGTGGCCAGGCCGTTTTTGAGTCGGCGCTGCAAATTCGTGAGACGCTGCGCCTGCGTAAACAACAGGCAATGGCAGAGTGTCTGGCGATCCCGCAGGTTAATGATGATGGCGATCGCGTCCACTGGTACTCGCCCATTGAAGGCCAGCCGGTGGCCTGGCTGGCAGCCGATGCGCCGACCCGCGCCCGCGCGCTGCAAAGCCTTGAAGCCACCTTTGAGGCGGCCTCGGCCCTCAGCCGCAAATGCCTGCAATCGGCGAAAACCGCGCAGCAGCTCTTCGGCTCCCTGCTGGAGAAGGCCCAGCAGTTCCCCGGTGAAAATCATCTTTTCCTCGTTGACGGCAAGCCGGTTATTACCTTCTGGGGCTTTGTGAATCTCAACGACAATGCCCGGGAAGATGTATTTGACTGTCTGCGCCAGCCTGCGGTGATTGAGCCTGCCCTTATTGTGCTTCCGGTTGAGGAAGAGGAAGCTCCGACGGTCGTGACGCTCAGTCAGCCGGATGAGCCGTTGTTGACGCCACCCCCAGTCGCCGCTCCCGAACCGCTGGCGGCGTATGTGTTACCTGAACCGGCTGCGGAAGCGGTACCCGCCCCACAGCAAAAAAAATCACGCCGCCGTTTTCCGCTGTGGACCGTTAGCATTGCCGCCATCCTGATTGCAGCAGGGGTTGCGCCGTTGCTGCTCAATAATACCCCGACGCCTGCGGCGCCCGTTGCCGGGTCAGCGCATCGCCCTTTGCCTGAAGCGATTGCTGCGCTGCCGCTCGATCAGGCCGGGGTAGTAAAACCGGCACGGCCTGAGGTTGTCCCCAGCGCGCCAGTGGTGATTGCCGCCATTCCTAAGGAAGCAATGGTCATGGACGCAAGTCAGGTTCGGGCAGGCTTAACGCGCTTTCTCAACGGTAACTGGCAGGTCAGCATTGCTATTCAGGACCCTGTTACCGGCAAAGCGCCGAATCTGCGTTTTCAGATCCAGAACAATAAAGGCACGGCACGACTGGTACAGGGAAAAAATATTGTCTGCCGTGCGGACCTTTTTTCGGGTCTGCACCAGAGCGGCGAGCTGATGATAAAAAGCCGTAATAATGCCCGATGCAACGACGGCTCCCGCTATCCGATGCCGGAAATTACCTGTAAAGCTGGCGTTAACGACGTTGCACAATGCGTTGCCCGCTATGACGCCGCAGACGCGGTTCCTGTGACGTTTCGAAAAATAGGTGCCTGATCCCATGCTGGTAAATCTCTGCGACTACAAACAGAGCGTCACGTTAATCGCCAACAGTGGCGTGCAATTTCTTGATTTTGGCCTGACGCCACTGGACGCACCACACAGCGGCCGCTTTGTGCGTAAGACCGCGAACGGACCGCTGCTGCGCCTTGATTACGATCCCGCCAGCGAGCGGTACACCCTGCCCGGGCATGAAGGTGCGCGCCCCGAAGTGGTCAAGCCCGAAAGTACCCTGGGGCTGCCGCACTCGCTAACCCTGCTCGACGGCGTCTGGCTGCCGCTGCCCTTTTTACGCTTTAATCCACCCCGCACCTTTGTTGAGGGACCCGACAACTGGGGACGGATGCAGATCCGTAAACTCGACGCGCCGGATAGCGCGGGCAATACGCACCGCATTACCCTGGCGCTGGACACGCAAATCAGCGAGCGTTCCCCCGCCGCGCTCGCCCCCGTGGAAAACGATCTGCTCAACGGCACTCGCTTTGCGCTGGCGTGGCAGGATAGTGAACTGGCCGATTTCCTCGACCAGACCTGGATCGACGGCTGGCTGCGCGAGTTATTTACCCACGCTGTCACGCAGTACGAGAAGCGCAGCGAGATGGAGATGGCGCAGGCGCTGAGAAGTTTCGAATATCAGGGACACTGGCTGAACTTACTGGCGCTGCTGGGCGAGCAGCTTGCCGTGCCTGAAGTCAGGCTGGTAACAGCGACGCTCAGTACCCCGGCAATTCCGGTCGATTTGATCCTTGATGTCGGTAATACTCACACCTGCGGCGTCATTATTGAAGATCACGGTGATGCCAATGACGGCCTGCGCCAGACCGCGGAACTGCAAGTGCGCTCGCTCAGTGAGCCGCAGTTTTTTAACGACCCCCTGTTTACCAGCCGCCTTGAATTCTCCGAGGCGCGTTTCGGCAAACAGCATTTTTCGGTACAGAGCGGGCGTGAAGATGCGTTTATCTGGCCCTCCATCGTTCGCGTAGGCGACGAGGCACGCAAGATGGCGATGCAGCGGATGGGGACCGAAGGCAATAGCGGTATTTCCAGTCCGCGGCGCTATTTGTGGGATGAATCACCGGTACTCCAGGACTGGCGATTTAGCCAGATGAACGCCAAAACCCATCGTGAACCCCTGGCGACGGCTTTCCCGCTGATGAACCTGATGAACGACGACGGCCAGCCGCTCTTTACCCTGCCGCCGGATGAACGTTTGCCGGTCTTCTCACCGCTTTACAGCCGCAGTACGCTGATGACGCATATGCTCTGCGAATTGCTGGCGCAGGCGCTGGGACAAATTAACAGCGTTGCCACGCGTCTGCGTCTGGGTTTTCCGGCGTCACCGCGCCAGCTGCGCACCATTATTCTTACCCTGCCCTCCGCGATGCCTAAACAGGAGCGCGAAATCTTTCGCCGCCGCATGTTTGAAGCCATCGCGCTGGTGTGGAAAGCGATGGGCTGGCACCCGCAGGACGACGATTTCGTCAGCCAGAAACAGCGGGAGAAAAGCCGGGTCCCGGTGCCTGAAATCCAGATGGAATGGGATGAAGCCAGCTGTGGTCAACTGGTGTGGCTGTATAACGAGGCTATCGCGCATTTTGGCGGGCAGACCGGGGCCTTTTTTGCCTCGCGCATCCGCCCCGATCGTGGGACCGCAGCCGATCGTACCTTGCGGGTCGCCTCAATCGATATTGGCGGCGGCACCACTGATATGGCAATTACCCATTATCAGCTGGATGACGGTACCGGCAGTAATGTCAAAATTACGCCGCACCTGCTGTTTCGTGAAGGCTTTAAAGTGGCCGGCGATGATGTCCTGCTGGATATCATTCAACGTTACGTTCTGCCCGCCCTGCAAACCCGACTGCAAAAATCAGGCATTGTAGATGCTGCGGCGCTTATGGCGACGCTGTTTGGTGACTCTGGCCGCATCGACACCCAGGCGGTGTTGCGCCAGCAAACCACTCTGCAACTGTTTATGCCTGTCGGACACGCGATCCTCGCGGCCTGGGAGCAGTGTGATACTGACGATCCGCTGGCCGGACTGCACGCCACTTTCGGCGATCTGCTTGACCAGCCGCCGGGGCGCAATGTGATGAATTATCTTAATCAGGCGATTGAACATGCGCTGCCAGCCGGGGCTGAAACATTCGACATTCTGGCCGTGCCGCTGGAGGTTAATTTCAGTGAATTGCAGCGCGCCATGCTCGCCGGTGAGTTTACCCTTGCGGCTCCGCTACATGCGGTATGTGAAGCCATTTCGCACTATGTTTGCGATGTGCTGTTGATTACCGGTCGTCCGGGCTGTCTGCCCGGCGTACAGGCACTGATCCGCCATCTTCAACCGGTGCCGGTTAACCGGATGGTCTGGCTGGATAAGTATCGCGTTCATGAATGGTATCCGTTCAGCCAGCAGGGACGGATCGGCAATCCTAAATCCACCGCCGCCGTGGGCGCCATGCTGTGCAGTCTGGCGCTGGATCTGCGTTTGCCACGCTTTAATTTCAAGGCGGCCGATATCGGCGCATATTCGACGGTGCGCTATCTTGGCGTGCTGGATAACACGGTGAATACGCTGCGGGATGAGAATATCTGGTATCACCACATTGATCTGGATAAAGGCGGCAGCAAGCTGGATGCGCGCCTGCATTTCCCGCTGCGCGGTAACGTGACGCTGGGCTTTCGTCAGCTGGCGAATGTCCGCTGGCCCGCCACGCCGCTGTACACGCTGAGTATTAATTCTCCGGAGCTTGCCAAAGCCATTGCCGGCGACGGCGTACTGAATGTGCGTTTGCAGCTCAGCGGCGGCAGTAAAGCCCACGGCCCGGAAGGTTTTGTCCTCAGTGATGCCTGGCTGCAGGACGGTACGCCTGTGGCGGCCGATGCACTAACCCTGAAGCTGAACACGCTGGCCGACCGCCGTCACAGCGGCAGCCATTATTGGATCGACAGCGGGAGCATCTATTTAAAATGAATCAGTTACAGTCAGTCAGCCGCTGGATTGATGAGGTTCGCCAGCGTTCAGCGCTACTTGATAGCGATGCCGATGCCCTGCACCTGCGTCTGGCGGAAATCGCGTCCCGCCAGCAAAAACTGGCCCAGGCGCAAAAAGAAGGTGCCAGCGTGGCGCTATACGGCCATTCGCAGGCGGCAAAAGCCCATTTGTTAACGGCGCTGTGCGGCAACGTGCAGGGTCGGCTGACCGTGCGCCCGGGAGAGAAAACCCTCGACTATTTTAGTCACATCAATCCGGGCCATGCGCTGACCCGCATGGCGCTGCGTTTCACTCATCAGCCCGCGACGCCCGATGAAGCGTTTCCCCTGCGTCTGGCGCTAATCAGCGAAGCGGAGCTGGTGCAGCTATTTATAGTTCATTCCCGGGAGCAAATACACGCCCGGCCGATAGAGCGCACGGTGATTGAAGCCCGCCTCCACACCTGGCGCACACTGCGGCAATCGCAACCGGTATCCGGTCTGAATGCCAGCGACGTTGCCGCGATTGCTCATTTCTGGCGTCAGCATATTCCGGCCCCGCAGCAGCAGATTGATGATTACCTGTGGCAACAGTTTGCCGACCTGCTGCCGGCGCTCGATCTCAGTACCCGCGCCAGCGCGTGGTCGTTATTGTGGGGCGAACAGCAGGAATTGACCCGGCAATGGCTGGCCCTGGCGCATGTTCTGCACCAGACCGGGAATGCCCGTGAGGTGGCGGCTCCGCTAAGTTTACTGGTCGATCAGTTTGCCCTGCCGGCAGACGGATTTTTAACCGCGGAGAGTCATGCTGAAGGCGAAGTGGTGGTGCATCCGTGGGCCGATTCACAATTGCGCAGTGCCATTAGTCTGCCTATTTCAACCCTGTCTTTGCTGACCTGCGAACTGATCCTGCCGTGTGAACATGGCGCGTTATCGCAGGTTGACGTCCTCGATATTCCGGCTCCCGCCCCGCAGGATAACGCCCCGCTATGGGTAAGCAAAGCGCACTGGCTGCTGGAGCGCTACCGTCAACATTTGCAGCCAGACGTGCTGGTGATTTGCAATGCCGTGGCTACCCGCGGGCAAACTCCTGCAACAGCGAAAATGTTGCGCCAGTGGGTGGATGAAACCCAGGCCAGCGAGGAGGTTTCTTTGCCGGGGCTGGTATGGGCCATAACGCCGCAGGACGATCGGTTCACCCGTAAAGTAAACGTCGATGAGTCCGTTCAGCAACTGCTGGGAAAACCCGGTCAGCGCTGGGGAACATTACAGGCGCTCGATGCCGGAAGCGTACAGCGGTTGCTGGAGTGGTTATCACAAGCCACTTCCGCCGGACCACGCGAGGCTCGCCTGCAGGCGCTTGCCACCCGCTATCACCAGCAGTTGCAAACCCTGATGCAGCCCTGGCGCAGCACAAAGGTTAACAATCACGATGGCATGATCAAGGAGTTACAACGTCACGCGGCACGACAAGGTGATATCCTCGACGGACTGCTGCCTGACGTGACGTTGTTCGAGTCTATCTGGCAGGTGCAGCTACCTCGTGAGGAGAAAGTGAGCGGCCTGTTTAATGAGGCCATCGATCTGTTTGCCCAGGATACGGCTCCGGCGACGTCGCGCGATCGGGAAGAAGATATTGCTCAGCAGGCACATCGTCTGTGGGTGCAACATCTGCGTCAGTGGAGTCGCCAGACTAAAAATGCACCGGGGCTGTCTTCTGCGACGCTGCAACAGCTGGTGGATTGTCTTATTGTGACCAGCTACCGGCTGGATCTGGTGGGTCAGCTACAAACGGCTATACAGCAAAATAATGCCCGTGCGGCCCAGCTTCACGCGGTGATGGGCAATTTTATTGCCTGGCTGGGGTATGCGGATGCCCCGCTGGATCAGCGCCCCGCCAGTCGGATTGCCAGCGGTAGCGCCGTATTTGCAGCGAATAATGCCAACAGTATGACCCGTCTTGACAGCCTGGCAGAACAGCCGGTCCATGCGGCAACCCGCTATGTCTATGACTGGCTGGTGGCGCTGTATACCCGCGCCTGTGAAAATGAGCGCTATCAGGCGGCGCAGGATGTCGGTATCGCCGACCGGGAACGGCTTGAGGAATGGCTTCGCTGATTGTTGCCCGGCATGATTGCCGGGCATCATATTGTCAGGGGTATTAAAAAAGCGACAGCAGGAGCGCCATCGGAAAGCTAAAAGGCCAGGTTGCCCCCACCAGCACCGCCGCGAGTAAGCGTATACTGCGGCGATCTTTGGTCAGAAACCACGTTATTAGCCCACAGACAACTGCCATGACGGCATAGAACACCAGCATTTTATGATAGAACGTCATCGTTCAGGTCTCCGCCCTGGAGAAAACGCCGCGAAATATGCCTCTTTTTCTGATCTACATCAAGTTTTTCTGGCACATTTTCCTAAACCCAAACTAGAATCAGAACTGCGCCTGAAAATTACCGCTTTTCGGGGCCGACTTTTCTGAGCGCAATTTACCATTTGGTCAAACTTTTGAGGGTTATAAGACTATGGAAGTTTCGGACAAAACAGTGGTGATGATTAACGTTTTTGCAGCACTTGGCCTTTTTAGCCTGCTTTCATTGCGTTTTGGATGGTTCCTCTGATGATTTGGTCACCCCGGTGACAAAACGCCCGACACCGTCGGGCGTTCATCATTCTCTTTTTCTTACGTGTGTTTGATCATGACGTGTCGGACGACGGTATAGTCTTCCAGACCGTACAGCGACATATCCTTGCCGTAACCCGACTGTTTTTGCCCGCCGTGCGGCATCTCACTGACCAGCATGAAATGGGTATTTACCCAGGTGCAGCCATATTGCAGGCTGGCGCTGAGGCGGTGCGCACGTCCCACGTCACGCGTCCACACGGATGATGCCAGCCCGTAGTGTGAATCATTAGCCCAGGATAACACCTGCTCTTCATCGCGAAATGCCGTAACGCTGACCACCGGACCAAAAACCTCCTGCTGAACAATTTCATCCTCCTGCCGGGCGCCTGCCAGCAGCGTCGGCTGAAAATAATAGCCTTGCCCCCCGACTCTTTGGCCCCCGGTGACGACCTGGATATGCGCCTGCGCACTGGCTTTTTCAACGGCGTCGGCAACCCGCTCCAGATGGGCCTTTGAACTGAGCGGTCCGAGTTCGCTGGCAGCATCTTCAGGAGGGCCCATTCTGATGCTGGCCACTGCCGCACCCAGTTTTTCCACCAGCGCGTCATAAATGCCCTCGTGGACATAGAGACGACAGGCGGCAGTACAATCCTGACCGGCGTTATAAAACCCGAAAGTGCGTACCCCCTCAACCACGTCGTCCAGACAGGCGTCGTCAAACACAATGACCGGCGCTTTTCCGCCCAGCTCCATGTGCGTCCGTTTTACCGACGAGGCGGTATGGCGAAGAATATGTTGTCCGGTAGCAATGGAGCCGGTCAGCGAAACCATGCGCACTTTATGATGCCCGGTCAGCGGATCGCCCACCGTGTGACCGCGGCCAGACAGTACGTTCAGTACCCCCGGCGGGAAGATATCTTTGGCCAGCTCAGCCAGTGCCAGTGCAGTAAGCGGCGTAATTTCAGAGGGTTTAAGCACCACGCAGTTGCCTGCCGCCAGCGCCGGTGCCAGTTTCCAGGCGGCCATCATCAGAGGATAATTCCACGGCGCAATCGACACCACGACACCCAGCGGGTCGCGGCGGATCATCGAGGTATGTCCTTCAAGATATTCGCCTGCGGCCAGCCCGTTCAGACAGCGGGAGGCACCGGCAAAAAAGCGAAACACATCGACGATTGCCGGGATCTCATCACTCTTCACGCAGTGCAGCGGCTTGCCGCAGTTTTTTGACTCAAGGCCAGCCAGCATATCGGCATGCTGCTCAATGGTATCGGCCAGTTTTAACAGACAATCGGCGCGGGTTTTCGGCGTTGTACGCCCCCACTGCTCAAAAGCCGCCGCCGCAGCGTTGACCGCAGCATCAACCTGCCCCGGTGACGCCTCCGCCAGCATCAGCAGCACGTCTCCGGTAGCCGGGTTGTATACCGGCTGCGTTTCGCCTTCACCTGCCACCAGCTCGCCGTTAATCAGTAAATGATGTTGCATCGTGTTGTCCTGTTCAGAGTGATGGGATCTGATAGAGTAAAATGCAGCAAGCGTGCCAGGTGTGAGCGGCACGTCGACAGTGATAAAAGCATAGAGGGTAACCGGGGGGTGTGAAGCACGCAGAGTGTTACCGCCGCCACATTACTGAACAGTAATGCACGGCGGCAGTGCGTTATGCCATCATCTGACGGATAAGATCGCCAAGCTTACGTACCGCCTGCGCCTCTTTTTCTTCCCAGCTCCAGGAGGTGTTAAAACGGAAAAAAGGCCGCCACGCGCCGGAAGTAGAAAACATCTTACCCGGCGCAATGCTGATACGATGCGCCAGCGCGCGTTCGCTAAGTTCACCCGCATCAAGATGTGCAGGCAGCTCCAGCCATAAAAAGTAGCCGCTATCGTTGTGGTGAATTTTTACCTCTGACGGGAGGTAGCGCAGCAGCGTCTGCCAGGCCATTTGCTTGCGCTCGGCAAGCTGACGCCGCAGGCGTCGTAAATGGGCGTCGTAGCGGCGGGTTGACAGGTAATCCACCAGCGCCAGTTGCATCGGTGAACTGCTGGAAAGCGTACTCATTAATTGCAGCTGTTGGATGCGCCGGGCGTGTTTCCCCGCCGCGACCCAGCCGATGCGGAATCCCGGCACCAGGCATTTGGAGAATGAGGAGCAGTGAAGCGTCATATCATCACGATCCCAGGCTTTGGCGGGAAGCGGCTTTTCCCGGCCAAAATAGAGTTCGCTATAAACGTCATCCTCAATAAGCACAACGTTATGCGCCGTTAGCAGCGCTATCAGACGCGCTTTCTTCTCTGGACTCAGGGTAAAGCCGAGGGGGTTCTGGCTGTTAGTCATCAGCCAGCAGGCTTTAACCGGATAACTCGCCAGCGCCTGCGCCAGGGCATCGAGATCAATGCCCTCTTTTACATCGCTGGCGACAGCGAGTGCTTTTAGCCGCAGGCGTTCCAGCGCCTGAAGCGCACCATAAAAACAGGGGTTTTCGACAATGACCCAGTCACCCGGTTCAGTGACCGCCTGTAAACTCAGATTCAACGCCTCAAGCGCCCCGGCGGTGATCACAATATCGTGCGGCGATACCGGTATGCCCTGCAGAGCATAACGTCGGGCGATGGCATGACGCAGTTCACTGTTACCCGGCGGCAGATTTTCAAGGACGCTCATCGCACTGGCGGTTTTGCTGACCTGGGCGAGCGAGCGATTAAGCTGGCGCAGCGGGAACAGATGCGGGTCAGGAAAGGCGGAAGCAAATGGCATCACCGAGGCTTCACGGCTGGCCTGAAGCACCTCAAATATGCAGGTGTTAATATCGACAGACTCGTCGCTCATAACGCTTGCCGGTGGCGCAGGCTGCTTATGTACCGTGCGCGGAGCAACGTAGTAGCCGGACTGAGGCCGGGCCACAATCCGTCCCTGGCTTTCCAGCATCTGGTAAGCGTGGCCGACGGTCATAAAACTCATTCCGCTGCTCAATACCTGCTCGCGCAAGGAGGGTAAGCGATCGCCAGGTTGCCAGACGCCTAAGTCCATCTGTTCACGAAGTTGCTGTGCCAGCCGCTGATACTTTTTCATTGAAAAATGCCAGGCCAATGGAGAAGAAATGAAGCCCAAATTATAACAGTTGCAAAAAAATAAAGCATTTTTAACAACTGTTATAGATAAAAAAAGCCCGACTGTGTCTGACAGTTGTCGCTTGTAGTGTCTACCCTATGATCATCCTTCACTCGTTTTCCTCTGCATGGCCCGGACACTATGCGTCGGCCTGGCGTTGATGACGAGGATCTTTTTAATTTCGGGGTAGTCCATGTTTGGTCTCGATGCGTTTCATCTTGCGAGGATACAGTTTGCTTTTACCGTATCTTTTCACATTCTTTTTCCGGCGATCACCATCGGCCTTGCCAGCTATCTGGCAGTGCTTGAAGGGCTGTGGCTGAAAACTAAAAATCCGGTCTGGCGCACGCTGTACCACTTCTGGCTGAAAATCTTTGCCGTTAACTTTGGCATGGGTGTGGTATCCGGCCTGGTCATGGCTTATCAGTTTGGGACTAACTGGAGCGGCTTTTCCGAGTTTGCAGGCAGCATTACCGGGCCGCTGCTGACCTACGAGGTGTTAACGGCCTTCTTTCTTGAAGCCGGTTTTCTTGGCGTAATGCTGTTTGGCTGGACCAAAGTGGGGCCGGGGCTGCACTTTTTTGCCACCTGCATGGTCGCACTGGGCACCCTGATGTCAACGTTCTGGATCCTGGCATCTAACAGCTGGATGCATACGCCGCAGGGATTTGAGATTGTTAACGGTCAGGTAGTCCCGGTGGACTGGTTCGCGGTTATCTTCAACCCGTCATTCCCCTATCGTCTGCTGCATATGACCATTGCCGCCTTTTTATGCAGCGCGCTGTTTGTTGGTGCCTCGGCCGCCTGGCATCTGCTGCGCGGCAATAACACGCCCGCCATTCGCACCATGTTTTCGATGGCGCTCTGGATGGCGCTGATCGTCGCCCCGATTCAGGCGCTGGTGGGTGATATGCACGGGCTTAACACGCTTGAACATCAACCGGCAAAAATTGCTGCCATTGAAGGTCACTGGGAGAATCGTCCGGGTGAAGCCACTCCGCTGCTGCTGTTTGGCCTGCCGGATATGGAACAGGAGCGCACCCGTTACGGTGTTGAAATTCCGGCTCTGGGAAGCCTGATCCTCACCCACAGCCTGGATAAGCAGGTTCCTGCCCTGAAGGAGTTCGCAAAAGAAGATCGGCCTAATTCCACGATTGTGTTCTGGTCTTTCCGCGTAATGGTCGCGATGGGACTGCTCATGATGCTGATGGGGGCGCTGTCGCTCTGGCTGCGTTATAAACGGCGGCTTTATGTCTCACGTCCTTTCCATCACTTCGCTCTGTGGATGGGGCCTGCCGGGCTGGTGGCGCTACTTGCCGGGTGGATCACTACTGAGGTAGGACGGCAGCCGTGGGTGGTATACGGTTATCAACGCACCATCGACGCCGTTTCTGCCCACGGCGAGTTGCATATGAGCATCACGCTGCTGGCTTTCTTTGTGGTCTATTCTTCGGTATTTGGCATTGGTTACGCCTATATCGGCAGTATGATCAAAAAAGGGCCGCAGCCGTTTGATGAACACCCGACTCAGGGCACCCCTTCTCGTCCACTGTCAGCCGCGGGCGAAGAGTTTGATACGAAGGAGAAAGTATAATGGGTATCGATCTCTCTGTTATCTGGTTTGTGATTATCGTGTTCGCCACGCTGATGTATATCGTGATGGACGGTTTCGATTTGGGGATCGGCATTTTATTTCCGGTGACCCGCAGCGCAGAAGATCGCGATGTCATGGTCAACAGCGTTGCCCCGGTCTGGGACGGCAACGAAACCTGGCTGGTACTGGGTGGCGCCGGGCTTTTTGGCGCATTCCCGCTGGCCTACGCGGTGATTATCGATGCCCTGACACTGCCGCTGACCCTGATGTTGATCGGCCTGATTTTTCGCGGTGTGGCGTTTGAGTTTCGTTTTAAAGCAACGCCGTCGCACCGTCCTTTCTGGGATAAGGCATTTATTGGCGGGTCAATTCTGGCAACGTTTTGTCAGGGGATCGCCGTCGGCGCGGTGATTAATGGTTTTCAGGTCACCGGGCGCAGTTATAGCGGCGGGGCGCTGGACTGGCTGACCGCCTTTAATCTGTTTTGCGGTCTGGGGCTGGTAGTGGCATATGCCCTGCTGGGGGCCACGTGGCTGGTCATGAAAAGTAGCAATCCGCTACAGGACAGAATGCGCTACGTGGGCAAAAGATTACTGCTGGCACTGCTGGTGGTGATCGCGGTGATTAGTCTGTGGACGCCGCTGACGCATCCGGCCATTGCCGGGCGCTGGTTTACGCTGCCGAATCTGTTTTTCCTGCTGCCCGTTCCGCTGCTGGTGGTGCTGTTCAGTTTCTGGCAGTGGCGCTGTCTAAATAATCCGCAGAGCCATACCCGCCCTTTCCTGCTGACGCTGGGTCTGGTGTTTCTCGGCTTTAGCGGGCTTGGGATCAGCATCTGGCCGCACATTATTCCGCCGTCCATTACGCTGTGGCAGGCGGCAGCGCCCCCACAAAGTCAGGGCTTTATGCTGGTTGGCGCGCTGCTGATCATTCCGGTGATCCTGGTGTATACGTTCTGGAGCTATTACGTGTTTCGCGGCAAAGTTCAGCACGGTGAGGGCTATCATTGATGCAACAGCCATTATTCAAACGCCTGTTTTGGCTGGTAGTGATTTGGGGCGGCAGCGTGCTGGCGCTGGCGGTAGTAGGCATGTTCTTTCGCCTGCTGATGACTGCCGCCGGATTTAAATCACACTGACGTAGTTGCAGGCCGCCGGAGGGGTAATGCCGGATGGCGGCTGCGCCTTATCCGGCTTAAAAATTCCACTATATCAATCGCATAGCATTAGCATTAGCATTAGCATTAGCGACGTCGCGGCAGGGTTTTTAACAACGCATCCGGGCTGACCGAGGCCACTACGCTTCCGGCCAGCGGCATTTTCAGGATGTGCTGTTTAATTTTGCCGACGACGTGCATTTCACACGGCTTACAATCGAATTTCAGGGTTAATACTTCATCCCCATTGACCAGTTGCATTGGCGTGGCGCGGCCGGCTTTAACCCCGGTAACCCCTTTTGCCTGTTTGGGACAGAGGTTAAACGCAAAACGCAGGCAATGTTTAGTGATCATCACCGGCACGTCGCCCTTCTCCTGATGTGCCTCGTAAGCAGCCTCAATCAGGGTCACGCCGTAGCGCTGATAAAAGTCGCGGGCTTTCTGGTTATAGACATTGGCAAGGAAGCTAAGATGCGTTTGCGGATAGACGGGTGCAGGCTGCGCCACCGCTTTGCGCTGTCCGCGCTGATACCCTGACAGTCGCGCCTCCTCAAGCAGCGCCACCGTTTCGCGACGCAGCTGATTCAGCATTCCGCCCGGCACAAACAGCGCCCCCGGCAAATTAATCACCACATCGCGGGCGTAATAGCGCGTTTGCCCGAGTTTAGTCAGGCCATCACGCAGATGGCTCAGCGCTTTCCTGGCCTGCGTCGCCGCGTTAAACATCCCCTCCAGCGTATGTGTGACGCTAATCCCGTCTTCACAGGTCAGCGTCAGGATCAGTTGCTCCTGCCAGCCGCCGAGGTCGATATCAACGCCAATACGTCGATCGCTGGACGTTTTTAACAGCGTCTGCTGCCAGTGATGATCAAGATTGCGATACAGCGGATGAGGGGTGCGTAGCCCCTGAATGGCCGCGGGCATCTCGTTTGGCCACACCCGATAGCGATTTTCCGCCTGCTTCTCAACCACGTTCGCGCGAAACCCCGTAACCTCACGCTTGATCATCACATTCAGGCCGTCGCCGTTAGCCAGCGGCTCCGTCACCTCCACGTCGAGGTGATCTTTCGCGACCGTCAGCACGTTACCCACCTGTACGCCGACAAACGTCGGTGAATCGAAGGCGCCAATATCACCCTGCCGCGCATTGACGAAGTAATCGGTACTGCCCCGGTGAAACGTTTTCTCAGCGGATGGCGTAAAAAAGTGCGTGGTCCGCCCCGCCGACGCGCGCGCCAGATCGCCGCGTGCGTCAATAATGGCATCGAGCATTTGCCGGTAGTGCGCGGTGATATTTTTGACGTAGCTCATGTCTTTATAGCGTCCTTCAATTTTGAAGGAGCGCACCCCCGCGTCGATCAGCGCCGCCAGGTTTGCCGTCTGATTATTATCTTTCATCGACAACAGGTGTTTTTCAAAGGCCACCACCCGTCCTTGATCGTCTTTCAGGGTATACGGCAGACGGCAGGCCTGCGAGCAGTCACCACGGTTAGCACTGCGCCCGGTCTGGGCGTGCGAGATATAACACTGTCCTGAATAGGCGACGCACAACGCGCCATGGACAAAAAATTCGATAGTGGCATCGGTCGCCTGATGGATTGCGCTGATTTGCTGCAAATTAAGCTCACGCGCCAGCACAAGTTGACTGAAGCCGACATCGCCAAGAAATTTTGCCTTTTCGACACTGCGGATATCGCACTGGGTGCTGGCATGAAGCTCAATTGGCGGAATATCCAGCTCAAGAATGCCCATATCCTGCACGATTAGGGCATCAACGCCGGACTGATACAGCTCGGTAATCAGCTTTTGCGCCGGCGCCAGTTCGTTATCATGAAGGATGGTATTGAGCGTGACGAAAATTTTTGCGCCATAACGGTGGGCAAACGGGACCAGTTCAGCAATATCGCGCAGCGAATTACCGGCATTGTGGCGTGCGCCAAAACCGGGGCCACCAATATAGACGGCATCCGCGCCGTGCAGGATAGCCTCGCGGGCAATGGTGGTATCGCGGGCCGGACTAAGAAGTTCAAGATGATGAGGTTGCAGGCGCATACAGTCGTCGCGATCCCTTAAAAAGAAAATGACCGCTATTGTAGTCAGAAGTCCACAATTTCGAAATGGCTTTTAGGCAGGTTGCGCGTAATGGATCAACGAGTGAAATAAGACCGGCTGGTCGCTGCTGTTACGATAGGCGTGCAGTTGATCGCCTGCAAAGCGGATCCCCTGCGGCGGCGTAAGAGTCTGCCATTGCCCCTCAGTACGCAGGTCCAGTACGCCGCTAATCACCACCACATGTTCAATCACCCCTTGCTCGTGCGGCGTCGATTCGCTAAACGCGCCAGGGGCGAGCGTAATTGAAAAATGATCAAACCGGAGCGTGGGATCGAAGGGAAACAGCGGCGTAATCACCATTGCCTGCTGCTGGGGATCGTACGCCGGACGCGTTTCGCTCTGCTCAGCAACAATAAATAGTGAGAACGGCACGTTAAGCCCGGTAGCGATTTTCCATAGCGTCGATACCGTCGGGCTGGATTCATGACGCTCAATTTGCCCCAGCATCGCTTTTGATACGCCGGTTTCTTCTGCCAGACGTGAAAGGCTCCAGCCGCGCTGCTGGCGCAGGGCCTTAAGCGTCATCGCCAGATGTTGTGCAATATCCATCGTTCCTCCTCTGAGCCGACAAGTCTAGCACTTGTCCGCTATAGCGCACAGTGGTAGATTGAGCGGACGTTATAACGCACGGAGCAGGTATGCGCAGTTCCTCGTTTTCTTTTTCACCTTTGTTAGCCGGTTTTGTTGCTGTACTGGTCGGCTATGCCAGCTCTGCCGCCATTATCTGGCAGGCGGCGTATGCCGCTGGTGCCAGCGATATGCAAATTGCCGGCTGGATGACCGCGCTCGGGCTGGGGATGGGCATCAGTACGCTGGCGCTTACCCTGCGATATAAAATGCCGATATTGACCGCCTGGTCCACGCCCGGGGCAGCCCTGCTTGCCACCAGCCTGCAGGGCATTTCATTACCTGATGCGACAGGCATTTTCCTATTTGCTAATGCACTTATTGTGCTTTGCGGCGTAACCGGGATTTTCGCCAAACTGATGAAAATCGTTCCCCCCGGGCTGGCGGCGGCCATGCTGGCCGGGATCCTGCTGCGCTTCGGCCTGCACATCTTCACGCCGCTACCCGCGAATACCCTGTTGTGCGGCAGTATGTTGATAGTGTGGCTATTGATGCGTTTCCTTGCTCCTCGCTATGCCATTATTGCTGCATTAATCGTCGGACTGGTGATCGCCTGCCTGAAAGGTGACGTTGTCACTGAGAATTTGTCGTTGTCGCTGGTGGCTCCGGTATGGATAACACCGCATTTTTCACTGCCGCTACTGCTAAGCGTTGGATTGCCGCTGTTTTTGGTGACCATGGCCTCGCAAAATGCCCCCGGCGTTGCCACGTTGCAGGCCGCCGGGTATACGCCACCCGTATCGCCGCTGATAGTGGTAACTGGCGGACTGGCATTAGTGCTCTCTCCATTCGGCGTATTTTCGATTTGTATTGCGGCAATTTCTGCGGCGGTGTGTCTGGAGCCGGATGCCCATCCGGATAAGGATAAGCGCTGGATAGCAGCCGCGGCGGCCGGCGGAATTTATCTGCTGGCCGGGCTGCTGGGCGGCTCGATTACGGCACTGATCGCTGCGCTGCCGGTAAGCTGGCTTCAGGTACTGGCCGGACTGGCGCTGTTTAATACCTTCACCGCCAGTCTGTATCAGGCTCTGCACGACGAACGTCAACGCGATGCAGCCGCTGTCACGTTTTTGCTGACCGCCAGCGGGATTGTTTTTCTCGGCATTGGTTCAGCATTCTGGGGATTGCTGGCAGGAGGCGCGGTCATGGCGCTGCGCAACGGGTTAAGTAAGACAGCCTGACCCTGTTGTGTGACAACGTCACGAAGAACCCCGGCAGCATGCCGTCGGGGTTCTGTCATCGGGTTTAGTGCGAAACGTTAAACATGGTGGCGTCCGTCGCCATATCATCAATAACCTGTTTCAGCGTATCAGCGGTCATTGGCGTATTTTCATTGCTCAGATCCTTGCCCTCGCCCATACGCACGACCTTAACCACCGGCTTGTTGGTCGAAGCATCAATTAGCTCGCCCTCAAAGTACAGGCGGGTATCCATAGTACGGTGCCCGGTTGCCATTTGCGTACCGGCGACCACCAGTGCCACCGGGATCACTTCATAGAATTGCAGGCCTTCTTTACTGCTATCCACGCCGGTAATTGCCCCGCGGAAAATCAGGCTGTGTGGACCCGGGGCCGACATCAGCGGTTTACGTTCCGCGGCTGCCGCTTTTAGTTTGGTATTGGTATAGGTCAATACCTCATCAAGAGCCTTTTTACCAATCTGAGTGGTAGGTTTTGGCGTGGGGT
>Ga0302347_1002284_pt1 | contig 19957 bp, 13 predicted proteins | sample PhyWR1_FD_202178 | JGI IMG/M metagenome (GOLD analysis project Ga0302347, IMG submission 202178) | Leaf surface microbial communities from wheat plants in UC Gill Tract Community Farm, Albany, California, United States - DLSL W.R1 (v2)... | ecosystem: Host-associated > Plants > Phyllosphere >...
TCGGCCCTGCTGGAGGCCATGGCCGAGCGCAGGTCAGCGTCGGGCGCAGCACGTATGACTTGTCGCCGCTGTTCCTGGTGATGGCCACGCAAAACCCCATCGAGCAGGAAGGCACCTACCCGTTGCCCGAGGCCCAGCTCGACCGCTTCTTGATGCATGTGAAAATCGGCTTCCCGGACGCCGCCGTCGAGCGACGTATCCTGCAACAGGCCCGCGGCGAAGCCCTCAACGGCGAAACCAAGCCTGAGCGCCGCGTCAGCCAGCAGGCGATCTTCGCCGCGCGCAAGGAAATCCTCGGCCTGTACATGGCTGATGCCGTAGAGGAATACCTGGTGCAACTGGTGATGGCCACGCGCACCCCCGCCAAGTTCGACCTGGAAATGGCCGAATGGATTGCCTACGGCGCCAGCCCCCGCGGCTCCATCGCCCTCGACCGTTGTGCCCGCGCCCATGCCTGGCTGGCCGGTCGCGACTTCGTCAGCCCGGAAGATATCCAGGCGGTGCTGTTCGACGTGTTGCGCCATCGCATCATCCTGTCGTTCGAAGCGGAAGCCGCCGGCATTGACCAGGACCGTGTGGTGCAGCGCATTCTCGACGTCGTTGCCGTCGCTTGAAACCCATGAACGCAAGCGATGGGATCCGCGTCACGCTCAGCGAGTTGATCGAGATGCGCCATCGCGTGCGCGAAGTGCAGTTGTTTTCCACGCCAAGCCAGCGCAGCCCGCTGATCGGCCTGCATCACTCCAAGCTGCGCGGGCGTGGTGTGGACTTCGACCAGGTGCGCGTGTACCAGGCCGGGGACGACGTGCGCACCATCGACTGGCGTGTGACGGCGCGCACCCAAGAGCCGCACACCAAGTTGTTCCATGAAGAACGCGAGCGACCGATCTTCATCATGGTGGAACAAAGCTGCCGGCTGTTTTTCGGCTCCGGGCAGATGTTCAAGTCGGTGCTGGCCGCACAGGCCGCCAGCCTGATTGGCTGGGCCGCACTGGGGCATAACGACCGTGTGGGCGGCCTGGTGTTCGGCGACAACGAGCACTACGAAATCAAGCCGCGCCGCAGCAAGCAAAGCCTGCTGCAACTGCTCAACCGCCTGGTGCGCGTCAACCAGAGCCTGAGCACCGAAAGCCGCCCAGAAGCCGACGCCCTCGGCATGGCCTTGCGCCGTGGCCGCGAAGTGTTGCGCCCCGGTAGCCTGGTGATTGTGATCTGCGATGAACGCGCGCTGACCGAAGGCGCCGAGCAACAACTCAGCCTATTGTCGCGGCATTGCGACCTGCTGCTGTTGCCGATCTCCGACCCACTCGACCACGCCCTGCCCGCTGCTGGGCTGCTGCGCTTCGCGGAGCGCGGTGCTCAACTGGAACTGGATACGCTGAATTTCGATCTGCGCCAGGCCTACAAGGCCCAGGCCGAAGCCCGCATCGCGCGCTGGGAGCTGCTCGCCCAGAAACTGCGTGTGCTGCTGATGCCCCTGAGCACCCAGAGCGAAATGGTCGAGCAACTGCGCGAATACCTCAACCCGCAACGCCCGGTTAAAAAACAATGAGCAGCCTTGACCAACTGCAGCCGTTGATCGCCCCGCCCGCCGTCGGCTTCTGGCCGCCCGCGCCGGGTTGGTGGCTGTTGCTGCTGGTGATTCCGCTGCTCGGCTGGGGCCTGTGGTCACTGCGCCGCTTTTTGCCGGCCCGCCGCCCCATCGCCCGCGCCGAACAGCCGCTGGACCCGCTGCGCATCGCCGCCCTGGCAGAGCTTGCGCTAATGCCCAAGCCTTACGATGGCGCGCCCGCCGGCGCCTGGCTGCAACAGCTCAACGGTCTGCTCAAACGGCTGTGTCGCAACGATTATCCCTATAGCCAGAGCCACACCCTCAACGGCCGCAAATGGCTGGCGTTCCTCGATAACCGCTGCCCCGCCGCCGGCCTCACACGCTGGATGGTATTGGTAGAGGGCGCCTACAAACCCGAATGCAAACTAGACGACAAGGCTATCGCCGGCCTGACCCAAGCCGTCGACACCTGGATTCGCAAACATGTTTGAGTTCGCCTGGCCGTGGATCTTCGCCCTGTTGCCCTTGCCGTGGTTGATGCGCCTGGTGCTGCCGGCCGCCGACAGCGGTGAGCCCGCCTTGAAAGTCAGCTACCTCAGCGACCTCGAAGGCCTGGCCCGTCGTCGCGCCCGCATCAACTTGCCCGGTTGGCGCCAACAAGCACCGTTCGTGGTGCTGTGGTTGCTGCTGCTGACCGCCGCCGCACGCCCGGAATGGCTCGGCGAACCGCTGCCGATCGCCGCCAGTGGCCGCGACCTGCTGGTGGCGGTGGACGTGTCCGGCTCCATGGACTTCCCCGATATGCATTGGCAGGGCGAAGACGTGAGTCGCTTGAGCCTGGTCAAGCACCTGCTCGGCGATTTTCTTGAGGGCCGCGAAGGTGATCGGGTTGGCCTGATCCTGTTCGGCAGCCAAGCCTACCTGCAAGCTCCACTGACCTTTGACCGCCGCACCGTGCGCACCTGGCTGGATGAAGCGCGCATCGGCATTGCCGGCAAGAACACCGCGATTGGCGACGCCATCGGCCTGGCCCTGAAACGCCTGCGCCAGCGCCCGGCGCAGAGCCGCGTGCTGATCCTGGTCACTGACGGCGCCAACAACGCCGGGCAGATCGACCCGCTGACTGCCGCGCGCCTCGCCGCTGAAGAAGGGGTAAAAATCTATCCGATCGGCATCGGCGCCGACCCGGAACAAACCGGCTCCCTGGGCATCCTCGGCGTCAACCCGAGCCTGGACCTCGACGAGCCAGCGCTCAAGGCCATCGCCGACGTCACCAGCGGCCAATACTTCCGCGCCCGTGACGGTGAGCAATTGCAAGCGATCAAGGAGACCCTCGACAAACTGGAACCGGTCGAACAGCAACCGACGCAGGCACGCCCGGCCCTGGCGCTGTACAGCGCACCGCTGGCCCTGGCGCTGGTGCTGAGCATGCTGCTGGTGATTCAAGAACGCTGGCCGAACAACGCCCTGCAACGGTTGTTCAACAAATTGTCGAGCAAGGGGATTTTCCTGCAACAACACCCGGAATGGCGCCAACGCCTCAAACGCCTGCGTTTGCGGAGGCGTCGATGATCGACCTGTGGCCGCACTGGTTCCGCCCCGGCTGGTTGTTGCTGCTGCCGTTGCTCGGCTGGTTGCTGTGGCACCTGTGGCACCGGCAAAAGCGCGCCGGGCGCTGGCAGATGATCTTGCCTGCGGCCTTCCATGCCGTGTTGCTCAGGGGTGGAAACGGCCGCGAGAGCAAATCGCCGTGGGTGCTGCTGGGCATTGCCTGGCTGTTGGCCGTGCTGGCGTTGCTCGGCCCAAGCTGGCAGCGTGTTGAGCAGTCGAGCCAGAAGCCTTCCGATCCGTTGGTGGTGTTGCTGGAACTGACCCCGGAAATGCTCGCCACCGACAGCCCGCCTAACCGCCTGGAGCAGGCACGGCGCAAGCTATATGACGTGTTGCAGGCGCGTACCGACGCACAAACCGCCATCGTCGTCTACGCCGGTAGCGCCCACACCCTGGTGCCGCTGTCGGATGACCTGGCCACCAGCCGCAACCTGCTGGACGCCCTGCGCCCCTCGATCATGCCTGAGGCCGGCCATCGCGCCGACCTGGCCGTCGAGAAAGCCCTCGGCCTGCTCAAGCAAGGTGGCCTCGGCCAGGGACGCCTACTGCTGATTGGTTCTTCGCTGTCCAAACAGGAACGCCAGAGCATTCGCCTGCTGCTGCAAAACGCACAATCGCCCACCCTGTCGATCCTCGGCATCGGCAGCCGTGAAGGCACGCCGGTGACCCAGGAAAGCGGTGAATTTCTCAAGGACGAACAAGGCGCGATCCTGGTGCCGCGCCTCGACAGCCCGACGCTCAAGGCCTTCGCCAGTGAAATGGGTGGGCGCTACCGCGCGGCACGCCTGGACGACAAAGACCTGCGCCAACTCGGCGTGCTCGACCCGCCGCAGACCCTGCGCAACGATGGCCAACTGCTGCGCCTGGACACCTGGGCCGACCAGGGTTACTGGCTGCTCCTGCCCCTGTTGCTACTCGCTGCCTGTGCCGGGCGGCGTGGCTGGTTGTTCTGCCTGCCCCTGCTGCTGTTGAGCGCACCACAGCCCAGCTACGCATTCAGCTTGCAGGACCTGTGGCTGCGTCCCGACCAGCAAGGCCAATACCTGCTGAAGAAAAAACGCCCTGCCGAAGCCGCCGAACACTTCGAAGACCCGCAATGGAAAGGCGTGGCGCTTTACGAAGCCGGCAACTACGCCGAGGCTATCAAGCTGTTTGCCGAAGGCAATGACGCCTACTCCCACTACAATCGGGGTAACGCCCTGGCCAGGTCCGGTGAGCTGGAAGCCGCCATCGATGCCTACGAACAGGCCCTCGAAGCCCAGCCCGACCTGCAGCCCGCCCTGAAAAACAAGGCGTTGGTGGAAGCACTGGTGCAGGAACGCGACGAACCGGAACCGACCCAGCCGGCAAAAAACGAAGATGACGAAACCACTCAACCCGGCCAAACTGCGCAACCGGGCGCCAGTGGGCAAAACGCCACGGGGGGCGAGCCGTCGTCCCAGGGCCAGGGCGAATCCGGTACTGACGACACCCAGGCCGGCAGTCCATCGCCACCCCCAGGCAACGAAGTGCCCGGCAGCGAACTGGGCGACGAACAGACCACCACCCCGCCGCTGCGCCCCGACAACGCGAGCCTCGACGGTGAACACCGTCAGGCCCTGGAGCAATGGCTGCAGGAGATCCCGGACAATCCCGGTGAACTGCTGCGCCGCAAATTCTGGTACGAACAGCAACAACATCAGGACAAGACTCGATGAGCCGCCGCACCACCCTACTGCTCCTGCTCGCCCTCTCGGCAGGCCACGCCCAGGCGGCGAACCTGACCGCCAGCGTCGACCGCAGCCGCGTCAACTCCGGGGAAACGGTGGAATTGACGGTGGAGTCCAGCGATGTCACGCAGTTCGGCAAGCCGGACCTGTCGCCGCTGGATGCGCAGTTCGAAGTCAGCGGCACCCGCCAGATCAACCAGCTCACCACCTTGGGCGGCGATAACCACGCCACCACGCGCTGGATCATCACCCTGCTGCCCAAGGAAAACGGCACAGTGGTCATCCCGCCCCTGCAAGTGGGCGATTACAAGACCCAGCCCATCAGCCTGCAAGTGGTCGAAACCGCCAGCCAGAACACCGCCGCCGAGCTGGCGCCGGTGTTTGTCGAGGCCAACCTCGACCAGACCAGTGTCTACGTCCAGGCCCAGGCACTGTTGACCGTACGCGTCTACCACTCGGTGTCGCTGTACGATGACAGCAGCCTCACCCCCCTGCAGATTGCCGATGCGCGCGTGGAGCAGTTGGGCGAGTCCCGCACCTACGAAAAGGTCATCAACAGTATCCGCCATGGCGTGATCGAGACCCGCTACGCGATCTATCCGCAGCACAGCGGCACCCTGGCGATTCCGGCGCAGACCTTCAGCGCCACGCTGGTGGAGTCGCGCCCACCGCAGGAAAACACCCTGCAAGGCACCAAGCCGGGCAAGCTGATTCACGTCAGCTCTGCGGAGTTACCGCTGGTGGTCAAACCCAAGCCCGCGCTGTATCCCGCCGACGCCCCATGGCTACCGGCACGCAGCCTGACCCTGAGCGAAAACTGGAACCCGGCGCCTGAGCATGTGCAGGTCGGCGACTCCCTGACCCGCAGCCTCACGGTCAAGGCCGAAGGCCTGTCCAGCGCACAACTGCCGGCCCTGCCCAGCACCGACGTCAACGGCCTGCGCCGCTACCCGGACCAACCGGTGCTCGGCAACCAGACCAACGACCGTGGCCTGATCGGTAGCCGTGAAGACCGCGAAGCCCTGGTGCCCACCCTCGCAGGCAGCATGGACCTGCCCGCCGTGGACGTAGTGTGGTGGAACACCCACGAAGATCATCTGGAGCGTACCAGCCTGCCCGCGCGCACCCTGCAAGTGGCGATCAACCCGAGCCTGGCCGTCGACACTCCCGCCACGCCTACGGTGATCACCGCGCCGGATGATGAACGCCTGTGGCTGTGGCAACTGAGCACGTTGCTCTTCGCCTGCACCACCCTGCTGGGTTTTGGCCTGTGGTGGCGCGCACGCCGGCAACCGGCCGTGCAACGTGCCGCGCAAACGGGCCCGAGCCCGCGCACCCTGCTCGATGACCTTAAACGCGCCACCCAGGCCAACGACCCGCAAGCCACCCGCCAGGCCCTCGACGCCTGGGCGCGGCAGCAGCCGGAAACGCTCGCGGACATGGCAGCGCGATTTGTGCCATTGTCGGATGCATTGGATGGCTTGAATGGCGCGCTGTACAGCGAGAGTGGGCATTTCTGGCTGGGTGAGGACTTGTGGCGTGCCGTGAAAGCGATTCCGATAGCTGAACGTGAACTGGACCCGGCGGCGGATACCACCAGTTTGCCGCCGTTGTATCCCAAATAGCCTGCTTCCTCCCAGACTGGATCTTGGCCTCCCGCGGGCACCGAATGTGTTTTTGCAGGTAAACTCCCTTCCTTTTCATATTCTCCACGGAGTTCGCCTTGCGTCTGTTTCACACCTCCGACTGGCACCTGGGCCAAAACCTCCATGGCCAGGAACGCGACTTCGAACACGCCTGTTTCCTTGAGTGGCTGCTGGGCCAACTGAAAACCCATCTCCCGGATGTGCTGCTGATCGCCGGTGATATCTTCGACACGGTCAACCCGCCCCTCAAGGCCCAGGAGCGGCTGTATGACTTCATCATCAGCGCCCATGAACAGAACCCCAAGCTGACCATCGTGATGATCGCCGGCAACCACGATTCCGGCTCGCGTATCGAGCTGCCCGCGCCGTTGATGCGGCGCCTGCGTACCCATGCGCTGGGCCGCGTGCTGTGGCTGGATGACGGCCAACTCGACGCCGAACGCCTGCTGATCCCGCTGCCGGATGCCAAAGGCAAGATTGCCGCCTGGTGCCTGGCGTTGCCGTTCCTGCGTCCGGCGGAAGTCACCGGTGCGCACTTGGGTGACGACTACCTGCGCGGCATCGGCCAGGTGCATGAATGGCTGATCGCCGCCGCCAACGCCAAGCGCAAAAAAGGCCAGGCGCTGATTGCCATCAGCCACGCGCACATGGCCGGTGGTTCGGTGTCGGAAGACTCCGAGCGCAGCCTGATCATCGGCAATGCCGAGGCGCTGCCGGCCAGCCTGTTCGATAGAAGTGTCGCCTACGTTGCCCTCGGCCATTTGCACAAGCCGCAAAAGGTCAATGGCGAAGAACGCATTCGCTACAGCGGCTCGCCGATTCCGCTGTCGTTTTCCGAAATCGGCTATAAACACCAGATTCTCGACGTGACGTTTCAGGGCCAATGCCTGGTGAGTGTCGAACCGCTGCTGATCCCCCGCTCGGTCGACCTGCAACGCCTGGAAGCCGCGCCCCTGGCCGATATCCTCAAGGCCTTGGCCGAGTTGCCGGATATCGACCTGCTTGCCGAAACCCAGCGCCACCCCTGGCTCGAAGTTCGCGTACGCCTGGATGAACCACAACCCGATCTGCGTCAGCAGATCGAAAGCACCCTGCAAGGCAAGGCCGTGCGCCTGGTGCGCATCGCCGCCGAATACGCCGGTACCGGCAGCCGTGAGGACGAAGGCGACGACCGCCTGATCGATCTCGACCAGCTCACGCCCCAGGAATTGTTCAGCCGCGCCTGGCAGGACAGTTATGGCAGTGACGTGGATGAACAGACCTTGAAGGACTTCGCCGTGCTGCTCCAGGAAGTGCAACAGGAGGGCGAACAGCCATGAAGATCCTCGCCATCCGCCTGAAAAACCTCGCCTCCCTGGCGGGCCCGTTTGAGATCGACTTCACCGCCGAGCCGCTGGCCAGTGCCGGTTTGTTCGCGATTACCGGGCCGACCGGCGCCGGTAAAAGTACCCTGCTCGATGCCTTGTGCCTGGCGCTGTTTGGCGCGGTGCCGCGCCTGGGCGATACCGGCCAGGCGAAGATGCCGGATGCCGACAGCGACATTTCCATTGGTGACCCGCGCACCTTGCTGCGGCGTGGCACCGGTGGCGGTTATGCCGAGGTGGACTTCGTCGGCGTCAGTGGCCGTCGCTACCGCGCACGCTGGGAAGCCAACCGCGCACGGGACAAAGCCAGCGGTAAATTGCAGAACAGCCGCCAAAGCCTGATCGACCTGGACAGTGACCAACTGCTGGCCAGCCAGAAAACCGAATACAAGACCCAACTGGAACTGGCCCTGGGCCTGAACTTCGAACAGTTCACCCGTGCCGTGTTGCTCGCTCAAAGTGAGTTCAGCGCCTTCCTCAAGGCCAACGACAATGAGCGCAGCGAACTGCTGGAAAAACTCACCGACACAGCCCTTTACACCCAGCTCGGTCGGCGCGCGTTCGACAAGGCCAAAGAGGCCAGGGAAGCGCATAAACAGCTACAGGACCAGGCGACCGGTGTGGTGCCGCTGGCCGCCGAAGCCCGTGCCGAACTGGATCAGCAATTCGACGCGGCGCAACAACACCTCAAGACCCAGCAAGCCCAGCTCAAGCAGCTGGAGTTGCAGCACACCTGGCTCAAGGAACTGCGCGAATGGCAAGAGCGCCAACTCGCCGCTACCGAACAGCTACAGCGGGCGCAGGCCGAGTGGGATAACCAGGTCCAGCAACGTGACGACCTGAGCCGCCTGGATCAGTTGGCGCCACAGCGTCACCAGTTTGCGCGCCAGGCAGAGCTGAGCACCCTGCTTGCGCCGCTGGCCGCGCAGATCCAGTTGCATCGCCAACAACAAGGCGAACTGCATACTCGCCAGGAACAGGCCCAACAACAGCAAGCCAGCGCGCAAACCGCATTGGCGCAAGCCCTGAAAAACCAGGCTGATGCCGTGCCTTTGCTGCGCCAGGCGTTCGAAGAACAGAGCACCCTCGCCCACTTGACCAAAGAGTTGGCAAAGCGCATCGAGGACAAACAGCAACACGAAAGCGCCTGCATCGAAGGCCAGCGCCAGCTCACTGGCCTGCTGGAAAAACAGAACCAGGTCGCCGAACGCTTGCAACGCCTGAGCACCGAGCTTGACCGCAGCGCGGCGCTGGCACCGCTGAGCGACGCCTGGACCGCCTACCGCGACCGCTTGCAACAGTTGATGCTGATAGGCAACCGCCTGAATAAAGGCCAAGCCGAACTGCCGCAGTTGGAGCAACGTGCGACCAGCGCCGCCGAACAGTTCACCCAGCAACGCGAAGCCTTGGACCTGCTGTATCAGGAGGCCGGTGCCGAGCCTCACGCCGTGGCCGAACAGATCCAACTACTGGCCAGCCTGCTGCAAGACAATCGCAAACAGCAGCGCGCGTTCGAAGATCTGACACGCCTGTGGGACAACCAGCAGCAGTTGGACCAACAAGCCGCTACCTTGACGCAAAAGCTCACCGATGCCCAACAGCAGCGCGAGCAGTTGAACCAGGCCGGCCTGCAAACCAAGGCAGAGCTGAGCGTTGCCGAACAGACGCTAAACGTGACCAAACAGCTGCTGGAACGCCAGCGCCTGGCCCGCAGCGCCAGCGTCGAAGAGTTGCGCGAGCAGTTGCAGGACGACCAGCCCTGCCCGGTGTGCGGCAGCCACGAACATCCGTACCACCAGCCCGAAGCCCTGTTGCAAAGCCTCGGTCGTCATGACGAAAACGAAGAAGCCGCGGCGCAGAAAGCGGTCGATACACTCAAGGAAAAGCTCACCGAGTTGCGTGGCGAAGTGGGCGGTTTGATCGCCCAGCAGAAGGAATACCTGCAACAGCAGGAACACCTGGCGACGCAACAGCAAGCACTCAAGCCGAGCCTGGATGCACACCCGCTGTACGCGTCGTTGCTCAACCAGGAAACTGCGAAACGCAGCGCCTGGCTCGAACAGCAACTGGGCCAACTGACCCAGAGCATCAGCCAGGACGAACAACGCCAAGGCGCCCTGCTTAATCTGCAACAAAACGCCGGGCGCCTGCAGCAGCAGTTGCAAGCCGCCCAGGACGCGAGCCAGCAAGCCCGTCAACTGTTGGTCGACCAGCAACGCGAGCTGGCCGGTGACCGCGAACGCCTTGACCAGGAACTGAGCGCCTTCGCCAACCTGCTGCCCGCGGACACCCTGGAAGGTCTGCGCGCCGAGCCGGCCGCCACCTTCATGCAGCTGGACCAGCAGGTCAACCAGCGCCTGGAACAGCTGGGCCATCAACGCGATGAGCTGGCTGAGCAACAAGATCGCCAACAGGCGATCGAGAAGGAACAGACTCACCAGCAACATCGCCAGCAACAACTCGACGCCCTGCTCCAGCAGGTCAACGAGCTGGCGAGCCAACAGCAAACGGCCCAGGCAAAACTCAGCGCGTTACTGGGCGAGCACTCCAGCGCCGAACACTGGCAGCAGCAGCTGGAACAGGCCGTGACCCAGTCACGTCAAAGCGAAACCGACGCAAACAAACAGCTGCAAGAGATCCACAATGCACTGATCGAACTGGCCGCCGACCTCAAGGCCCAGCAGGAACGCGAACACGCGTTGCAGGCCGAACACCATGCCCTCGCCACGCGCATCAGCGAATGGCGTGCCCTGCACCCGGAACTCGATGACGCAGGGCTTAGCCATTTGCTGGCCTACGATGACGCCCAGGTCAGCCAATTGCGCCAACAGTTGCAGCTCAGCGAAAAAGCCGTCGAACAGGCCAAGGTGCTGCTGCAAGAACGCGAACAGCGCCTCGCCGACCACCAGGCCCTGCACAATGGCAATCTTGAGGCCCAAGCCTTGGACAGCGCCCTGGCAACGCTCAACCAGCAATTGGCCGAAGGCGAGAAAATCTGCGCCGAACTGCGCGCACGGCAGTCCGAAGACCAGCGCCGCCAGGAGGCCAACCAGGCCTTCGCCGAGCACATCGCCAAAGCCTATGACGAGTGGCAACGCTGGGCACGCCTGAACGCGCTGATCGGCTCGGCCACCGGCGACACCTTCCGCAAGATCGCCCAGGCCTACAACCTCGACCTGTTGGTGCACCACGCCAACGTGCAACTGCGTCAGTTGGTGCGGCGTTACCGCCTCAAGCGTGGCGGCAGCATGCTTGGCCTGTTGGTGATGGACACGGAAATGGGCGATGAATTGCGCTCGGTGCATTCGTTGTCCGGCGGCGAAACCTTCCTGGTGTCCCTGGCGCTGGCCTTGGGCCTGGCGTCGATGGCTTCCAGCACGTTGAAGATCGAGTCACTGTTTATCGATGAGGGCTTCGGCAGCCTCGACCCGGAATCGTTGCAATTGGCGATGGATGCGCTGGATGGCTTGCAGGCTCAAGGCCGTAAGGTTGCGGTGATCTCCCACGTACAGGAAATGCACGAACGCATTCCTGTGCAGATTCAGGTCAAGCGCCAGGGCAATGGCTTGAGCACCCTGGAGGTCAAATGAGCGAGGCGCTGCTGTATTCATTCCGGCGCTGCCCCTATGCCATGCGTGCGCGGCTGGCCTTGCGCTACAGCGGCGTGCCCGTGCGCATCATTGAAGTCAGCCTGAAGGCCAAGCCGGCCGAGATGCTGGCGCTGTCGCCCAAGGGCACGGTGCCGGTGTTGAGTGTGGCGGGCGAGGTGATCGAGGAAAGCCTGGCCATCATGCAATGGGCGCTGGCGCAGCATGATCCGCAGGATTGGTTACTGCAGGGTGATCCGGCGGTGCTGGCGCTCGTTGCCGAGAATGACCAAGGCTTCAAGTATCACCTGGATCGATACAAGTACGCCGAACGCTACCCGGAACTGCCGATGGAACACTATCGGGCCGAGGGCGAAGTATTTTTGCGCAAGCTTGAAGCATTACTGGCGGGCCGCGCCTATTTGCTGGCGGATCATCCAAGCCTGGCGGACATGGCCCTGGCGCCGTTCGTGCGGCAGTTTGCCCATGTGGATCGGGACTGGTTTGCCAGTGCCCCGTACCCCCGCTTGCAGCATTGGCTGGAGCGATTTCTGCAATCGCCGCTGTTTGTCGCGGTGATGGCGAAGGTTTAGCCCTGGGCCAAATCCAACAAGCGCTCGCAGGCAATCTCAGGCTCACTGTCTACCCCCTGCACGGAAGACAGGATGGGCGCGGAATAGAGGGCCAGTATGAGTGCGGCGAGTCGGATTGCCATGCTGTCGATTCCATGAAGAAAAGCGTCAAAAGTTGAGCGTCAAATTTAAACACATGGCAATGTGATATCAATCATTTTTCTTCCACGCCTGCACAAACGCCAAACCACTCGAACGAGCCAGGCTTCGTTCCAGTGGTTTGGCGTCTGCGGGTGTGCAGGTTATTGCTGGGTTTTGTGATCGAGTGCGGCGTAGAAGTTGGCGCTTTGTTGCAGGTATTTCTGGGTGTAGGCACTGGTGCTGGATTTTTTGCCGGTGACTTCCACGCTGGCTGCTGCTGGCAGCGCAACAGTGGCGGAAACAGCGGAAGCGGCGATGATGGAGAAGAGATTCAAATTCATGTCGGTAACCCTTGTGTGCGTTTGATTGAGTGGCCGGGGAAGGCCTTGGAACCAAACTTACGCCCGAGGGCTAAGCCTTAGAAATGCTTTGAAACAGTAGCCGCTATTAATAGAATTAATACAAAGGCTCAGGCCCCGCATCGCGGGGCCTGTGGCTTATTGACGCACCAGGAACTTGAGGTCACTGGGCGCATCGATCGGCATTTTCTGCACGGTTTTACCCAGCAGGCCGGTCTTGGGGTCGCGTTCGACCACCACGATTTCATTGCTTTTCTGGTTGGCGATCAACAAAAACCGCCCGCTCGGGTCCAGGCTGAACTCGCGCGGGTGGTCGCCTTCCACGGGACGGCGTTGCAGCTCCTTGAGGTGCGCGGTGGCCGGGTCGATGCTGAACACCAGCAGTTGGTTGGCCGTACCACGGTTGCTCACGTAGAGGAACTTGCCATCACTGGACGCATGCAACGCGGCGCCGGCCTTGTCCGACACCGGCTGCCCGGCGGCGAAGTCCACCAGCTGGGTCTGGGTCAATTGGCCGTCCTTGTAATCAAACACCGCCACCTGTGCGCTCATCTCGGTGGTCAACCACGCATGCTTGCCATCTGCACTGAACAGCAGGTGCCGTGGGCCACTGCCGGGTGGCAGTTGCACCGAGGCCGGGCTGGCCGGCGCCAAGGGCTGTTCAGGGTTGGCCTTGGGGTCGTAGTGGTAGGCAAACACCTTGTCTGCGCCCAGGTCCTGGACGAACACGTATTGGCCATCTGGCGACGACACTACCGAGTGCACATGGTTGGACGCCTGCCGCTCTGGGTTCACACGGCTGGACGGATGCCCGCTCAGTTGCACGGGAGCTGATAGCTTGCCCGTCGCATCGACCGGCAGGGCCGCCAGGCTGCCACCCGGGTCTTCGAGTACCGAATAGTTGGCGACAAACACATAGCGCCCGTCAGCGGCGACGCTGGAGTGGGTCGGCTCGTTGCCGAGGCTCTGCACCTGATTGATCAAGGTGAGCTGGTAATTCTGCGGATCGATGCTGTAGCTGCTGACGCGACCGACCGGGTCGTTCTGGCCGGGGCCGTTTTCGTTGACCACGAACAGGTGTTTCTGGTCCTTGGAGACCGTCAGCCACGACGGGTTGGCAGCCTTCGCGGCCAGTACCGGCTTGCCACTGAACTGACCGGTCCGGCTATTGAACTGCAGGCGATAGATCCCTTCGCTGCTGCCCGCGGTGTAGCTACCCACCAGCAACTCGTAAGTCTCGGCCGGCGCGGCCTGCACCGACATCGCACCGACACTGCCCGCCATCAGCAGGGGCCAGAATTTACGCATCATCATCCGCTTGCTCCTCGTTGTTATTGTTGCCGGTGAACGCACTCATGCAGATCAGGCGGTGCTCGCCCGACTCACCGGTAAGGGTCCAGCTTTGCAAGGTGTCATCGAAGGTAGCTGCCTGGACTTGCTCCAGGCTGAAGCACCAGCGTTTTTCCGCGCGGCCGTCCATGGCGATGATCAGCAGTTTCTCTTTATCGAGCACGAAGTCGAAGGCATGCAGCCCATCGATTTCAAGCATGTCGGAAGCTTCAAGGACGGCAGGCAAATTATCAGTCATCACAGTCTTTCATCAGGTTCAAAGGGCTAATCATAGGCGAGTTTGCCGCCAGGGCCTAAACCATAACGGGCTACCACCGGGTCGCGGCGCTGCGCATTACCTTGCTTGGGCATGTCCTATCCCGCGTAAAGGAATACCCATGACAGACCCCAACACCCCACCTGCCGCACACCCGACCCGACAAGCGGTTGAGGCCCAGTTTCGCACCCGCCCGACGTTACGCTCAGTCACCGCGCAGATGCTGACCACCCACTTGAAAGAACACTACCCGCCGCTGGCGCATCCCGTCGGTGAACTGCGACTGGCCGTACCGCGGGACGGCGGTGGCCGCGCCCTATTGCCGCTGCTGGAGGTGACGCTGGGCTACATGGCCGATGGCAGTTTCCCGGACTTGTCTGCGCGCAACAACCTGGATTGCTACCTGGCCGATGCCACCGGCGCCCGCCTCACCTTTCAAGGCAATGGTGCTCGCGATTATGACCTGGCGGTGATCGAAGCTGTCATCCGGGAGCTGCCGACACTACTGTTCATCGGCTTCCAAGACGCGCTGGCAACCTACTGGAGCCAGGACAGCGATGCCGGCGGCAGTCGCTGGCAATGGTTGGCCAAGGTCCTGCAAGGCTCGCTGCTGGATTCGGCGATTGGCCAGGCCGGCGCCGCGATGCCCGCACTGAAAACCCTGGCCACGCTGGCCCGCTACCCCGACCGCGCCACCCGTGCACGCCGGCCAGGGCGTGAGGGCGCGGTACACGCCTATACCCTGGAAACGCATCTGGACCAGGCTCGCAGCCGACTCACCCTGCAAGCCATCGACCTCCTGGTGGTCTGCCAGGCGCAGGTGTTGCTGTGTCGCGTATCGGGAGAAATCGAGGCATACGCCGACCTCGATGCCTTCGGCCAGGCATGGGGTGCAAGCATGCAACAACGTTACGGCGCCGACAGGATCACCTGGCAGCAGTACGAGCCCGACGGCAATATTTTCGAGGTGCAAGCCGCACTGATCATCAACCAGCAATTGGATAACCTGGCCGCGATTGAATTGCCCGGCACATCCAGCGTGCAAGCCCTGGAGGACTTGTTTGCCACGGCCACCGACCCGGCGCTCTTGTTCAGCGCCTCATCCAGCACCCCACGGACCACCTTGGCCTCGATCCAGGCAGGCTTGCCTGGCTGGCTGCAGCGCGCCAGCACCGCCGACCGTCTGGCCTATCATCAGTGCCTGCTGGAGCAAGCCGGTATACGCCGACTGACCCTGGGTGACTCAGACTTCGCTGGCGTAGAAACGCTGCGCAGTTATGCCACCGAGCACTTGAATCACCAACTGTGCCTGGACCGCGCGCAGGCGCTCGGCGGCCGACGTCATTGCGATGACGCTGCGCGGGTAGCCGGGTACAACGCAGATGACCTGGAACTGACCTTCCACGTCCCGGTCGGCACACTGGCCGGTGGCTACGTCGAACCGGTCTGCATAAGCCTGGTCGATCTGGCCCTGCAAAACCTGTCGGGTGCGCCCAAAGGCCGTATGACACTGCGCCATCGCGCGGGTCGTGAACTCGAAGCCTGGTTGAGCGACGATTACATCCGCCAATTGGTGCAGCGTGTCGACATCGGCCAAAACTACCCTCGTTACCTACGCCAGGCGCTGATGAGCGATACCGACGTCGCGCGAAAACGCCAACGCCTGTTCGAACAGCAGCGCCCGGTTCATCTGAAAACACAGGCGCTGGAACACAAGATCAAAGGACAGGCGGGCCTGACCCATCGCGGTGTTCGTTGTGTGAGTGCCGTGCTCGACCCCGAGCCATTGGCGCAGCAGGTCGACGATGACGCCATTGTCATCCGCGCCTTGGCCTTCCTGCGCAAGCCCGGCGCCACGGCCGACGTCGTACAGAATATGTTCATCATCGAACCCCGCGATACACAGCGAGGGCCGCACGTGCTGTATCGGCCCGCCTATCGCGACGCACTGCTGGAGTTTGCCAATCGCGACAGCCTGCTGGCAGCCATCGCAGTGCCGGGCGCGCTGCAGGACAGCGTCTTGACTTGGCTGCCGGAGACCGCGAGAGCCATCTATAGCAACGGCGGATTCACACAGCCTCACATTGTCAGAGTCGGCATGGGCTCGGAATTCGCCCCGTTGCCCAGCGTTCCCGAGCCTGCCCAATTGGCTGGCGCTGGTGACGAGAGCAGCGATGAAATCCTCCAGGCGCTGAACAATGGGCGCCTGATGGAGTACCTGTTCGGCAGTGAAACCCGGCAGTTGCTGGACCAGGCCGAACGCGCATCGACGTCCAACAGGGAAAGTCGCTGGGCACTGATAATCGAAGGCATGCAACTGGGGTTCAACACGCTGTTGATGGCCGTACGCGGGCCGCTGGCGGCCGTCGGCTGGCTGATGCAACTGGTACAAAGCCTCACGCAGGACGTGCCGGCCCTGGAGAGCCATGACCCGACGGCAAGGGAGTTGGCTTGGGTTGACCTGCTGCAGAACATCGCCATGCTGCTGTTGCACCATGGCTCGGTGACTGTGGCACCCGACACCGCGGCGCCGGATACACAGGTCATGACGCGCCAGCCTTTCAGACGCAAGCCGACTGGCTCACCGCTGGCGCGAACGGTCCTGATTGAACACGGCAAGATTGGCGTGCCTTCCGAACCGCCCGGTGGAGGCCGTACGCTGCTGGACTTTGACCAATCGGTGGCCGGTGATGCGGCCGCGAGCAAGCTGTTGAACACGCTGCGCGCGGTCAACATTGCCTGGCCTACGCCGCCGCCGAACCCGATCAGCATCGGCCCTCACCAAGGGTTGTACAGGATCGACGGCCTATGGCATGCCTCGGTCGGCGGCCTGTTGTTCAGGGTCAGCATTACACCGGGGTTTGGCGAGGTCTTCATCATTCACCCGCAGAAACCCGACCACCCAGGCATCAAGCTTAAAACCGACGGCAAGGGGCATTGGACATTGGACCGTGGCCTTAAACTGCTAGGCGGTGGTCCCAAGCGGATGGCGAGTTTGCGTGAGGAAAACCAACGTAGAAAAGCCGAACTCATCGCGCGCGGGGAAGCACTCAATTCAGAAATCAACGTCTTGATGCCGCCGTTCCTGGCAACAATGGATCAAATGCTGAGCGCCCTCACAGCCTTGAAGAACCAACGCAAAACCGTGCGATTGATCTGGGATCTTCTGCAAAAAGCCACTTCCCGACAAAAACCGGCGTTGGCCGAACGCCATCAGAGGGAAACCCTGGAGCACCAGGCGCGGCGCACCGAGTTTCAGATCCTGTTGCAAAACCTGGAAGATCAGTTTGCCCAGTCACTGTCCCCACGCCTGGAAATGGTCAAAGTGGGCAAAGAACTCGAACGGGTCGGGGGCGCCGGTACGCATGTACAGGAGCGGGCCAGAATCCTGGGAACCATTTGGGATCAACAGTTGGCCATCCACACGCTGCTGTTGGACCGGTTGAACGCCATGCGTTTTTCCAGGGCGGGTGAGCCCATGGAGCACATGGCACGCAGGATGTTTATCGATAATCTGTTGGAAGATTTCACGGTCTATGAGGAATACATCAGCAACACCGTTGAATCGGCAAACATCCGCCAGCACATGGCCGAGGTCTCCACGGCCATGGAGCAGACCCTCGAACAGCTGGCGCAAGACTCGGTGGCGGGACGCGCCATACGCCAGGAAAAGCTGTCTCGGATCCAGTTCCCGCAGAACTTTTTTGCCGACAACCTGAAGCTCAATACGCTGAGTTATCTCACCGCCGCCAGCCTTGATAAGACCCATACGTCGGTGGTGCCCCTGGAACGGTTTTACCTCGATCGCCTCGAACAAACCGACTTGTTTGAAACGCTGCAGTCTCACATCGATGTGCGCAGTGGCGCCGAGTACCCGCTTGCCGATCAGCGGCACGTGTATGAAACCGTCCTCAACGAGTACCGCCGTTATGAGGAGGGCATTCGTGCGCTCAAGATCATCAATCCACGCTGCCTGCGCCCGGAGGCCGAGCGCTTGCTGACAGGCCTTGAATATGCCCAGGCCCTGGCGCAAACCGAATTGGAAGGCGTGGTGAGCAAGCAGGAAGCGCTGGACGTCGAATTACCCTTGTCCAAGACGCTGCGCCCCAAGCCGGCCTCCAAACGGGTATTCAAAACGCGCAAGAAGAAATACCTGGTTGGGGACCTCAAGCAGACCAATGCGCAACAGCTTGAAGAGCAGTTCACCATCGTCGATACGCCGACCGGCGAAACCATTGCCACCTTCAACCGGCATGAAGACGGTTGGGAGGCCACCTCCGACACGCCCGCAGCCTCGGCAGAGCCCGCGCCCACGGGTCGATCGCTGGCGACAATCAAAGGCTTGGCCCTGGCGTTGGTCAACGAACGCAAAGGCATTGGTCAACTGATAGAAGCCGAGCAGAAAAAACTCGATTCCGCCCTCACCCGCCAACACGTTGACCCCGGCAACTGGAATGAACTGCTCACCGGGCAAGCTGCAAAACTCACCGCATTGGCCGATGAATTGCTACGCGAACACCTTGAGCAAAAACCGGCGGTACAGCGCCTGATCGATGAATACAGGGACGAAGCGCGGGACATGACCCGGCAGGCAGAGCGTTTATGCAGTAATGCGTATAAGCGCCAATGGCCAACACAGGAGAGCCTCAATTATCTATGGGAACACAACCAGATCGACATCAACCTGACCAGCGTGGCCGACCTGCAACGTCCGACCCTCAGCGGCGACTTCTTCACCGAATACGCCGTGTATGACAAGGCAAAAAAACCGCCGGTGGTGTTGTGGTATGCGCACTTTCACTACGCCAGCGCCGACGCCCCGCCCGCGCACTACACGCGGGCGCACCTGAAGTTGGCGGAACAGCGTAAATACACACAGAAGGATTTGCTCAAGGAACACGTGCAGGCCCATTTGCGCCAGCAGCCGGAACCGTCCGCCGTGCCGCTCAGTCGGGTTCTCTACGTACTGATCACCCCGCCGGTGGACCAGATATTCCTGAAGATCGTGCAGGCCCCACGGCCCCGTCAGTGACAACCGAGCGTGAGGGCGAAGACGCCCTCACGCCCTGGTTCAGTGGGCAAACAACGAATTACCCTTTTGCCCCGCCAGCTTCTCGGGCTTGATCAGGAACCGCGCCAGTGCCGGCAGCAGCCACAGTGCGCCGAACATGTTCCACAGCAGCATGAACGTCAGCATCAGGCCCATGTCGGCCTGGAACTTGATGGCCGAGAAGATCCAGGTGCACACGCCGATCGCCAGGCACAGGCCGGTGAACAACACGGCCTTGCCGGTGGACTTGAGCGTCTGATAGTACGCCTCTTGCAATGGCAAACCGGCGCGCAGGAAACTTTCCAGGCGGCTGTAGATGTAGATGCCGTAGTCCACGCCAATGCCCACGCCGAGCGCTACCACCGGCAGGGTCGCGACCTTGACGCCGATGCCCATGAACGCCATCAGCGCGTTGCCCAGCACCGAGGTCAGCACCAGCGGCAGCACGATGCACAGCGTCGCTGCCCAAGAGCGGAAGGTGATCATGCACATCGTCGCCACGCACAGGTACACCAGGATCAGGATCGTCAGCTCGGACTCCTTGATCACTTCGTTAGTGGCCGCTTCGATCCCGGCGTTACCGGCGGCAAGGATGAACTCCAGGCCGTCCTTGTTGTTCTCTTTGGCAAAGTCCTGCACCGCATGCACCGCACGGTCGAGGGTTTCAGCCTTGTGGTCGTTGAGGAACACCAGCACCGGCGCCAGCGAGCAATTGTTGTTGTATAGGCCATCGGCACGGGCGATGGAGTTGTTCAGCACA
>Ga0302347_1002286_pt1 | contig 19953 bp, 25 predicted proteins | sample PhyWR1_FD_202178 | JGI IMG/M metagenome (GOLD analysis project Ga0302347, IMG submission 202178) | Leaf surface microbial communities from wheat plants in UC Gill Tract Community Farm, Albany, California, United States - DLSL W.R1 (v2)... | ecosystem: Host-associated > Plants > Phyllosphere >...
AGAGCGGATTTTGTTTGGTAGGCGCGATTGGACTCGAACCAACGACCCCCACCATGTCAAGGTGGTGCTCTAACCAACTGAGCTACGTGCCTGCTGTGGGGTCGCATTCTATAGATTTGCGGAGGGCTGTCAACACCTTTTTTGCAGCTAACCCTATGAATAGTCGAATTTTTTATTTTTAACCCGAAAACACTCATCCGCCAGTGGCTGGCGGGCGGATTTCAACTCAGGTAGCATCGCCCTCACTCGTAAAAAATATAAAACAGAGGCTGCAGAATGTCGAACACTCCCTACCCCCAGTCCTACTATGCGGCTTCAGCCAACCCGGTTCCTGAGCGCCCTGCCCTGCAGGGTGAGGTGGAGACCGACGTTTGTGTTATCGGCGCCGGCTATACCGGACTGTCGAGTGCGCTGTTTTTGCTGGAGGCCGGTTTCAAGGTCACCGTGCTGGAAGCCGCGAAGGTGGGGTTCGGCGCTTCCGGGCGCAATGGCGGTCAGATCGTTAACAGTTATAGCCGCGATATCGATGTGATCGAACGCACGGTAGGGGCCAAGCAGGCTCAGTTGTTGGGGCAGATGGCCTTTGAAGGCGGCAAGATCATTCGTGAACGCGTGGCCAAGTATCAGATCCAGTGTGATTTGAAGGACGGCGGCGTGTTTGCAGCCATCACCAGTAAGCAGATGGGCCATCTGGAAGCGCAGAAGAAACTGTGGGAACGTTATGGCAATACGTCTCTGGAGCTGCTGGATCAGCGCCGGATTCGTGAGGTGGTGGCCTGTGACCAGTATCAGGGCGGGCTGCTGGACATGAGCGGCGGGCATATTCACCCGCTCAATCTGGCACTGGGTGAAGCTGCTGCCGTCGAGTCTCTGGGCGGTACGATTTATGAGCAGTCCCCGGCTGTTCGTATCGAGCGCGGCGCCAATCCTGTAGTGCATACGCCACAGGGCAAGGTGCGGGCCAAGTTTATTATTGTGGCCGGCAATGCCTATCTGGGTAATCTGGTACCGGAGCTGGCATCCAAGTCCATGCCCTGCGGCACTCAGGTGATCACCACCGAACCCCTGAGCGAAGAGCTGGCCAACACCCTGTTACCGCAAGACTACTGTGTCGAGGACTGCAATTACCTGCTCGACTACTATCGTCTGTCAGGCGACAAACGCCTGATTTTCGGCGGCGGCGTGGTGTATGGCGCGCGGGACCCGGCCAATATCGAGGCGATTATCCGGCCAAAAATGCTCAAGGCTTTCCCGCAACTCAAGGACGTGAAAATTGACTATGCCTGGACGGGTAATTTCTTGCTTACGCTGTCCCGCCTGCCTCAGGTCGGCCGTATCGGTGACAATATCTATTACTCGCAAGGTTGCAGCGGTCACGGGGTGACCTATACCCATCTGGCTGGCAAGGTGCTGGCTGAAGCCCTGCGCGGTCAGGCCGAGCGCTTTGATGCCTTTGCTGACTTGCCGCACTACCCGTTCCCGGGTGGGCAGCTGCTGCGTACGCCGCTGACTGCTCTGGGTGCGTGGTACTACAGCTTGCGGGACAAGTTCGGCTTTTAAGCTGTTTGTGTGGGCGCGGGCTTGCTCGCTCCCACAGGATCTGTGTTCTGTTCTCTTATTTGTGGGACTCCAGAGCCTTGATGGCCGCAGCGCCCGCCTGCTCCTGGCCCGAGCGGGACAGGTCATTGGCCGCTTTCAACCAGCGCGCCTTGTCGACGTTGGCCGGCAGCTGTGTCGGCGACAGGATCAATACCGCCCAGCCTCCGGCATCTTTCCAGGCCGACTCGAACGTGTTGAAGTCCATCAGCCGCCGGCGTTCCATACCCGCACGCAACAATACCGTGCGTTTGTCGCGGTTGTAGCCCACCAGCATCGCGTAACGCGGTTCGGACCACAGCGTGCCATCGCTGAAGCGCAGCATTACCGGGTAGCCTGCCGCCACCTGGGCCAATAACGCTGAAAGGGATTTATCCAGCGGGTACACCATCAACCCGTAACCCGCCGCAAGTTGCTCGATATTGCCTTGCAACGAAGCTTCGGCGCCCGGCAACTTCAGCGGCTTGACCAAAAGCCCCGGGGTGATGCGGATTTTTTGCTCGCCGAACATGCCAGCCAATGTTTGCGGAGCACCCTGGTGGGCATTGCCGCGGAAAAACGGCACCCCATTAAGCTCGACCCGTTCAGGCAAGCGCCGCAACTCGGGCGGTTCGACACTGGCACAGCCCACCATCGCCAACGCAAGCAAACCCATCAACCACAGTCGCATCGATCTCAACCCAGTCACTGCCTGCATATTCCCTCGCCTTAATAAACGCCAGACCTCAAAGTCCGCCATGGCCGTCAATCATAGGGCGCCAATAATCCGAGGTATAGCCTTAAGCCACAGCTCAATAGCCGAGATAGAGCAAATCAGTTAGTCCTACACGACCTTCGGTCAATAGACTGCAACACTTCACGGACTAGACTGTCATCTGCTTAGCGTGTGTTTGAGCCCGTAGGGGGCAAAGGAGGCACTGATGAGCCCGATACTCACTATTTTCCTGCTGATCACCGGGTGGCTGGCCGTCGCTGGCGCCATGCTCTGGGGCCTGATGCGCATCAGCCGCCATCATCACCCGCAGGTGCAGGCAAAACCGCAAGACATCCCTGAAAAGCCGGTAACTGGCACAGCAAGCGCACATTGAACCCATAAAAAAGCCGTCCACCCTCAAGGGGGTGGACGGCTTTTTAGCTTCAGCCAGCGCTTACCTGGTCAGGGCAGCCTGACGTTTTTCGCGGATCTGGCGCGCCACAATGTTCAGTGTTTCAACCGTGGCCGAGAACGCCATCGCCGCGTACACGTAACCTTTTGGCACATGGGCGCCGAAGCCTTCGGCGATCAGGGTCATGCCGATCATGATCAGGAAGGCCAGGGCCAGCATCACCACGGTCGGGTTGTCATTGATGAACTTGGCCAGCGGCTCCGAAGCCAGCAACATCACCAGCACCGCCACTACCACTGCAATCACCATGATCGGCAAGTGCTCGGTCATGCCCACCGCCGTAATGATGCTGTCGATGGAGAACACCAGGTCCAGCATCAGGATCTGCCCGATGGCCGCGGCAAAGCCCAGGGTCACCTTCGACGTCACGCTATCGGTTTTCTCTTCCACCTGCGGGGTCATGCTGTGGTGGATTTCACTGGTGGCTTTCCACACCAGGAACAGACCACCGGCAATCAGGATCATGTCCTTCCACGAGAAGGCCTTGCCCAGCACTTCAAACACCGGCGTGGTCAGTTGAACGATGTAGGCAATGGTACCCAGCAGGCCCAGACGCAGAATCAGCGCCATGCCTATACCGATACGGCGGGCCTTGGTGCGGTATTGCTCAGGCAATTTGTTGGTCAAAATCGAGATAAAGATCAGGTTATCGATGCCCAGCACGATTTCCATCACGATCAACGTGGCTAGAGCGACCCAGGCTGCGGGGCTGGCAGCCAGTTGTAAAAGATATTCCATAGGTGTGTTCGGACTCTGCGTTAAGACAAGTTAAATAGCTTTGGACGATTCTTCTTTTTCTTGCTCAGGCTTTTCATTTTCAATCAGCCCACCGGTCGCTTCGCTGAGTGCTTGCTCAGCGGCCTTGTGGGTGTCATCAATCGCCTGCTTGGCGGACTCAGCGGTTTTACTGAGCATTTGTTGCGCAGCTTTTTCAGCCTGGTCGCAACCGCTCAGCAGCACCAGACCGGTAGCCAGCAGTACTGCAACAGTCGTTTTTTTAATATTCATGGTCAATTTCCTCTCTAAACCGGCGACCACCTCGGTGGCTTGCGCATAACGCGGGATTCTAGAGAATCAAATACTTCAGGAAAATTCGTATTTTTAAGCGCTATACTTCGGTTTTTACGAAGTATTCAAGCGCCGATGCTCAATTACCGCCAGCTCCATTACTTTTGGGTTGTTGCCAAAACCGGCAGCATTGTGCGCGCCTGCGAGCAGCTCAACCTGACGCCGCAGACCATCAGCGGGCAAATCAGCCTGCTCGAAGACACCTATGGCCTGCCGCTTTTTCGCCGGGTCGGTCGGCAGCTTGAGCTGACCGAAACCGGGCGCCAGGTGCTGCCCTATGCAGAGCAGATCTTTCAGCTCGGCAGCGAACTGGAAGGCATGCTGCGCATGGCGCCCAAAGAGCAGCAGATTCTGTTTCGGGTGGGTGTGGCCGATGTGGTGCCCAAGTCGATCGTGTATCGCCTGATCGCCCCCACCATGGAGCTGGACGAGCCGATCCGTATTACCTGTCGCGAAGACAAGCTAGATCGGCTACTGGCCGATCTGGCGATTCAACGTCTGGATCTGGTAATTTCCGACAGCCCTATGCCCTCTCATCTCGATATCAAGGGTTTTAGCCAGAAGCTGGGGGAATGCGGCATCAGTTTTTTTGCCGCCCCGGCGCTGGCCAAGGACTACACCGAAAACTTTCCGCACTGCCTGCAAGGCGCACCGCTATTGATCCCCGGCCCCGAAACCGTATTGCGCAGCCGCCTGCTGCGCTGGCTGGCCGAGCAACAAATCCAGCCGCGCATTGTTGGCGAGTTTGATGACAGCGCCCTGATGCAGGCCTTCGGCCAATCCGGAATCGGCGTATTTATTGCCCCCAGCGTGATTGCCCAAGAGGTTATGCGTCAGTTCGACGTTGAGCTGCTCGGTCACACCGAAGCCGTAACCGAATCGTTTTATGCCATCACCGTCGAGCGTAAAATCCGCCACCCCGGTATCGTTGCGATTACCGAGGGAGCCAGGCGCGAACTGTTTACCCCGCGCTAGTGCAAACCGGGCGCACCTTAGCGGTCATCAGCAGCAGCGCCAGCAGGATCGAGATCAGGATAAACCCGGCAGCAGCAAAGCCCAGGCTGCCCAGACCGTAGTTATCGATGACCCGCCCACCGACCATCGCGCCCAGGCCAATCCCCAGATTGGCCCCGGCAATATTCAGCGAGGCGGCAAATGCCGGGGCATGGGGTGCGACTTTCATCAGCCGTACATGACTGACCAGAAACATGGCCGCCTGGGTCACGCCCCAAATGCCCATGGTTGCTGCCAGGCCCAGGGTTGAGTGAATGCTCGGCACCAGCGCCACCAGGCCGCCAATCATAAAGCCACAAAACACCATCGAGGCAATCAGCGGATGGCGGTCCACCATGCGTCCGCCCAGCGAGTTGCCGATCAGGCCTACCGCGCCAAAGCCCATCAGGCACCAGCCCACCAACGTGCCATCAAACCCCGCCAGCCGCTCAAGAATGTCTGCCAGGTAGGTATAAGCGGTGAACATGCCGCTAAATACCAGTACTGAGAGCAGGATATGGCCAATCATCAGCGGGCTGCGCAACAGGCCGAACTGTGAACTCAGGCTGACGGTTTCTTTCACCGCACGGGTGGCAGGCAAGTAGATCCACAGCAGCAGGGCCTTGGCCAGCGCGACCACGGCCAGAATGGCAAAGGCACTGCGCCAGCCCCACGCATCGGAGATCAAAGTGCCTACAGGAATGCCAAATACCGTCGCACAGACAATCCCGAAACCGATTTTGGCAATCGCCCGTCCGGCGTATTCCGGCCCGACGATATCCACTGCTGTTTCACTGGCTAGAGCCCAGAACACCGGCAAACCCAATGCCGGTAACAGCCGGGCAAAGGCCATCACCCAGATATTCGGCGCCAGCGCCGCCACGGTATTGGCGAACGCAAACATCAGCAAAATAGAGATAAACAGGCGCTTGCGCTGAAAGCGCGCAAAGTAGGCGGTCAAGAACGGGCCAAGGGCCGCCACTGTAAAGGCGAACAACGTCACCAGCAAACCGGCCTGGGGCACGCTGACCTCAAGGTCGCGGGCAATGGAAGGCAACAGGCCGACGATGACAAACTCGGTGGTGAGCACAGTAAAGCCGGCCGCGGACAGCAGCAGGATGGGCAACAGCATGAATAACTCCAGAGACAACGAGGCCAGCGAAAGCCCGAAAGGCCCGCTGATTTGAAGAAGAATGGGGATAGGCAATGGTAACAGAATGCTTCTACGAGAAGTCAGGTTACCCGCGAGAAGTCCAGGCTGCGATGTGGCAGATTGCCCCGCCGTAGGAAAGCACCTACATCTGTATGTTAAAGTTCGCCCCCTGTTGACTTGCGCCGATCAACCTGCACATTTGCCGCTGATTGGCCCGAAGTTTTTTATTGCACCGCCCAGAACAACTAGAGAAACCCTTATGACTGATGCACCACCTTCCCTGCTGCAAAAGCTCAAGCGCACCAGCCTGGTGACCCAGATTGTGATCGGTCTGATCGCCGGTATTTTACTGGCCTGGCTTGCGCCCTCCGCAGCGCTCTCGGTGGCCTTTATCGGCAAGGTGTTCGTCAGCGCCTTGAAAGCCGTTGCCCCGATTCTGGTGTTTGTTCTGGTCATGGCCTCGATCGCCAACCACAAGCACGGCCAGGAAACCCATATTCGCCCGATCCTGGTGCTGTACCTGTTCGGCACTTTTGCCGCTGCTGTGGTGGCGGTTATCGCCAGCATGCTATTCCCGTCCAATCTGGTACTGGCCACCGAGAACATCGCCATTGCAGCCCCCGGCGGTATCAGCGAAGTGCTGCAAAGCCTGCTGCTGAGCGTGGTCGATAACCCGGTCAGCGCGCTGATGAACGCCAACTTTATCGGCATTCTGGCCTGGGCCATCGGCATGGGCATTGCCATTCGCCATGCTGGCGATACTACCCGCACCGTGCTCAGTGACCTGTCCAACGGCGTTACCGTAATCGTACGTGTGGTTATCCGCTTTGCCCCGTTGGGCATTTTCGGCCTGGTGGCGTCAACCCTCGCCACCTCCGGTTTCGGCGCGCTGCTGGGCTACCTGCACCTGCTCACTGTGCTGATCGGTTGCATGCTGTTTGTGGCGCTGGTGGTCAACCCGCTTATCGTGTTCTGGAAGCTGCGTCGCAACCCGTACCCACTGGTGTTTCTGTGCCTGCGCGAGAGCGGGATTACCGCGTTTTTCACCCGCAGTTCGGCGGCCAATATTCCGGTAAACATGGCGCTGAGCGAGCGTCTTGGCCTGCATGAAGACACCTACTCCGTGTCCATCCCGCTGGGTGCCACCATCAATATGGCGGGCGCGGCGATTACCATCACGGTACTGAGCCTGGCGGCCGTGCATACACTGGGGATCGAGGTCGATATTCCGACTGCCATCCTGCTGAGTGTGGTGGCAGCTGTGTGCGCCTGTGGCGCTTCGGGTGTCGCGGGCGGTTCGCTGCTGCTGATTCCGCTGGCATGCAGCCTGTTCGGTATCCCGAGCGAAATTGCGATGCAGGTGGTGGCTGTAGGCTTCATTATCGGCATCCTGCAGGATTCGGCGGAAACTGCGCTCAACTCCTCCACCGACGTACTCTTCACTGCTGCGGCCTGTATGGCCAAGGAAGACCAGGCCCTGCAACAGGGCTGAGTCCTCAAGCAAAAATTTGTGAGCTCTGTGGGAGCCGGGCTTGCCCGCGATGCAGGCGGCGCGGTGTATCAGTTACACCGTGCAGATGCCATCGGAGCAAGCCAGCTCCCACAAGAGTTTTATGCCGTGGTTCAAGTGTGGTGGGCATCCATCAAGAAGACAGTTGCTCACCCCAGGGTACTTACTTAGAACGCACCCATATAATCACGCTTGCCGACTTCAACGCCGTTATGGCGCAGGATGGCGTAAGCCGTGGTCACATGGAAGAAGAACTGCGGCAAGCCGTAGGTCAGCAGGTAAGCCTGGCCAGTAAAGCGTTTTTCTTTCGGCGTGCCCTGACGGGTGATGATTTCGATACCTTCCTTGCCATCGATTTGCTCGGGTTTGATCCCGTCAACAAAGGCCAGCACCTTGCTGATCAGTGCTTGCAGATCGGCAAAGGTCACTTCGCTGTCGTCGTATTTCGGCAATTCGATTTCAGCCAGACGGCCCGAAACGCCTTTGGCAAAATCAACGGCGATTTGCACCTGACGCACCAGCGGGAACATGTCCGGCGCCAGACGCGCTTGCAGGAATACACTCGGGTCGATGTTCTTGGCCGTGGCGTGAGCTTCAGCCTTGGTCAGAACACCGCTCAGGGCGTTGAGCATTTGCTTGAAAACAGGAACGGAAGCGGCGTACAGAGAGATAGTCATGAAAGTCTCGACAGTCTGTGGGCGGGAATTGAATGTGCGGCGATTATAGACACGCCAGTCGGCAACTGGTGTATGAAGATCAACCTTAAGGTCACATCCGGGAAGTACCATGCCCTCTGCAAACTCTGCCACACCTCCCGCGACGAGCCTGGGCTACCCGGTGCAGGCGCTGTATCGAAAAATCACCTGGAAGCTGATCCCCTTTTTGTGTTTCTGCTATCTGGCCGCTTATCTGGACCGGATCAATATCGGCTTCGCAAAACTGCAAATGCTGGGCGACCTGCAATTCAGCGAGACGGCATTCGGTCTAGGCGCCGGACTGTTTTTTGTCGGCTATATCCTTTTCGAGGTGCCGAGCAATCTGATTCTGGAAAAGGTTGGTGCCAGGGTCTGGATTGCCCGAATCATGATCAGCTGGGGCCTGCTTTCGGCCTGCACCATGCTGGTCACCACCCCTGCCCAGTTCTATGTTGTGCGTTTTTTGCTGGGAGTGGCCGAGGCCGGTTTTCTGCCCGGCGTGCTGTATTACCTGACCACCTGGTTCCCGACCCAAAGGCGGGGCCGCATCATTGCCCTGTTCATGATCGGCATGCCGCTTTCCAGTGTTGTCGGCGGGCCGCTGTCGGGCTGGATCATGGGTGCTTTCGACAACACCGCAGGGCTGCGGGGCTGGCAATGGCTGTTTATCATCGAAGCGATCCCCAGCGTCGTGCTGGGCATCCTGACCTTCTGGGCGCTGCCCGACAGCCATCACAGCGCAAAATGGCTAAATCACGCAGAAAAGGCCCTGCTTGAAAAAGTGCTGCAACAGGACGACGCAGAAGGCCAAGGCAGCAAGCACAGCTTCCGTGACGGTTTTTTCAATCTGAAAGTGTGGATGCTCGGCGGAATCGACTTCTCAATCCTGCTCAGCGCCTATGCGCTGGCATTCTGGATGCCGACCTTTATCCGCAACGCCGGCGTGGCCGACAATTTCCATATCGGTTTGCTCACCGCCCTGCCCAGCGCAGCCGCCCTGCTTGGCATGCTGGTGATTGGCGCCAGCTCCGACCGCCACCGCGAACGTCGCTGGCATATCATCGTGCCTTTTCTGATTGGCGCGGCCGCGATGGCTGCCAGCACCTTCTTTAGCCACGACGTACTGGCGACCGTTTTACTGTTTGCCATTGCCTCGGCCGCCATTATCGGCGCCGTACCGGTATTTTTCAGTTTGCCCGCGACCTTTCTCAAGGGCCGTGCCGCCGCTACCGGCTTTGCCCTGGCCTGCTCGCTGGCCAATATCGCTGGGCTGGTCAGCAACTCGCTGATGGGCATCGCCATTGACCTGACGGGCAGCGGTGCCGGAGCGATGTGGTTTTTCGCCAGTTGCCTGCTGCTGAGCAGCCTGCTGGTGGTTGCCCTGCCAGCGAAAGTGGTCAACCGCTGACAAACTGCAGGAGAGTACCCACAGGGATTTATGCGACATTCGCTCTACCGCGCAAAAGACTCCACAATGGCCGCTGGCAACGGTTACTCAAATTGGAGATGAAAATGGAAGTTCCCGCTGATCAGTTCTCAGAAAACGTACCAACCGAATCTGACGCAGGACCTCTGCTCAACAGTACCGAGATCCGCATCCTCGGCTCCTTGATCGAGAAACAGGCCACCAACCCTGAAACCTACCCGCTGACGCTCAATGCGCTGGTGCTGGCCTGCAATCAGAAAACCAGCCGCGAACCGGTGATGAACCTGACTCAAGGGCAAGTCGGGCAAAGCCTGCGCGCGCTCGAAGGCCGGGGTTTTACCCGCCTGGTCATGGGCAGCCGTGCCGATCGCTGGGAGCACAAGATCGACAAGGCCCTGGAGCTGGTGCCTGCGCAAGTGGTACTGCTGGGGCTGCTGTTTCTGCGCGGCCCGCAAACCCTGAACGAGCTATTGACCCGCAGCTCGCGCATGCACGACTTCGAAGACACCGAACAGGTCCAGCATCAACTGGAACGCCTGATTGCCCGCGACCTTGCACTTTTGGTACCGCGCCAGAGCGGCCAGCGCGAAGACCGTTACATGCATGCCCTGGGCGACCCGGACGCTATCGAAACCCTCATGGCCGCCCGCCAGCAACCCGCAGAACGCAGCAGTGGTGGCCCTGCTGTATCGCTGGAGCGTTTTGAGGCTCTGGAAGCCCGCATCGCCGCTCTCGAAGCGCGCTTGGCCGAGCTGGAATAACCCCACAATCGGGCGAGGCAACTCGCCCGCTCTGGCCATCAGCCGCGGGCGAACGCCACCGCTGCCTGGAACTGCTCGGCGGTTGGCCGCACGCCGGTGTACAACACAAACTGCTCCAGCGCTTGAATGGCAATGACCTCAAGCCCGGTAATCACCTGTTTGCCCTGGGCGCGACCGCGAACAATCAAAGGTGTTTCCACCGGAATTGCCACGACATCGAAGATGATATCGGCACGATCGATGGCATCTGCCGCAAAGGCCAGATCATCGGCCTCAGCCCCGCCTGCCATGCCGACCGGCGTGGTGTTGATCAGCATCTGCGGCCTGTGTGCAGCCAACTGCGGCTGCCAGTCATAACCGCAACCTGCAGCCAGCGCGGTGCCGGTTGCCTGGTTACGCGCCACAATCACGCCATTGCAATAACCGCCGTCGCGCAGGGCACAAGCCACTGCCTTGGCCATACCGCCGCTGCCCGCTAACGCAAAGGTGGTGTCCTTGGGCACCTTATGGCTGTCGAGCAGTTGCGCAATGGCGATGTAATCGGTGTTGTAGGCCTTGAGGTGGCCGTCGGTGTTGACGATGGTATTGATCGAGGCAATGGCCTTGGCCGAAGCGTCCATCTCGTCGACCAGCTCGATGCAGGCTTCCTTGAAGGGCATCGATACCCCGCAACCGCGAATCCCCAAGGCGCGAATACCGGTTACGGCACCCGCCAGATCCTTGCTGCTGAAAGCCTTGTAGTAAAAGTTCAGGCCCAGTTGTTCGTATAGATGATTATGAAAACGCAGCCCGAAGTTGCCCGGTCGGCCTGACAACGATATGCACAACCGGGTGTCTTTATTCGGATTCATTTGCATGCTCATCTCCTTGCTGAATGCTTTTGGATGGACGGCAGAAGCCGTACAGTGAAATTTGTTGGATTATAGTGCTGCCGCCTGAGCTGAACCGTCTCAGCGCCAGCAAACCTTACACAAAATTTACCGATGTGCTTCGCAGTTTTTTAAAAAAACACGGTCTTAAGATTATCCCCGCGATTATCTTCGGTCTGGTGCAGGCCGAAACGTCGGGGCTGAATTTCGAGGAATCGTCATGATGCGTACCATCCCCAAAGTCGCTTTGCTTATCGGCACCCTGGCTGTCGCAGGGCAGGCATCCGCTCATGGTGGTTGGGGTCCCGGGCCGGCAATTTTTGGCGCTGTGGTGGGTGCAGCGGTGGTTGGCTCGGTTATCGCAGGCCACGAGCAGCGCCCGGTTTACGTGCAGCAACCGGTGTATGTTCAGCCACAACCGGTTTACGTACAGGCACCGCCGGTCTATTACCAACCGCAACCGGTGTATGTACAGCCGCCACAGCCCGTTTACTATCAGGGCTACTACGGTCGGCCGCATCCGGTGTACTACGGCCCCCCACGGGGTTATTACGGCCCGCCGCGCTGGTGATCCCGGCACTGGCACCCGGCAGGCTGTTGCAGCTGCCGGCAGGTCCGCACAGAGAATATGAATGTCGCAGATGAGACACCGCAGCGCCCCGCACTGCGGCATTATGGAGCGCAACTGGCGCGTTTATCGGCAACATCATAAAAACAAGGACGACCTCAATGCCTACACAAAACCCGCACCATATCGTCGGGCTCTGCACTTCCAGCAAGGTGTACAACACCCTGACCGAACTCAAGCAGCTCGAAGGCCACCGCACCGCCAAGCTGCTCTCCCTGCTGACCCAGCACCTTGTGCGCGAGGGCGTGCTGAGTGATCAGGAAGTGATGCATATGCTCGATCAGGTGGTTGACTGACACCTCATCGGCATCAATGACGACTATCACGCGCAATGATTTCTTGCGCAGCGGCCAAACCCGTAAGGTAGCGACATTGTTGAAGGAGGTATGTATGCCCAAGATTCATGTCATGACGGTTGTGGGTAGCGCCGTGCCCGCGCCGTTGCGTGCCGACGGTCTGCTGGCATGCTGGTATGTGGTCAGCGACGGCGTTGCCGTGAGCGGTCCGTTCACCTCACGCGCCGCGGCCCAGATCAAAGCCACCAGCGAAACAGATAAAACAGCCCCACACTCAACGCGACACTGAGCAACACGTTGCGGCTCCACAGCATCAGCCCTATGGCGCACAGCCCGGCCAGCAGGTAAGGGTTGGCCGGGCTCAGATCCAGCTGATGATCCTTGACGAAAATGATCGGCCCGCAAATCGCCGTCAGCATCCCCGGCACGGCAAAACCCAAAAACTCCTTTACCCCGCGATTCAGGCGAATCGGCAACCTTGGCTCCAGAAACAGGTAGCGGTTGAAAAACAGGATCAGGGTCATCCCGCCAATAATTGCCCAGATCATGCCCAATACCCTCCCAGACGTTTGCACAGATAACCTGCGACCATTCCCGCCAGACCGGCCAGCACAATCGCCGACTCCCATTGCCAATGACTGAACAGCACCACGGCCAGCAATGACACCGCCACGCAGACCACTGTGGGGATATTGCGTACTACCGGGGTGATCAACGCGATAAAAGTGGCCGCAATCGAGAACTCCAGGCCCAGTTGATCCAGCCCCGGAATGCTCTTGCCCAGCAGCACGCCCAGCAAGGTGAAAATATTCCAGCCCACATACATGCATAGCCCCACCCCTAGCGCATACCAGCGGTTAAACGTTCGTTGGTCGAACGGGCTGACCAGGGCAAAGAATTCATCGGTCAGCAAAAAGCCCAGCCCCAGGCGCCATCTTGGCTCCAGGGGCGATACCAGCGGGCGCAAGTGCATGGCATAGAGCAAATGCTGCGAGGTCAGCAGCAAGGTAGTGATCAGAATCGATATGGCACTGGCGCCGCCCTTGATCATGCCAATGGCGACCAGTTGCGCGGCACCGGCAAACACAAACAGCGACAACCCCTGACTCTGTGCAGGGGTCAACTGGGCATCAATGGCAGTGGAACCGGCCAGCAGCCCCCAGGGCGCGCACGCCAGCGTCAAAGGTAAGCAGGCAACGGTGCCGCGCACAAACGCGGTTCGAGCAAGGGAATCAGACATCAAATACATTCCGGCAGTAAGCAGCGGCAAAGGGTCGCAACTTGATTGACGAAAGTCTTGAACGATCTTGCTCAGCAGCCCTCATAACTTTACCCGGCCTGTTTGAAACCGGCCTGGCGGGTTTGACGAGAGGCCGATCCTGGTCTTTAGTCAGGCGCATTCAAGAGACGTTAACCCTCATCAACCGCTGCCACGAGGAACCACCATGACAGACCTTAAATCCGCCAAGGAAAGCAGAAAGGCCGATCTGCGGACACCTACGGCACTGAGCGAAAGAGCTTGTATCGACATTGCAGCCGAAGTGAATGCGCTGCTGGCTGATACCTTCGCCATTTACATGAAAACCAAGAATTTCCACTGGCACATGTCCGGCCCGCACTTCCGTGACTTCCACCTGCTGCTTGACGAGCAGGCTGACCAGATCTATGCGACCACCGATGCCATTGCCGAGCGTGTACGCAAGCTGGGGCGCACCACGCTGCGCTCCATCGGTCATATCAAGAAACTGCAGCGCTTGCTGGATAACGACGCCGATTTCGTGACCCCGGAAGACATGCTGGCCGAACTGCGCGAGGACAATATCCAGCTGGCAGCCTACATGCGTGAAACCCACGACATGTGCTCCGAACTCGGCGACGTGGCCACCACCAGCCTGCTGGAAAACTGGATCGACGAGGCAGAGCGCCGCGTATGGTTCCTGTTTGAGTCGTCGCGCACCAAGTAACCCGCCATGTGGGAGCGGGCTTGCTCGCGATGGCATCACCTCGGTTGGTCTGACAGACCGCGCCGCCCGCATCGCAGGCAAGTCAGCCCCCCACAAAAGCCAGGTCGGGGGGCATGCAGCATGAAACTTGTTTCACAGTCCACGAGCACGGCGAAAGGTATATTCGTCCTGCTCATTGCTCATTCAATGAACCCCTTGGCCCGCACCCTCCCCCCGCGGGCTTTTTTTTGCCCGGTCAAACGCCCTGCTTGAATACCAACGCCTTGAGGCCACACTCGGCATCCGTATCCGGGAACTCCGGCGGGTTATCCAGACGCTGAACAAAGCGCAGGCTTGGCGCATCCCGGGTCACGCCATCGATCAGAAAGTCCGAGCCCAACGCAGGATCGTTCATGCAAGCCAGCACTGTGCCGTGCTCGCTGAGCAACTCCGGCAAGCGCCGTACTACGCGCTGATAATCCTTGGCCAGCAAAAAGCTGCCCTTCTGGAATGACGGCGGGTCGATGATCACCAGATCATACGGGCCGGTGCTTTTTACCTTGCCCCAGGACTTGAACAGCTCATGCCCCAGAAACGTCACCTTGCTCATATCATGGCCGTTCAGGCGATGGTTGTCGCGCCCGCGACTAAGGGCTGCACGGGACATGTCAAGGTTGACCACATGCTGTGCTCCGCCTTCGATGGCAGCCACGGAAAAGCCGCAAGTGTAGGCAAACAGGTTCAATACCCGCTTGCCCTCGGCATTGGCCCGCACCCAGTCGCGACCGTAGCGCATATCGAGGAACAGGCCATTATTCTGCTTGCGGCCCAGGTCCACCCGATAGCGCAAGCCACCCTCAGTCAGCGTCCACTCGTCAACCGCCTCGCCCACCAGCCATTCAGTGTCGCTTAACAGCGTATAGCGATGTTGCAGCACCAGGGTATGGGCACCGCTGGTTTGCCACACGGGTGACTGCGCAAGGGTGCGCAACAGTTGCGTCAAGGCGTCCAGTTGCCCGGCCTCGGGCTCCTTGAACAACGATACCAGCACCACGCCTTGCAGCCAGTCCACCGTCAACTGCTCAAGCCCCTCCCAGCAACGTCCGCGACCGTGGAACAAACGCCGGGTTTCGTTGGGGGCAGTCTCCAGAGCAGTCAATAAGTGCTGGTGCAGTGTGGTTAACGCTTGAGGAGTCATCGGGCTGGCCGGTCAATTTCATGGGGGCGGCATTTTACACAATTGCACTGCCATGCCTAATCCACAACGCCGCCCCTCCCAGCGGTAACAATTTTTTAAAAACAACAGTAAATTATCGTTTTACAATCATTTATTATCGAATTACGATGCCAAACCTGTGCAGAGCAACGCACCATCCCTGCACAGAATCCGGACATTTAAAAACTATCCGCAAAACCAAAAGGATTGTTCGATGAAAACTGATCATCTGGCCGATCGCAGCCGCCTCCTCGCAACCGCCACTTTGCTACTCGTTGTGGGCATGCTGCTGACCAATATCGCCTACTGGATATTCCCTGACGCCATAGGCACTTACGTCGGTGGGTTCAACCTGAGCGCCATGACCCAGACACTGCAGGCAGATATACTGCTGATGCCCTGGTGGCAAGTCGCGGGGGCCATTGTGCTGTCCAGCATCCCTCTGCTGATACTGGCCAAGGGCCTGCTGGCTTTACGTGGGCTGTTTCTGGCCTATAGCAAGGGCGAGTACTTCTCGGCGGAGTCTGCCGAGTTGCTGGGCAAAGTGGGCAAAAGTGTCTCCCTATGGGTACTGGCCAGCCTCTTGCTGACACCGGTCATGAGCGTCTGGATTACAATTTTGCGCCCCGCAGGCGAGCGATTGCTCACCATCAGCTTTGAGCCATCCCATCTTGTTGCCTTATTCCTTTCCGCTTCTCTTATGATCATCGCCCGCAGCCTGTTCAACGCCTGTACCTTGGCGCGGGAAAATCAGCAGTTTGTTTAAGAGGCCAAGATGCCGATCGAGATTAAGCTGGACGTCATGCTGGCCACGCGCAAGGTCAAATCCAAAGACCTCGCGCAAATGGTCGGCATTACCGAGCAGAACCTGTCACTGCTCAAACAAGGGAAGGTCAAAGGCATAAGGCTGGGCACCCTGGAAGCCATTTGTATCGCGCTGGATTGTCAGCCAGGGGACTTGCTGCACTATCGACCGGAGCCATAAACACGCTTGCTCGCTCCGTGGATCAAACCGTGGGAGCGAGCTTGCTCGCGAGGGCCGCAAGGGTGTCGCGATTAACCTGCAGGCACACGCTATCGTTAGCGACCTTCGCGAGCAGGCTCGCTCCCACACCATCCCCTCTCACTTGCACCCAAGTCTGTTCGGACAGCCAACAGCATCACACTGCCAGGCTCGCCGGGGTACGAATCCCTGTTTCGCCAACAGGTTCGAATTTTCTGCGACAAAACCCTGCAAAATCAGGCATTTCTGCCGCCATTGATCCATACTGACTAAATGTAACGTTATGTGTGCAACAACCGTTACACCCCGGTGTTTTCCAACCCTCCTTGAGTCATTCTGCGTGAAAATTCATCTTTCCATTTTGAGCCTGTGTTTAGTTCTGGCAGGCACCAGCGCTTCTTCAATCGCCGCAGCGGCTGAAAGCACTTCGGCCCCACGGGACACCTCACAACTGCATATTGCCTCGGGCAGCGCACTGCTGATCGATCTGCAGACCAACAAAGTCATTTTTGCCAGCAACCCTGACGCCATCGTACCGATTGCCTCTGTTACCAAGCTGATGACCGCCATGGTGGTGCTGGATGCCAAGCAGTCAATGGATGAGTACATCTCGGTCAATATCAGCGACACCCCGGAAATGAAAGGCGTGTTTTCACGGGTAAAAATTGGCAGCGAACTGTCGCGCCACGAAATGATGCTGATCACCCTGATGTCCTCGGAAAACCGCGCAGCGGCCAGCCTTGCCCATCACTATCCGGGCGGTTATGTGGCGTTTATCGCGGCGATGAATGCCAAGGCCAAAAGCCTGGGCATGATGAGCACGCACTACGTTGAACCGACCGGGCTGTCGGTCCACAACGTGTCCACCGCCCGCGACCTGAGCAAGCTGCTGGCAGCGGCACGGCATTACCCGATGCTCAGCCAGTTAAGCACCACCAAGGAAAAGACCGTGGCGTTCCGCAAACCCAACTACAGCCTGGGTTTCAGCAACACCGATCATCTGGTCAGAAAAGACAAATGGGATATCAAGATCACCAAGACCGGCTTTACTAACCAGGCCGGTCATTGCCTGGTGCTTGTCACTGAGATGGGCGGTCGCCCGGTATCACTGGTGATTCTGGATGCCTTTGGCAAATACACCCACTTCGCCGATGCAGGGCGGATTCGCAACTGGGTGGAAACCGGAAAAAGCGGCGGTGTGCCTAATGTCGCCTTGCGCTACAAAGCCGAGAAGAACCTGCAGAAAAACCAGCTGACTACAGGTCAGGCCGGAAAGTAAAAGATCGCAGGTGAAATGCAGGCACTTGCCCCGGGGAGAGGATCGGGGACAAATGCCTGCGTGCTGCTCGTTACATACCGCACATAGAAAGAACCCCGTCACCTGGACGGGGTTCTTGCCTGGCACATGCTCAGATCAGTTTTGCAGAGCAGGCTGCGAATCCCCATTAATCGGGATGCGTTTGGCTTTTGCCTCTTCCGGCACCACCCGCTCCAGGTCGATGCTCAGCAAACCATTGCTCAGGTTTGCGCCTTTGATCTCGATATGGTCGTCGAGACGGAAGGACAATTTAAATGCCCGCTGTGCAATTCCTTGATGCAAGAAGGTCAGGCCTTCTTCGCTGGTGCTTTCACGCTTGCTACCGCTCACGGTCAGTACACCTTTCTCCACTTGCAGGTCCAGATCATCTTGCTGGAAGCCTGCTGCCGCTACCACAATGCGATAGCTGTCTTCACCCCGTTTTTCAACGTTATAAGGTGGGTAGCCACCGCTGGAATCGTTGCGTAGCGCGGTTTCAAACAAATCACTAAAACGGTCAAAGCCGACAGAATTACGGAACAGTGGCGCCATGGAAAGAGCGTTGCTCATAATTTCATCCTCCTGATTTCAGCGAGATTTTTACGCGACCCGGTTTCGGCATCGCGTACCCCTTAAATAGGGATCTGCAAAAGCATTTCAAGAGGTTTTTTTGAAATTTTTTCAGCCGCCTCAGACCGCATCCACAGGTGGATTGTTAACCAGATGACGAACCTTTTCGCAGTCGGTTTCACGGCGCATGGCATTGAACAGCACTACCGCCTCAGGGTAATTGCGGGTCAACATGGCCAGCCATTGCTTGAGCCGTCCCGGGGCTGAGCGCGGCGTCAACTGGGCCTCGGCCTGGGCCCAGAAGTCGCGGATCATGGGCTGCAAATCGACCCAGGTCATGGGCACCACGTCTTCGCCAGCGCGGGCGGCGGCAATCTGCGCAGCCAGATCGGGGCGCGACACCAGGCCACGGCCAAGCATGATGTCTTCAGCCCCACTGATTTCGCGGCAACGGCGCCAGTCTTCCACCGACCATATATCGCCATTGGCGAAAACCGGCACCTTGACCACGTCCTGCACTTGGGCAATGTATTCCCAATGCGCAGGTGGCTTGTAGCCATCCATCTTGGTACGCGCATGTACCACGATCTGGCTGGCGCCGCCTTCGGCCAGGGCAATCGCGCACTCATTGGCGCTGTCCGGTGTATCGAAGCCCAGCCGCATCTTGGCGGTGACCGGGATATGCGCAGGCACGGTGCGGCGCACTTGCAGCAGGATCGCGTGCAGCAGCTCGGGTTCCTTGAGTAGCACCGCGCCACCACGGGACTTGTTCACGGTCTTGGCCGGACAGCCGAAGTTCAGGTCAATCACCCCGGAGCCCAGCTCACAGGCCAGCGCCGCATTATCGGCCAGGCAGGCAGGATCGGAACCGAGCAACTGCACGCGCAGTGGCACGCCGGAGCGCGTCTGCGCACCGTGCTGAAGTTCCGGTGCGAGCTTGTGGAAGTAGGCTTCTGGCAACAAGCGCTCGGTGACCCGAATAAATTCGGTCACACACCAATCAATACCGCCGGTACGGGTCAGGACATCACGCAGGATGTTGTCGACCAACCCTTCCATCGGCGCCAAGGCAATTTGCATGGATGACTCTCATAAAAAACGTGCGGCAGTTTACGTGGTTCTGCGGGCAATCGGTATGCGCAGACGCTGACGGTCAGGCTGTCACGACAGCCGGGCCATAACCTTGCAGAAACTGCGGCGGCAGGCGCTTGGGCTTGCCGGTGGACAGCTCGATACAGACAAAGGTGGTTTGCGCACGCAACAACGTCACGCCATCGCTGGGGCGCACGAGCTGAAAGTGGCGGGTCATGCGCAGGCGCTGGTCACAATCGACAATCCAGGTTGCCAGTTGCAACTCGTCGTCTTCGTAGGCGCTGGCCAGGTAATCGATTTCATGCCGGGAGACCGCCATGGCGCGGTCGAGGCGACGGTACTCTGTGAGGTCCAGCCCCAAGCGCTGCGAATGGCGCCAGGCACAGCGTTCCAGCCAGACCACATAAGCTGCGTTATTGGCATGGCCAAACCCGTCGATGTCTTCAGCCTGCACGTGCAGATCAATGATAAACGGTGCTGCCAGATCCCAACTCATGCCTTGTCTCCCTGTACATAAATAAGGAGCGCAGTGTAACGCAGAGGGGGTGGCTGCAAGGCTGGAGGTGAGGAATATAAAAACTGCAGACAAACAAAAGGGCCATTCAATAATCGAATGACCCTTATAAATCCCGCAAAGCGGGTAATCGTGGCGTCCCCTAGGGGACTCGAAC